>Ga0206964_10257_pt1 | contig 15507 bp, 17 predicted proteins | sample Alteio_BWOrgHeat_25_FD_152980 | JGI IMG/M metagenome (GOLD analysis project Ga0206964, IMG submission 152980) | Enriched cells from forest soil in Barre Woods Harvard Forest LTER site, Petersham, Massachusetts, United States -... | ecosystem: Environmental > Terrestrial > Soil > Temperate forest >...
GGCGCCATTTCGCGTTGCGCCTGATGGTTGGCGTATTATGGTTGCTGTAGCGCTTATTACTCCCGTGGGGCTGGTATTGGGTATGGGATTTCCTTTAGGCATCGCCCTGGTAAAAAAGCATCGCCTTGATGTTTTTATCCCGTGGTTTTTGGGTGTCAATGGCATGATGTCGGTACTGTCAGCCGTGATGGCGCTGGCATTGGCGATGATTTACGGAATTACGTTTGTGTTCTGGTGTGGCATTGCCTGCTATGTATTGGCGGCCACGATGGCACTGACAAAAGGAGAGTACGCGTGATTGCGACATTGCATGCATCCATCAAAGCGATGAGCCTTGCACTCTGGATCGCGGTATGCTGCCTGTTCGCCTTGCCATTGAAAAAACTCGGTAAGAACGCCGGGCGCGACCGTATGGTCTGCCTGTGCTATCAGGGTATTTTACGCATTATTGGCATCCGGCTGAAAGTGACAGGCGCCCTCGTGGCTGGGCGTCCGCTGTTGTTGGTTACCAATCATCTGTCGTATCTCGACATTGCCATCATCGGCAGCGGCCATGCCGTACGCTTCACGCCCAAAAGCGAGATTGCCACCTGGCCGGTAATCGGCGGAATCTGCCGCTTGTGCGATGCCGTTTTCATCGACCGGCGGCCGGATAAGGTCATCGAGATGAAACAAGCCACGCAATCGGCACTGGCGAGTGGCGCGGTGGTTTGCCTGTTCCCTGAATCGAGTACCGGCAGCGGAGTGCACCTATTGCCGTTCCGCTCCAGCCTGTTCAGCCTGGCTGAAGAACCGGCAGGTGGGTGCCATTTGATCGTCCAGCCCGCCGCCATCGCTTACCGGCGCATACGCCGCCTGCCGATCGACAGCGTCCAGTGGCCGCGTATCGCCTGGTATGGCGATATGAATCTGGTGCCGCACGTATGGGAATTACTGAAGCTGGGGCCCATTGATGCCGAGATGATTTTCCTGCCACCGCTGTCGTTCAGCCAATGTCGCGATCGCAAGGAGATGGCGATGCAGTGCAGGCAGGCGATTGCGGCAGCGGTGGAAAAATAATTTTAAAACAAGCGAGTTTCCATTCCGACGTGGTTTTCTAAGTCGAAACCATAGCGTGCCTTGAGCATTTCGCACACTGTGTCGCGGGGCATGGCGCCATGCCCCACGCATAGCACGCGGCCGAAACGAGATGGTTCGGAAAACCCCCGGCGGATGCGTACCAGCTCGCGCAGGCGTTTCAGCGAGCATAGCATGACACAATAATTCTCCAGCCCGTGCCGGTCGCGGCAAAAGAGCAAAAACAGGGGCATTTCACCACAGCGTATGTAACGGTCTATCTTATAAAGAGAATGTGCTGATTTTTTCATCATGATAGTATCATTATAATGGCCTGGTATTAACGCAAGATTAATAATAAGTTACTATACTGGTAACTTGACACTATCGCTAGGGGAGAAGTCTATGGTATCCGCGGTCGATTCTGCACTTTCAGGCCTTGCGTCTGCCGGCCGGCAACTGGAATACAATGCCCGCATTATCGCCCGCCCGCCGGAAAACAATGCGGCACAAACCGACAAAGCGGCGTCCGATAAAGCCAACGCCATAGTGCATGAGGACATCGCCAGCTATGATTTCAAGGCCAACCTCAAGACCATCAAGGTGGCCGACAACATGGAAAAAGCGCTGCTCGATATTAAGAGCTAGCCAATAAAAGTTTCCGGTTTGATTCTTGTAGCGGCTATAGATTGTGGCTTAGGATCGATCTGTTGCTCCTTCCAGGCCAGACGGGCGGGAACCTGACCATCAAACAATGCCAGGTGGGCGGAAGTTATTCTGCCCATGAGGTATTTAGCTACTTCACGAGCTTTTTCTTCCGGCGGGATTGCGGAGTGAGCGGCTGGTGTATCGAAAGTTGGTTGACTTAATGTGATGGCCTTCTCCTTGCGTGAGGCAAGATTTTTGCGCCACTGATTTGCAGCAACCACGGCGGCTAAGTTCTCCCCTGATCCACCCGTCATCCTACCACCCTATCCCGCTTGTAATTTTTTATAATATTGTATCATTTATATCACATTTTTTGGCCTATCACAAAATAAAAGCGCCGCATAAGGCAGTATTTTTCATCAAAATACCGTATAATATGCATGATAGGGTCATAAGTCGGTGATTGACGAATCGTCTTTATCCACCTAAAGAATCTGCAACCTGACCCTATGCGGAACGATGCCATGAAAGACAAAAAGGAGCCGTTCGAATCCCTGACCTTGCCGCACCGGGAGGTGCCGCAGCTGACACTCAGCCGCTACCGGGTTTACAAGAATGCCAAGGACTATGTATTGGTCGAGGCCGGAAACGCCATGGAGGCGCTTAAAACCAGTGGTCTCGCCCAGGCAACCCTCATTGAGCGCGACATATTTTTTTCCAATAACGTATTGAGTGTACAGACGTTGGAGGAAAAATCTCCTGCTGCGTCGCCCCCGGCAGCCGAACCGGCTGCTGCCGCTGCGCCGGTGCCCGAGCCGAAACAGGCAGACGCGGCGCCCGCCCAGACGTCTCCAGCCGTTGCCGAAACGCCGCTGTCCAATGACGAGGTCAATAAGCTGCTGCAGGGGTAGCTACTTTATTTTTGGCGTGTGGTTGCATAAAGTACTGGATTTTCCGCCGATTTTTTATATAATTCATACATAATTAACCTGAAAGGGTTTTATGGTCGGCCGTCGTGAATTTTTAATGGCAATGTTCGGTGGTACTGTTATGGGAGGAATAGGTGGGGCGACCTATGGCGTCCAAACTGATCCGCCCGTGGCGCCGGATAATGTACCGCCGCCGGAAGATGACAAACCTGTTCTGGAACCGACGGCTGAAGGTTTTGACCGCATCAAACCGCCGGTGGATTTGTTCACGGAAGAGAACGAAAAGCCATCGGTCGATGAAAAAGCAGGTTGGGTCGCTACATGCACGGGGCGCGGAGCAATCGCTGGAGCTGGGACCGGTGCTGCTGTGGTAGGCGCGATGGCGTTTACGCAACATGCACCCAGCCCTCCACAAACGCATGAAGAACGAGTAGACAAGATTGCCAAGAAAGAAAAACAGCGCCCGTCATATTAGGCCATGAGTTGCAAAGGAGATTTCCCGTTTCTTTCCGGCCATGGAACGCTATAATCCCTCTCTTTATCATTTTGATTTGCTGATAACGCAATGTCCCGCTCATTCATCAAAATGCACGGCGCCGGCAATGATTTTATTATTTTTGACGCCCGCCATGAAACGGTTCCTCTGACTGCGGAACAGGTGCGGCGCATTGCCGCGCGCGGCAATGTCATCACGAAAGGGTGCGACCAGGTGATCGCCATGGAATCGTCACGGCAAGCGGATGTTTTCATGCGCATCTACAATGCCGATGGCAGCGAGGTGAATGCCTGCGGCAATGCGACACGCTGCGTGGGCTGGCTCATCATGGAAGAAAAAAGCGCCGATGCGGCAACGGTACACACGCATGCCGGATTACTGCACTGCATGCGAAGCGGCAAAACGCAGGTCACGGTGGAGATGGGAGCACCTTCTTTTGACTGGCGGGATATTCCGCTGTCGCAAGAGATGGACACGCTGCATACCGGCATTCGTATCAACGACGCGATTCTCAATCCGGTAGCGGTGAGCATGGGAAACCCCCATGCGGTATTTTTTGTCAATGATCCCGCCCTACTGAAATCAACCGACATGGCGACGGTAAATGGCGCTCTGCAAGCCTTCTTTCCTCAAGGCGTGAATGTCAGTATCGGTTATCTTCACAAGCCATACGCCAAGCAAGCTACCGAGCCGGTCATGATTGACGTAAGGGTATGGGAACGAGGCGTGGGGGAAACGCCTGCTTGCGGTACGGCAGCTTGTGCCGTCATGGCGGCGGCATGGATGCGCAGCCCTATCGGCAATAAAGCGCGTATTCGTTTTCAGCCGTCTGAATATGTGCTGGAGGTGGAATGGCCAGATGACGGCAGTGCAAAAAAGCCTATTTTGCTGACGGGACCAGTGCAAGTGGAGTTTACCGGTATGATATCGCTATGACCGTCGAAGTCGTCAATTTTGGTTGCCGCCTCAACAGTTATGAAGGCGAGGTGATCCGTCAGAAAGCCGAAGAGGCGGGTCTCAGCGGCGCGCTGATTTTCAATAGCTGCGCCGTGACGTCGGAGGCCGAGCGGCAGGTGCGCCAGGCCATTCGCAAGGCGCGTAAAGAAAATCCCGCAGCCAAAATCATCGTCACCGGCTGCTCGGTGCAGGTACATCCCGAAATGTATGCTGCGATGGCTGAGGTGGATAAAGTCATCGGCAACCAGGAGAAGCTTGAAAAATCCGGTTATACCTTCGTCATGGAAGGCAACGAAAAAGCGTTGGTCAACGATATCATGTCGGTCAAGGAAACCGCTTCGCACATGGTGACATCATTTGACGGCAAAGCCCGCGCCTTCGTGCAGGTGCAGAACGGCTGCGACCATCGCTGCACCTTTTGCATCATCCCGTTCGGACGGGGCCCAAGCCGCTCGGTGCCACTGGGCGATATCGTGGCGCAGGTACGCAAGCTGGTCGAATCGGGATTCAACGAGGTGGTGCTGACCGGCGTCGATATCTCCGATTACGGCAAGGATCTGCCGGGCCAGCCTACGCTCGGGCAGATGATGCGCCGCCTCCTTGCGCTGGTGCCGGAACTGCTACGCCTGCGCCTGTCTTCGATCGACGCGGTGGAAGTGGATGAAGAATTGTATCGGCTGCTTGCCGAGGAGCCGCGCCTGATGCCGCATATCCATATCAGCCTGCAGGCGGGCGACGATATGATCCTGAAGCGCATGAAGCGGCGGCATTTGCGTAAAGACGCGCTCGATTTCTGCGCCCGCGTGCGGAGTCTTAGGCCGGACGTCGTGTTCGGTGCGGACATCATCTCCGGTTTCCCTACCGAAGATGAGGCGATGTTTGAAAACACCCTCCGGCTGGTTGATGAAGCCGGGTTGACCTATCTGCATGTGTTTCCTTATTCATCGCGCCCTGGCACCCCGGCGGCAAAAATGCCGCAAGTGGCTAAAACGGTGCGCAAGGAACGCGCGGGGCGTTTGCGTGCGGCGGGAGAAAAACAATTGCAGGCTTATTTGGCGTCGCGGGTTGGGACTAAAGCGCAGGCAATTGTGGAAAAAGAACGCCTGGGGCGGACGGAACATTTTTCGTTGGTGGAGCTGAATCGGGATTGTATGCCGGGAAGCGTGGTCGAGGTAGAAATAGTGGATGTCACTCCGCATTTGTTACAGGGTGTGGTGACCGGACTCCGTCATGCGGCGGGGATGAGATGAGCTGGCTGGGAAAGCTCAAAACCGGCCTGTCCAAAAGCTCCGGCAAACTCTCTGGCGGCATCGCGGGAATTTTTACGCGCAGCAAGCTGGATGCGGATTCCATCGAGCGGCTTGAGGAATTGCTCATCGAGGCTGACCTTGGCGCGAAAGTGGCGGGGGAGCTGACGGCGCTGCTTGCCAAACAGCGCTTCGAGAAACATATTGCGCCGGAGGAAGTGCGCGAATTTCTCGCCGGTGAAATCGCCGCGATTCTCGCGCCGTTGGCAAGACCGCTCATCCTCGATCCGGCGGTGAAGCCGAATGTGATCCTCGTTGTCGGCGTCAACGGCAATGGCAAGACGACTACCATCGGTAAGCTGTCCAGCCGATATAAGGCGGCAGGGCGGAAGGTGATGCTGGCGGCTGCCGATACATTCCGTGCGGCGGCGGTCGAGCAGTTGCAGGAATGGGGCAGGCGGGCACAAATTCCGGTTATTACCGGCGAAGCGGAATCCGACCCGGCCAGCGTCGCTTACCGCGCCTACGAATTGGCAAAAGCAGAAAACATCGACGTGCTGTTGATCGACACGGCGGGGCGCTTGCAGAATAAATCCAACTTGATGACGGAATTGCAAAAAATATCAAAGGTACTCAAAAAAATTGACGCCGCCGCGCCGCATCATGTACTGCAAGTGCTCGACGCCACCACCGGGCAGAATGCGTTAACGCAAGTGCAGATTTTTAAGGATTTGACACAAGTGACAGGGCTGGCAGTGACCAAACTCGACGGTACGGCCAAGGGCGGCATTGTCGTTGCGGTAGCGAAACAAAGTGCGCTGCCCATACATTTCATCGGGATAGGCGAGGAAATCGATGATCTCGACCATTTTGAAGCGACTGATTTTGCTCGCAATCTTCTCGATCTGTAAAAAATGGATATTGATTAACTGGATGGTAAGGTTTATACTTTATTCTGTGAGATTGCAAAATGGCCGAAATGCTGGCTCATCTCAATGACACAGGTAGGCAGGTGAAGGATATCAGGAGGATAATATGACCCTAACATTATCGGGACTCGGCGGCGTGCAGCCGCAATCCATACAGAATGCCGGCAATAAACTGCAGGCGGCGATCGCCAGCATTGTCAGCGGCAGTCAGAGCCAGGCCAGTGATGTCGCTGATCTGTCTATTGCATCGCAACTGCAGTCGCAGACGGCGGCGCTCCGCCAGGTATCATCCAACCTGGCGCAGGCCTTCAGCCTAACGCAGGTGGCAGACGGCGGTGCCACGCAGATTCAGGCCGTGCTCGGCCAGTTGCAGACGTTGGCGCAACAGGCCAAATCGCCAACGCTCAATGTTAATAATCGCCAGCAGCTTAACGAGCAATTCCAGCAACTGAGCGATCAGATTGACATTCTTTCCACCAGTACCACTTTCAACGGCCAGCCATTGCTCAATGGCAGCGTAAGCGGCAATAATGCACTTTCACTGGATAGTTTCTTAGCGCCGGGCAGTAGCAACGGCGACGGCCTATCGATCGGCAGCCTATCGAGCAGCAGCCTGTTCGGTGGACAAAGCCTCAATATCCTCAATGCGGACAATGCCGGGCAGGCGAGCGATGTGATCGGCAATGCGCTGAATCAGCTAACCGGTGTGCGCGCCGGACTCGGTTCATTCCAGCAGACGGTGAATTATGCCGCTGCCAATGTCGATTCGGCGTTAGCCAACCAGCAGGCGGCGCAATCGAATATCAGCGATACCGATATTGCCAGCGCTTCAACGCAATACTCGCTAGCCGATATCCAGCAGAATGCTGCCATTGCACTGGCCGCGCAAGGCAATAACCTCAGCCCGGCACTGTTACAGCTGGTGGGATAAACAAAACTTTCAAATAATTCGCGGTGGGACGAAAAACGTTGCGCCGTAAAGCCGTTTTCTACTTTTTCTTCATGTCGTAAATTTTCATCAGGCGCATGCCGAGATAAGTTGAAATCCAGCAGGTGACCATGATGACAGCAACGCCAAAGAATCCACGTGCGCCGGTCACCAATGCGATAAGAATGCCCAGTGCCGGTACGGCCAGTACGGCGACAACCAGGATTGCCCACCAACTGAAATCCCCGCATTTGGCAGAACAGGATTTATCCTCGCTCTGATTGTTCATAGTGGTTCCCCCCTAAGTTTTTATTTATGCTTATCGATAGTGATACTATTTTAACTTTACTAAAAAACCATTAAATGTGAAAGAACAAAATTTCCCCTTTTTTCTGGCAGTTGCGGCGCCCTATCGTTTACCCGCGCTTTTCCACTGCTAAAAAGGTGCGGGGGGCAGAGCCGGTGAAGAGCTGACGCGGACGGCCAATCTTGTTTTTTGGATCTTCCATCATTTCCTTCCATTGCGCGACCCAGCCGACAGTGCGCGCCACCGCAAACAGGACGGTAAACATCTTGGACGGGATGCCCATGGCGCGGTAGATGATGCCGGAATAAAAATCGACGTTCGGATAGAGCTTGCGTTCGATAAAATATTCGTCGGAAAGCGCAATGCGCTCCAGTTCGATGGCGATTTTGAGCAGCGGCTCATCGATCTTGCCCAGCTCGGCCAGCACTTCCTGGCAGGTTTTGTTGAGCACTTTGGCACGCGGGTCGTAATTCTTGTAGACGCGGTGGCCGAAGCCCATCAGTTTGATGCCGGATTGCTTGTCTTTTACTTTCTTGATGAAATCAGGGATATTTTTTACGTCACCGATTTCGCGCAGCATATTGATGACTGCTTCATTGGCGCCCCCATGTGCCGGGCCCCAGAGACTGGCGATACCTGCGCCGATACAGGCGAATGGGTTGGCGCCCGACGATCCGGCCATGCGGACAGTGGAGGTCGAGGCGTTCTGCTCATGGTCGGCATGCAAGATCAAGATCTTGTCCATCGCCCGCGCTAGCACCGGATTCACTTTGTATTTCTCGCACGGCGTCGCGAACATCATATGCAGGAAATTCTCGGCGAAGCCCATCTCGTTCTGTGGGTAGATGAACGGCATGCCGGTCGAGTATTTATGCGACATGGCGGCCAGCGTTGGCATCTTGGCGATCATGCGGTAGGCGGCCAACTCACGCTCGGCAGGGACGTTGATGTCGAGCGAATCATGGTAGAAAGCCGACAGCGAGGCCGCCGCACCCGCCATCACCGCCATCGGGTGCGAGGCCCGCGGGAAGCCGCGGAACAGGAAATGCAATTGCTCATGCACCATGGTGTGCATGGTGATAGTGCGGACGAATTCCTGACGCTGCTTGGCATTGGGCAGTTCGCCGTAAAGCAACAGGTAAGCGACTTCAAGGAAATCGCTTTTTTCGGCTAGCACATCAATATCATACCCCCGGTAGCGCAATATGCCGGCATCGCCATCAATAAAGGTGATCTTCGATTCGCAGGAAGCGGTGGACATAAAGCCCGGATCGAAAGTGAAATAGCCGGTCTCGCCGTAAAGCTTGCTGATATCAATGACACTTGGCCCTTCACTTCCTTGGTGCATGGGCAAGGTGATGGTCTTGTCGCCTACCGATAAAGTTGCGGTCTGCTTGGGCTGCGCAGGGATTTTTTCAACGACGGCCATGATGGAAACTCCTGATGGATAAGAGGGAATCGCCTAGGCATCATAAAGAAAAGTGGTAAAGAAAACGTTGATAGGCAAGAGACGGAACAATAAGTTCATACATTTGTATATATTTAGCCTTATCCATGCATTTATCGCATGGCAGATCTAAGGGATTGTCTCCTTGATTGCCGGCGGCAATAAGAGTATTTTTCCCGCCCATTTCAGGATAAACAATACGAAAGTCATAAGGAAACATGTCATGAGAACCAGCGGCCAGATGTATACGGTGCTTCTGGCACTGGTCGTGATATCCGCCTGTGCGCCACACCAAAGTGCTTGGGATACGATTGACTATTCCCGTCTTGCCCGCGAAAATCAGGCGCGTGAGAATGATCCCAATTACGTCCAACCCAGTGTCGTAGGTTGCGCGGACGATGATCTGTATAATTGCAAATGATTATCCCCCCGTATGGCGGACTCCGGTAAGAAATAGGAACCAGGTCTGGCGACAAGCACGGAGTTACCGCATCAGGTCCTCGCCCAGCTTTAGCTTCGGCGCACCGCCCTCGGCTTCCAGATAACGATAGACCTGTAGATTTTCGATGACGCGCTGCACATAGTTGCGGGTTTCGGAAAAAGGGATTTTTTCGATCCAGTTGACGGCATTATCGATGCCGTTGCCCGGCGTGCCGAATTGCTGTGCCCAGCCATGCACATTGCCCGGCCCGGCATTATAGGCGGCAATGGCCATGATATAGGAACCGTTGTAACTGGCGATCATGCGCGCCAGGTATAGGCTGCCGAGCGTCATATTGTCACGGGCGTCCGTTAGCTGACCAGCCCTGAAGGCGACACCTTCTTTGCGTGCGGTTTCTTTCGCCGTCGAGGCCATCAGCTGCATCAACCCCAACGCACCGGACGGACTTCTCACCTGCGGGTCGAACTCACTTTCCTGTCGCGCCGCCGCTAGCGTTAGCGGACGCTCGACAGCCAGATCCGATGGTGTTTGCGGCCTTGGATAGCCGGCATCGCTGATCACCAGTCCACGCTGCTGCATGACTTTCTTTGCTGCATGGACGCTTAAGGCAGGTTGTCCGATGCGGTTGCCCAGCCCGGCTACCAGCGCTGCTTGTGTGTCGCTATCGGCATGTTCAGCCAGGAAGGATACCAGCGTTTTTGCTACGCTCATCTGGCCATACTGCGCACAAAGCTTGATTGCCCGCGCCAACTCTCCGTTATCGAAGGTATGCTCCGCATGGCCATCGGCCACAGGCGGTGCGGGCATAGGCAGCGGTGCCGTGCCGTTGATTTTCAATGAGGCCAACTGACCATAAAATGTTGTCGGGTAAGCGCTCGCCTTATTATACCAGCTTTTTGCTGTTCCGGCATCACCTGCCCGTTCCGCCGCACGTCCAGCCCAATAGGCGGCACGCGCTTTGCTGACGGGATAGCGCACTTCGTCGAACATGCGGGAAAAACTCTGGTAGGCGGTTTTTGGCTCATCCAGAAATTCGCTGGTAAGCCAGCCTTCCAGCCACAGCGCGTCGGCCAGTCCGCCGCTGCTGACCTGCGCATGGTTGGCCAGCAGTTTTTTTGCCATTGCGTAATGCCGTTCGCCGATGGCCAAACGGATCTGTACCTCACGCTGCTTCCACCATTTTTCCGGGTAAGGCACATGCGCGGGCGTGGTCAACAACATGTCACGCACGCCGTCATTGTCGTCGCGTCGGGCGCGGTAGCCCATGCGGTCGTAGATCAAGCCGGGATCATGCTTTAGCGCCGACGGTACCTGCGCAACGTTGAGAATTGCCGTGCGCTTGTCGGCGATCAGGCTCAGACGCGCCTTGAACAATTTGCGCCAGTCGCTTGGAACATGGTTTAAGAGCCGTTTGGCGGCAGCGGTTTTCTCTTCCCACAGCAGCCGGTCGATGCGCTCGATGTGGTCTTTCTGCAGCAATAATGTGCCGTATTTTTCGAGAATCTGCCGCTCTTGCGGTTCATCGAAATCGCCGTTACGCCAGCCGTCGCGAATGAGGTAGGTGATTTTTTCCTGCGGCGGGTTCTTATCCTGCATCAGCGCCTCAGCCAGCGCGATCTTACCGACGCCGGTCAGCGGCGGTTCCTCTTTAAAATAGGCAATAATTTCGTGGTTGGGAATGCTGCCGCCATGCAGCGCCAGTTCAGCGCGGATGCGCAGATGCTTCTGCTCTGGCCAATCCGGGTTGGCATTGATAAACTGTACGATCTCATCGTGGCTGGCGCCCGAATCGTTATCGAGCAGGTATTCCCAATTCATCAGCTTCACCAGCACCTCATCCTTGCTTTGCGTGGCATGCGAAAGTGCATTGTTCCAATCCCTGCGACCCGCAAACAGGAAGGCATTGTCGATAGGATTCGTGTCCGCATCGGCATGGACCGCGGCGGTCAGCAGGCATAATAATAAAAGGATGAATCGTAACACTGCTTGATTCCGTGAGGCTTTGAGCGTTATCCTTGTGTCAGGAACGCATGTAATGTCAAGATCCCTTCCTCAAGGGGAGTGGGAAAGAGAGTGAGAGTGAAACGATGTTTTCGCCTGATGTTGTCAGCCTGCGCCAGTTCTACGCCGCGCCGTTCGGCGAAGCGATCTGTGGCTTGATCGAAGCCAGCCTGCGCGAGTTGTGGCCGGAAGCAAAAGGTGACCTGGTGCTCGGGCTGGGCTATCCGCCGCCTTATCTGGAGCCTTATATCGGCCACTCGCCGGTGATGGTATGCATGCCAGCGCAGCAAGGTGCGGCGTACTGGCCGCAAGGGAAGTTCAATACGGTGTTCCTCGCCCATGAATCGGAATTACCGCTGTCGGAAAACAGTGTCAACCGCGTCCTGCTCGTGCATAGCGTTGAAAACAGCGAGCAGCTTTCCGGCATGATGGAAGAGCTTTGGCGCATATTGACGCCGGGCGGGCGCGTGCTTGCCATCGTGCCTAATCGGCTCAGTTTCTGGGCACGCTCCTCGCAAAGCCCGTTCGGGCACGGTCGGCCGTTTACCATGATGCAGCTGCGCGACCTGATGACCGCTCATCGCCTGACTCCACTGCGCCATGCCTCGGCGCTGTTCACACCGCCCCTTAAGCTTCGGCTGCTATGGCGGTTCGCCAGCAAGATTGAAAAAATCGGCAAATTACTATGCCCATTCATCGGCGGCGTCTTGCTGCTAGAAGCGGAGAAACAACTATATGCTGCCATCCGCCAGCCGGTGATGAGTGCCCGCAGACGCTACCTGTCGATTCCTGCCGTCAAGCCGGCTATGGGGCTGAAGAAAAAAGGCTAATTGCCATATTTCACTGAGCAGCCGTAGGATTGTGTCGATGCCATCAGCACGGGTTTCCCGTCAAGCAGGCTGTCGATGGCAAGACGTACATAATTATGCGCTTTGACGAGCGAGGTGGGATCAGGCGTCGGCTGATCGTCGATCGCGCCCTTATAGGCAATGTTTCCCAGCGAATCGATTACGAACATATGCGGTGTCGTTTTGGCATCGTAAAGATGGCCGATCGTGCCTCGCGGATCGAGGATATAATGCGTGGGCGTAGCTTTGTTAATTGCAACATACGCCTTGGCCTGTGCCGCGTCCATAGAGCCTTGCTTACCCGCTGCGCCGGAATTGATGGTCAGCCAGACCACGCTTTTTTGCTGCGCGTAGGCCTGTAGTTTCTGCATATTGCCGCTGTCGTAATGCTTATGCACGAATGGGCAGCCCGGGTTGTTCCATTCGAGCACGACGATCTTGCCGCGGTAAGCGACGAGGTCAACTTTGACGCCATCAATGGCGGTTACCGCAAATTCTGGCGCCTGTTTGTTGGTTTCCGGCGCGGCATGGGCAGTAAGCGGCAACAGTAACAACAGGGCAAGCAGGCAGGCGCGCATTTTTATTCTCCTTGGAGGCTGATGGTTTCGATCACTTTATCTTCGCTGAGCAATTGCGGCAAAATTTTCACCGCGCCGCTGGCGGGGTAAAACACGTAAAGCGGTACGCCCTTATAACCAAAACCGCTTAAAAATTCCGTGATCTCGTCGTTGCGCCGCGTCCAGTCGGCGACCATCAGCGTCACGCCGTGGTCTTTGAATGCCTGTGTGGTGCGCGGCGTATGGATGGCGGCGCGGACGTTGAGCTGGCAAGTGATGCACCAGGCGGCGGTGACATCGACGAATACCGGCTTATGCGCATTGCGCAGCTCCTCTAGCCGTACTTTGGAAAAAGGGACTTCATTGGTTTCCGATAGTGCCGCCGCGCCGGGCTGCATGCGCTCCAGCATCGGCAGTGACAGGAAAATAATTATTACATAGAGCGCTAGCGCCAGCATACGGTTTGCAGAAAAGCGAGAGCTCATCCACACCACCACGGTGATAGCCAACATACCCGACAGTGCCACCACCATGCCGTCGGCGCCGGTTTGCAATGTTAATACCCACAGCAGCCAGATGACCGATGTGTACATTGGAAAGGCCAGCAACTGCCGGAAAGTTTCCATCCACGCGCCGGGTCTCGGCAGGAAACGCCTGAGTTTCGGAAACAGGCTGATCAACAGGAAAGGCAGGGCAAGACCGAGTCCCAGCGCCTCGAACACCAGCAGCGCTTCGATAGTGGGCAATGTCAGCGCGATGCCGACCGCCGAAGCCATAAACGGCGCGGTGCACGGCGTAGCAACGGCGGTGGCCAGCACGCCGGTAAAGAAACTGGCTTTGGCAGAAGATTCCTCAGCCAAGGTATTGCCGAAATTGCCCAGCAGCGCCGGCAGATGAAAAACCCCGGAAAGGCTCAGGCCCACCATGAACAGCAGGTAAATCAGGAAGCCGACAAAAGCGGGCGATTGCATCTGGTAGCCCCAGCCAATCGCTTCGCCCATGTCGCGCAAGCCGATCAGTACACCGGCGATGACGGCAAAAGACACGACGATTCCCAGCGTGTAAGCCAAGCCCTGTCGTACCACGGCGCGGTGGCTGTGCCCGCCTTTTTTGACGATAGCCAGTGCTTTCAGCGACAGCACCGGCAGTACGCACGGCATCAGGTTGAGGATCAGTCCTCCGAGCAGGGCAAGCAAGAGAGTAACCGGCAGCGGCGTCGCCAACTGGCCTGCATGCTCCGGTTTGACGACGTTAAACGGCGTCAACGTAATATCGTAATTTTTATGCTCGCCGATTTCGGCCGTTACAGACAGGATGCCGCTTACCTGGTAGGGCACATTTCCTTTGACAGCAACGGCAAGCCAAAGTGCGTTTTCCTGTTTTTCTAGCCGCTCTGCAGCAGCATAATCGATTACATTTTCCTGACGTGGCAAAAACAGTGCGGAGGTGATGCCCGGAATGTGCAGGTCGCTCAGGTCGAGATACAGTTGCTTATCTTTGACGATGTAACCTAATGGTTCTTTTCTGATACGCGGACGATGACGGTCATACTGCGCAAACCACTCCGCATCGCCTGTCGACGTAGCATTTGTGGCCACCGGCAAGGTGAGTTCCAGTTCGGCCGATTCAGGTATGCAGATATTCTTGCAGACCAGCCAACTTGCGTTGACCTTGATCGGATAGTGCGCGCCGGCATTGAGTGCAGCCGGCGGCGTGATCGTCACCGGTAGCAAAACGTTGCCGGTGTAAGCATAAGTGACAAGCGTTCCTTCGGTCAGGCGCTGCGGCACCGGCCAGTCGATGGAGCTGGCGGCGAACCCCGGCGGCAGGTGCCATTCTAGCGTGGTGGGGATACCGGCGTCGCCTGGATTCTCCCAGTAGGTATGCCAGCCTTCTTTCATATCCAGCAGTATGCCGACGCGAAATAACTGGCCGCTGACGATGCCGTTCTGCTCGGCGATCAGCGAGGCATGCACCATTTGTTCCGCTGATGCCGGAACGGCAAGAAAGGCGGCGGCAAGGAAACTAAGCAGTTTCTTTATCAAAGTACCATCCTCTGCGTCATCCCGGCGGAAGCCGGAACCCACTCCAAACCACAGGTTCTGATGTGATGGATAGGTTGAATCCTGGCTTCCGCCGGAATAACGTTAACACTAATGCTTCAACGCTTCCGCTTTCTTTCTATCCATGTCGGTGCCTTCCGTCTGGATTTCGATACGTACCTCATCGCCAACCAGCGGTATGAACGAAGTCATTCCATAGTCGGAACGCTTGATCATTGTCTCGGCGCTGAAACCGGCCATAAGCTGTTTGGTCATCGGGTGGTAGTCGGATTTATTGAAGCGCACATGCAACGTAATCGGTTTGGTGACGCCGAGCATGGTCAGCTTGCCGATAACATCGCCGGTTTGGGTGCCGGTGATTTTAATGGCGCTACTGACGAAATGTATGGAGGGGAATGTCACAGTGTTAAACCATTTTTCGCCCTGCAATTCTTTATCCAGCGCTTCACTGCTGGTGCGGATTCCGGCGGGGTTGATCGTCACGTCGATTTTGCTCTGCTCTGGCTTGGTCAAGTCGAAATCAAAGCCGCCATCATAGGAGGTCATCAACCCGATCATATCAGAAAAGCCGAGATGGTTGATGTGAAACAATATATTAGTATGCGATTTGTCAAAGTCGTAATGGTCGGCGAAGGCAGGCGCGGCGCAGAGC
>Ga0206964_10258_pt1 | contig 15485 bp, 16 predicted proteins | sample Alteio_BWOrgHeat_25_FD_152980 | JGI IMG/M metagenome (GOLD analysis project Ga0206964, IMG submission 152980) | Enriched cells from forest soil in Barre Woods Harvard Forest LTER site, Petersham, Massachusetts, United States -... | ecosystem: Environmental > Terrestrial > Soil > Temperate forest >...
CCCTATGTGCCTTGGAGGGGAAGCGGACACTGGCGGATGGCGTATCGGAACTGCGCGAAGCAGTCGATTACTGTCGCTATTATGCGGCGCAGGTGCGTGCGTTGTTAACGCCGCAGGCGCTTACCAGCCCGGCCGGAGAGAGCAATGTGCTATCGCTACATCCGCGCGGCGTATTTGCCTGCATCAGCCCGTGGAATTTTCCGCTGGCGATTTTTACCGGGCAAATCGTCGCGGCGCTGGCGACCGGCAATGCCGTCATTGCCAAGCCTGCTGAGCAGACGCCGTTTATCGCTCAGCGTACCGTTGCCTTGCTGCATGAGGCGGGCGTTCCGCGCGGCATACTGCATCTGGCGGTGGGCAAGGGCGAAACTATCGGCGCACAATTGGTCGCCGATCCGCGCGTTGCCGGCGTCGTCTTTACCGGTGGAACGGATACGGCGCGGCATATCCATAAAACGCTGGCAGCGCGCAACGGCCCTATCATCCCGCTGATCGCCGAAACCGGCGGGCAGAACTGCATGGTAGTCGACTCATCCGCTCTGCCAGAACAGGCAGTGGACGATATTATACTCTCCGCCTTCGGCAGCGCTGGGCAGCGTTGTTCGAGTTTACGTGTGTTGTTCGTGCAGGAAGACATTGCCGATGATTTGTTGGAATTACTGGCAGGGGCCATGCAGCAATTACAATTGGGCGATCCCCTCGACCCGGCAACCGATATCGGCCCGGTGATCGACGCCGAAGCGCAAAGCGCTCTGCTTTCGCATATCGAAGCAATGAAGCAATCGGCAAAGCTGATTGCCGCCACGCCACTGATAAAAGCTGCTGGCCATTTCGTCGCGCCGCATGCATTTGAAATACGCAACATCGATGAATTGAAACGCGAAGTCTTTGGTCCTGTTTTGCATGTCATCCGTTTTAAAGCCGGAACTTTGCCGCAGGTGATCGATGCCATCAACTCAACCGGCTATGGCCTGACCTTCGGCCTCCATAGCCGCATTGATGAGCATATCCGCCTGCTGGCATCGGGTGTTCACGCCGGAAATATTTACGTCAACCGCAGCCAGATCGGCGCCGTGGTCGGCGTGCAACCGTTCGGCGGCGAGGGGTTGTCCGGCACCGGCCCCAAAGCCGGCGGGCCACATTATTTATCGCGATTCCTGTCCGAGCGCACCACCACCATTAATACCGCTGCTATCGGCGGCAATGTGTCGTTGCTGGCTGGATAGCGGGTATCGGGAATCAGGTATCAGGTATCGGAAATTTTATGGTTCCAAGTTTTGAGAAATTAGAGGTATTTCAAAAGGCGTATAAAATCTCTCTTGAGATTCACCGGGAAACAAAGCGCTTTTTGAAAGAAGATCGCTCTTTCGTGGATCAGGTGCGGCGTGCGAGTAAATCCATCTGTGTCAACATTGCTGAAGGCTTTGGCAAACAAAAACAATCCTCTGCCGAATTCAAGCGTTTTCTAATGATCGCCATTGGCTCGAGTGATGAAATGCGCGTTTGGTCGCGCTATTGCTATGATCTCGGTTATATTAGCAAAGAGACATGGAAACGTTGGAGCGATGAATATCGGAGCATCTCAAAAATGCTCCAGTCTCTTCATGAAAAAACCTGATTCCCGATACCCGATACCCGTTTCCATATTGCGCCAGTAAACCGCTATAGGCATAATACCACCTATCGAGAGGAATTATGTCATTCGGAGATATCATTATTGCCGTATTGATGCTGGCGCTGGTGGGCGTGCTGGTGTCAGGGATCGTGCTGATGGGCATCGGCGGTAAAGCCAACGCTAAATACAGCAATAAGCTGATGGTGGCGCGCGTCTGGTTGCAGGCGCTGGTGCTATTGGCACTGGCGGCGATGTTCATGGTGGGGGCGCATTAGCGATATGGTCAAGCTCAACAAAATCTACACGCGCACCGGCGATAAAGGCGATACGGGTCTGGTCGGTGGCGCTCGCCGCCCGAAATACGATCTGCGTGTGGAGGCTTATGGCACGGTGGACGAAGCCAATTCGGCCATTGGGCTGGCGCGGTTGCATACGAAGGGCGAACATGATGACATGCTGAAGCGTATCCAGCATGATTTATTCGATCTCGGCGCGGATTTGTCGACGCTGTATCCCCCCCTTACATCCCCCCCGCTTGCAGGGGGGAATAAAAGGGGGGGCGCAGATAAAGCGCTACGCATCATCGAATCGCAGGTGAAAAGGCTTGAAAATGAAATCGACCAACTCAATGCGTCGCTCTCGCCCTTAAATTCCTTTGTTTTGCCCGGCGGGACGCCCGTATCGGCGTATCTGCATCTGGCACGGACGATTACCCGCCGCGCCGAGCGTGTTGCCTGTGCGCTGGCAACGGCTGAAAAAATCAACCCGCTGGCGATTAAATACCTGAACCGGCTATCGGATTTCCTCTTTGTGCTGGCGCGTGCTGCCAATGGCAACGGCGTGAAAGACGTGTTGTGGAAGCCGGGGGTTAATCGTTAGTTAAAAAATGACAGCTATACTAAAACCATGAAAATCCTCGTTCCCGTTAAGCGCGTCGTTGATTTCAACGTGCGTATCCGCGTTAAGCCCGACGGTTCGGGCGTTGAGACGGCCAACGTCAAAATGTCGATAAACCCGTTCGACGAGATCGCCGTCGAAGAAGCGGTGCGGCTTAAAGAAAAAGGCATCGCGACAGAAGTAATCGTCGTGACGATCGGTAGCGATGCGACGCAGGACGTTTTGCGTTCGGCACTGGCCATGGGGGCCGACCGCGCCATTCTGATTACCGCCGATAGCGAAATCCAACCGTTGACGGCGGCAAAATTGCTTAAGGCGATCGTTGCCAAAGAACAGCCGCAACTGGTCATTACCGGCAAGCAGGCTATTGACGACGACGCTAACCAGACCGGGCAGATGCTGGCAGGGCTACTCGGCTGGGGGCAGGGGACGTTTGCTTCGAAAATTGAATTTCCTCCCCCAGTAGGGGGGAGGTTAGGAGGGGGGCGTTCTGGCACGACTGAACTAGTAAGCCCCCACCCCTCAACGGTTAAAAATCGACATCCGGATGTCGATTGTTCAACCATTGAGCCTCCCCCTAAGGGGGAGGGGGATATTTTGGTGACCCGCGAAATCGACGGCGGGCTGATGACGGTGAAGCTGAAATTGCCCGCAGTCGTTACCACCGACCTGCGCCTCAACGAACCGCGCTATGCGGCACTTCCCAATATTATGAAAGCGCGTTCCAAGCCGCTGGCCAAAATGACCGTGCAGGAGCTGGGCGTCGATGTGGCGACGCACTTAAAAATATTGAAACTTGAAGAACCGAAGAAACGCAAAGGCGGTACAAAAGTGGGAAGCGTCGAGGAATTAGTGGATAAGCTGAAGAACGAGGCGAAGGTGATATGATTGTCCCCGCATAAGCAAAGCGCATTGCGGGGTCTGGTATAGTTAAAGAGGAAGAAATGAAAAACTATCAACAGCAGATGGAATCCATAACCGGACCCCGCAACAAGTGCGGGGCTGGAATATGATCCTCATCCTCGCCGAACATAATAACCAATCCCTGCATCAAGCGACGAAGCACGCGGTGACGGCAGCATCGCAGATTGGCGGCGAGATTCACATCCTGCTCGCCGGACATAATTGCGATATGGCAGCGAAGCAGGCAGCGACCATTGTGGGCGTGAGCAAAGTATTGGTCGCGGATGCGGCGCATTACGCCTGGCCGCTGGCGGAGAATGTCGCACCGCTGATCGCGTCGGTGGCCAAAAACTATTCACATGTGCTAGCCACAGCGACGACCACTGCCAAGGACATCATGCCACGCGCCGCGGCACTGCTTGATGTAGCGCAGGTGTCGGAGATCATTCAGGTGGTATCGCCCGATACGTTCGTGCGTCCATGCTATGCGGGTAATGCGCTGGAAACGGTGCAGGCAAAAGATGCATTGAAAATCATTACCTTACGCCAGACCGGGTTTGCCGCGGCGGTCGAGGGCGGCAGCGCAGCGATTGAGAAAATTGCAACCCTGCCGGACAGCGGAATGTCACACTTTGTCACACTTCAGGAAAATAAATCCGAGCGGCCGGAATTAACTTCGGCGCGTATTGTGATCTCTGGCGGGCGTGGACTTGGCTCGGCGGAGAATTTCAAAAAGCTGGAAGTGCTGGCGGATAAATTAGGTGCGGGCATCGGCGCGTCGCGCGCGGCGGTAGATGCCGGCTATGTACCCAACGACTATCAGGTCGGGCAGACCGGCAAAATCGTCGCCCCGGACTTATACATCGCCATCGGGATTTCGGGCGCTATCCAGCATCTCGCGGGCATGAAGGACAGCAAAGTGATTGTCGCCATCAACAAGGACGAAAACGCGCCGATTTTCGAGATTGCCGATTACGGGCTGGTCGCCGATTGGCAGACGGCGTTGCCGCAACTTGAGCAGCTTCTGTCGAAATAATGATGAAACTCGCCATCGCTCAAATTAATCCCACCGTGGGCGACATTGCCGGTAATGCGGCGAAGATCCTCGATTATTATCAACGTGCTAGATTGCAAGGCGCGGAGTTGATTATTTGTCCGGAATTGTCGCTGATCGGCTATCCGCCGGAGGATTTGATCCTGATGCCTGCTTTCCGACGCGAGGCGATGCAGGCGGTAGAAAAACTCGCGGCAAAAACGGCGGGTGGTCCGGCGTTAATCGTCGGTAGCCCGTGGGAGGAAAACGGGTTGATATATAATGCGGCGATTTTGCTCGATGGCGGCAAAATCGTCCATGTTCAACCCAAGACTATATTGCCCAATTATGGCATATTCGACGAAAAACGGATATTTGCGGAGGGCAGCGGACCGAAAGTGGTGCAATGGCGCAATCACCGGCTTGGGTTGCTGATCTGCGAAGATATATGGGCCGATCATTTGTCCCTGGATCTGAAAAAACAGGGCGCGGAACTGCTCATCGTCATCAACGCCTCACCTTTTGAATCCGGAAAATTGCAGCAGCGTAAGGAAGTAGCAGCGCGGGCGGTAAAAGCATCGGGCCTGCCGCTGATCTATGTCAATACGGTCGGCGGGCAGGACGATATCGTGTTCGATGGTGGATCATTCATGATGGCGGCGGATGCGCAAGTGGTATACCAGTTGCCGGAGTTTGAGGAGGTGCTGGTGGTATATTGTCATCCTGCGGGACGCGAAGCGTCAGCGCAGGATCTGACGAGATCCTGTGCCTCGCTTCCTCTCGCACAGGATGACAGACTCTGGCAGGCCATGTGCCTCGGCCTTGGCGATTATGGGCGCAAGAACGGATTTTCCGGCGTGGTGCTCGGGCTTTCGGGAGGCATCGATTCAGCATTGTCAGCGGCGGTGGCCGTCGATGCGCTGGGGGCGGCCAACGTGAAAGGCGTGCTGTTGCCATCGCCTTATACCGCCAAGGAAAGTATCGAAGATGCGCTTGAATCGGCACGGCTGCTGGGGATAAAGACAATGAGCGTGCCCATTACGCCGGGCATGGAGATTTTCGAGGAAGTACTGAGCCCAGTATTCAAGAAAACCGATTGGATGGAGGATGTGACAGTTGGCGGTAATGTGCAGTCGCGGCTGCGCGGCATGACGCTGATGGCGATTTCCAACCGCTTTGGCTGGCTGCTGCTGTCGACCGGTAACAAGTCGGAAATCGCCGTGGGCTACAGCACTCTCTATGGCGATTCCTGCGGCGGTTATAATGTGCTTAAGGATGTATATAAAACGCAGGTCTATACGCTGGCGCAATGGCGCAATGAAAAAAAGCGCGTCATCCCGCAGCATAGCATCACCAAAGCGCCCTCGGCGGAGCTGGCGCCGGGACAGAAGGACGAAGATCAATTGCCACCTTATGCGCTGCTTGATCGCATCTTGGCGTTGCATCTCGAAGGCCGCCAGTCGGCGGAAGAAATTATCGCGCAGGGTTTCGACAAAGCGACAGTGGAAAAAGTGGTGAAGCTCGTGCGCCAGTCCGAATATAAACGCCGCCAGTCCTGTCCCGGCGTCAAGCTGTCGCCGATGCTGTTTGGCAGGGATCGCCGGTTTCCATTAACTAACAAATTTTAATTATTCCGTGTTATTTATACTATTTTCTGCTATAATACAGTCTCTAATAACAATGCGAGGGACCTATGGGAGTTGGATTTCCGGCAACAGGAGTCATGAACAGACAGCAAGCGGTAGAAGCATCCATTAACCGTTTACGCCAGTATATTCCGGATAAAAATCCGGTCGCACTAAAATTCTATGAAGCATTGGAAGAGGTTGCGTTAAATCAGAATGGAGGAATTGTAGATGATGCTCTGGAAGCCGCCGAAAAATTTTGTGATGAAATAAGACAAAGTAGTAGCTTAGTAAGAGATGAGGATATGCTTAAATTGCAAGCTGGATTAAATCTTCTTCTACAGCAGATAGTCATACCGGATAACGTTCCTGCGTTTCCTCATGTGCTGGATCAGGCATTCAGAGATATTGTGCCTTTTGCAAAAGGGATGGATGGCATACTCCATACGAGAACATTCGGGCGGGGAGGCGCCGTTTAAAAGGTCATATTACTTATCTTCATATTTACACCTTACATTCACCACAAACCGCCGTACTTTGTCAGTGATGCCGTCGGGCGAGACATAGATGCCTGAATCGGCTTCCTGATATTCGATACGCTGGTCGTCGAGAAAATGGCGGATGGCGGGCAGGCTGACGGCGATGTCGAAATGGGAAACCGTTTCCTCGGCCCCTGTTGCCGTATCGCGCATGATAAGGTGCGCTTTTGCCGCTACCACGCCGACCACATTGCCCGCTTCGTCCAGCAGCGGGCCACCGCTGTTACCCTGCGCCAGCGCATCACTGAACTGCAGCCATTTTTCCTCGCCACGTGGGCCTTTCGTATTGATAATATTTGCCGTAGCCGTAACCGCCTTGCCGGTTTCCCATGATTGGCCGGGATAGCCGACGATAACGACCGGATCGCCCGTCCGCAGCGGTTGTTTCTCGCTGTTCAGGCTGGCGGCATCCGGTATGGTTGTATCGGCTTTCAGCAGGGCAAGGTCATCCGCCTCATCGCGCGCTACCAGCCGTGCATCCGTCAAGGGTAGCGGGCCGGAAAGCGTAATATGCCCGCAATGCTTGACCACATGGTTATTGGTCAGTATATAGCCGTCGCGGTTGATAAAAAAACCGGTGCCGCTGCTATAGGTGAGCATTTCGGCGTGAGCCGAAATGGAGATGATGAATACCAGAGTACAGATGATGGAATATCTTTTTATCATCTGTAATCCGACCTCTGGTATCCGTTATCCGGCATATCAGTGACTTGGAATCGCCGGGTCAAAAATAGATTGGCCGGCAGGTTTGTAGGGAGTATCGGCCGCTGGCGCCGGCGGTTTTTTCGGTGCGTCCTGCTTGACGTTGGCGTCGGGGACCGAAAGTATGGAACGCGTGGTGGGCATCGCTTTGGGATCGCGGAAATACGACCCCCGCATGAGGATGAGGGTAATGCGCCGGTTGCGCGGAGAAGAGGGCTCCTGCGGCGTCAGCAGCTCGCGGTCGGCATAGCCTATCACTTTCTGCACGCGGTCCGGTTCAAGCTGCGTCGTTACTAAAAAACGGCGGGCGGCATTGGCGCGGTCGGTGGATAATTCCCAATTGGTGTAGTGCGGATCGGCGGTGGCGCCGGACGCGTCGGTATGGCCGTTGATGGAGATGTTGTTAGGCGTTTTGACAATGATGTTGGCCATCGAATCCAGTACTTTCTTGCCGGTATCGGTGAGCGCCGAGCCGCCGGGAACGAACATCGGCGTTTTCGGGTCGTCGATCATGTCCACCTTCAACCCTTCCGGCGAATCCTGCACCACCACGTCGTTTTTATAGCTTTGCAGGTTAGGGTCTTGCTCCAGTGCCTGCTTGACATCCTGTTCGGCGGCTTTCAGTTCGTCATTATCTTCAGTCTCGCCGTTATCCTTGCCTTCCTTGGGAGCCTTTTGGCCGTTGGAGGTATTTTCAGCATCGGGATCGGGCTTGGGCGGGACGGAAACATCGGGTGCCTGCGCCACCGGTCCCTGATGGATCTGTCCTTCGACCAGCCCGGGCGCATTCTTGTCAGTATTAGCGCGGCCGACATCGGGCGTCGGTTTTTTGCCTCCCTTGAAGCCGATACCCATCGAGTCCTTAACGCCGATGGTAGGAGTAAAATATTCGGCAAGACCCATTTTCTGCGCCGGCGTTGTCACGTTGATCAGCCACAGCAACAGGAAGAACGCCATCATCGCCGTCACGAAATCGGCATAGGCCACTTTCCAGGCGCCGCCATGATGTCCGCCATGGCCACCTTTCTTGATGCGCTTGATGATAATGGGTTGTTCGTCTGCCATAAGGAACTTAAGTATGGGCAAAAAAGGTAAAAAAAGTGGTTATTACTGGCATATTTCCTCATTTTACTTGCAGTTCATGTCCTCAAACGCTAGCGTGCGCCCACTTCAGCCATGAAAGGAAACCCTATGGGAACGCAGGCTAAAAACGCCATGAACACTACGTCACAGGATTACAAAGTCGCCGATATTTCGCTTAGCCAATGGGGACGCAACGAGATTTCGCTGGCCGAAACCGAAATGCCCGGCCTGATGGCGCTGCGCGCCGAATATGCCAAACAGCAGCCGCTGAAGGGCGCGCGCATTGCCGGCTGCCTGCACATGACTATCCAGACGGCGGTATTGATCGAAACGCTGACGGCGCTCGGCGCAACCGTGCGCTGGAGCAGCTGCAATATTTTCTCAACGCAGGATCAGGCAGCGGCAGCGATCGCCGCCTCCGGCGTGCCGGTGTTCGCATGGAAAGGCGAAACCGAGGAGGAGTATGACTGGTGCGTGGAACAAACCATTCAAGGACCGAATGGCTGGACGCCCAATATGATTCTCGATGACGGCGGCGATCTGACCAAGATCATGCACGACAAATATCCGCAGCTCATCGCGCAGGTCAAGGGCATCTCCGAGGAAACTACCACCGGCGTGCACCGCCTGCATGAAATGGCAAAAACCGGAACTTTGAAAGTGCCGTCCATCGACGTCAATAATTCCGTCACCAAATCCAAATTCGATAATCTCTATGGCTGCCGTGAATCCTTACCCGACGGGCTGAAACGCGCCACCGACATTATGCTGGCGGGAAAAATCGCCATCGTCTGCGGTTATGGCGATGTGGGCAAGGGTTGTGCTGCATCGCTCAAAGGGCAGGGCGCACGCGTCATCGTGACAGAAATTGATCCCATCTGCGCGCTGCAGGCGGCGATGGAAGGCTACCAGGTGACGACGATGGATGAAGCGGCGGCGCTGGGCGATATTTTTGTCACCGCCACCGGCAATATCGACGTGATTACGCTCGACCATATGCGCCGGATGAAAGACCGTGCCATCGTTTGCAATATCGGCCATTTCGACAGCGAGATTCAGGTCGCCGCTTTGCGTAATCTCAAATGGAAAGAGATCAAGCCGCAGGTGGATGAAATCGAATTTGCCGACGGCAAGCGCCTTATCTTGCTCGCCAAGGGCAGGCTGGTCAATCTCGGTTGCGCGACGGGGCATCCCAGTTTCGTGATGAGTACGTCGTTTTCTAACCAGGTACTGGCGCAGATCGAGCTGTGGAAGAATCATTCCAAATACCAGAACAAGGTGTATGTGCTGCCCAAGCATCTGGATGAAAAAGTAGCAGCGCTGCATCTCGGCAAGCTCGGCGTTAAGCTGACCAAGCTCACCAAAACGCAGGCCGAGTATCTCGGCATCGGCGAGAACGGGCCGTTCAAGCCGGAGCCGTATCGGTATTAGTGGACGGTCATTGCGGGACGCAAAGCGGTCGCGCAGGATCTTTATCAATTGCATGAGATTCTGTGTCTCGGCTTTGCTTCGCACAGGATGACGATTATCACATGACAGCGCATCGCATATGCATTATGTAATGCATATGCTGCTCTACGCCCTGATCACGTTGTGCGTCCCGCTGGCCATTTTGCCAGCGTATTTTTATTATCGTCGCCGTTCAGATGGCGTAACTGATTGCGAAATAGAGCGCCTGCAGCAGGAAAATAAAAATCTCAAGAGCGAACTGAAAAACCTTTCCACCATCGTCAACATGGCGCCGTATCCCATCTGGCAGCGTGATGTGGATTTAGGCGTATGTTTTTATAACCTGTCTTATGGCGAGGCAGTGGAGGAGGTCGCCGACAAATCCGAGGGTGGCGAAGCACCGGAGCTGGACAAAAAAGTGAAGGCAATGGCACGGCAGGCGATGGATAGCGGTAAGTCCGTCTCCGAGCGCCGCTATGTCATCGTTGGCGGAGAGCGCCGGCTGTATCAGATCACCGAGATGCCGGTACCGGAGGAAAAAATATCGGTCGGCTTCGCCGTCGATATGTCGGAAATTGAAGTACTGAAGGAAGATCTCGCCCGGCACATCTCGGCTCAGGATGACCTGCTCGAAAGCTCAGCCTCGGCAATGGCGATTTACGGTGCCGACATGCGGCTCAAATCGTTCAATTATGCTTTTGTATCCTTGTGGAAATTCGATGAAATCTGGCTCGATACGCAGCCAACCTACGGCGAAATCCTGGAACTGTTACGCGAAAAGCGCCGGTTACCGGAGCAGGCCAATTTCCAGCTGTTTAAGCAGCAGCAGATCCGCTTGTTTACCGATCTCATCGAGCCGCGCGAGGAATTTTTCTACCTGCCCGACGGCAGCAGCTTGCGCGTCATCGCCATTCCGCATGCGCTGGGCGGCATCTTGTTTGCCTACGAGGACGTCACTGACCGGCTGGCGCTGGAGCGCTCCTATAATACGCTGATCGCCGTGCAGCGCGAAACCCTCGATCATTTGCACGAAGGCGTGGCGGTGTTCGGCGAGGATGGTCGTCTTCGCCTGAGCAATCCCGGTTATCTCAGCATGTGGCATCTCGACGAGGATATGGCGCATGCCGAGCCGCATGTCAGCGATGTCGTCGAAAAATGCAAACCGCTTTTCCAATATGACGACTGGGAGAATTTCAAACAACAGCAGATCGAGCGCATCCAGGCGCGCACCTTCATGTCGCAGCATGTCGAGCGCAGCGATGGCAAAGTGGTGGACTGGCGTAAAGTGCCGCTGCCCGACGGCGCGACGCTGATCACCTATCTCGACATCACCGATTCGACGCTGGTTGAGCGTTCCCTTCGCGAACGTAACGAAGCGTTGCAGGAAGCCGACCGGCTGAAGAGCGAATTCCTCGCCAACGTGTCGTATGAATTACGCTCGCCGCTCACCTCGATCAGTGGTTTTTCCGATATGCTGCGCCAGCAATATTTCGGTTCGCTGTCCGACAAGCAGAAGGAATATGTCGAGGGTATCCATCAGTCGTCGCAGCATCTGATGCAACTCGTCAACGATATTCTCGATCTCGCCAGCGTCGAAGCGGGATACATGCGCCTTGAAGTCAGCAAGTTCGATGTTCATACCATGATGAAATCGGTGCTGTCGCTGATTCAGGAACGGGCACGCGAATTCAACCTGACCGTTAAATTCGACTGCCCGGCGCGCATCGGCAAGATGACCGCCGACGAAACGCGCATCAAGCAGATCCTGTTCAACCTGCTCTCCAACGCCATCAAATATTCCGGCGCCGGCAACATCATCACACTGGGCGCCCGCGAAGCCGGGACGGATGCCATCGTGTTATGGGTCGAGGATGTCGGCCACGGTATTCCGTCGGAAGAGCAGGAAGCGGTGTTCAACAAATTCTACAAGGGCAAGAACCAGGAAGCAACGCGTGGAAAAACCGGCCAGCGATCCGGCACCGGCCTTGGCCTATCCATTGTCAAAAGTTTTATCGAGCTGCATGGCGGCCATGTTGAACTGCATTCGCAAATGGGGAAGGGCGCGCGCTTCGAATGCCACCTGCAACGGCATAATCCAGAGCTGGCGCAGTATATGAAAAAGGGGTTGAAGGCTACCTAGGGGAAATATGACCGGAACCATCGTCATCCTCACCGGCGCCGGCATTTCGGCGGAATCGGGACTTTCCACCTTCCGCGATAATGATGGGCTGTGGTGCAACCACCGCATCGAGGATGTGGCGACACCCGAGGCATTTGAGCGCAATCCGAAGCTGGTGCATGAATTTTACAATATGCGCCGTGCCCAACTGAAGGAAGTTGAGCCCAATGCCGCCCACCATGCCATCGGCGAACTGGCCGAATGCTGGGAGGGCAGGCTGTTTGTCATCACGCAGAATGTCGACGATCTGCATGACCGCGCCGGTCAGGGCAGAACTCTGAAGCCCGGTTATAAGCTGTTGCACATGCATGGCGAGCTTAAGCAAGCCCGCTGCGCCGATAGCGAGGAGGTGATGGCATGGGAGGGTGAGATGACGGCGGACATGCCGTGCCCCTGCTGCAAACGGACGGGCAGGCTCAGGCCGCATATCGTCTGGTTCGGCGAGATGCCGCTTTATATGGACATGATTACTCACGTTCTGCAGGCCTGCGACCTGTTTATCTCCATCGGCACCTCCGGCAATGTCTACCCGGCGGCCGATTTTGTGCGCCAGGCGCGCCTGAACGGCAAGGCGCATACCGTCGAGCTGAATAAAGAACCGTCCGCCGGCCATAGCGGCTTCCACGAGAGAATATATGGTGACGCCACCCGTATCGTCCCAGCCTATCTCCGGCGCGTCATGACAGGGGAAATCAGAGGCAGCGCCGGTGGGGTTTAGCGCCGTACCGCGGGGGAAAGCAAATCCCTTGCACTTTTCCGCAGTTCCCGCTATCTAATCCGCCCACTATATGGCCACCTGCGCTGCTTTAGCTGAAGCGGGGTGAGGTTTGATAATGCCGTCGTAGCTCAGGGGTAGAGCAATCGCTTCGTAAGCGATGGGTCGTAGGTTCAATTCCTATCGACGGCACCATTTTCCGCAGGTTTCAGAAGATTTTTACTCTCCTATTTTTGCTCTAAAAACTGCTCTTTTTTGCCTATTTTTAGTCTGGATTTACTGTTTAATTAAATCGATTAATTGATACAGAATGTATTGGTCTGCTAAAAGCATCGAAAATGCATAGTTCGGGCTACTTTGTCATAAAATTGTAACTTTTAATTAACCAAATTTTATGGTTAGAATGATAGTCTTACAAGTTAAGTAATCATTTATCAGGAGCTAACTTATGGCAATGGAACTCGAACCAAAAATTATGGGCGATATTGGCCTTGCTCAACACTTCAATTATTTTAATGGTTCCGGCTCCTGCGAATATATTCGCAAACAGGCAGCCGATAAACTCGAAGGCGCAATTCTTGATGCTGCTGCTTCTGGCGTAATTGCCGCCCCAAACTCTAAAGTTATTGGTGTCGTAAAAAAAGTAGCTCAAGTTGGTGATGATAGTCAGTATTCGTTGACGAAAACATGGCAAGCTGCATCTGAAGCGATTACAGCCCATATCCATGCTGCTGGTTTGAAACCTGCAGAGCAAAGAAAGCAGTTGGAAGATACACCGCAATATATCGAACAACAGTATTTACCGCCAACAGCTAGGGGCGCTTCTCATACACCCGTTGACTATAGCGATATTGAAGCCATTGGTCCTGCGACCGAACGCCTTAAGCCCGGCGGCTTCGATCATGGCCTTGGTAAGCGTGGCCTACGCGATGACGATAATAGCTCTAGTGGCGGTGGCCGTTCTATGGGGTAAACCCATCGGTATAAATATCCCAAGCGCCCGGCATTGTCCGGGCGTTTTTGTTTTTAGCTGTATCAGCAGACTTCAACTCACCATCTTTTTATGTCAGCGCCATGTCAGCAAAGAGTTTGCATAAGTTTGGTACTTCCTGCATAAGAACAATGATAATCGTTCACAACAACCCTTTGTTTTTGCAAAACTATGCAATAGTTTGGTATTCTAAGCAAATACCGTCAGTCAAAATTCGTAAGCGATGGGTCGTAGGTTCAATTCCTATCGATGGCACCATTATTTAAAGGAATCACAATGCCAGTTTTTATCGAAGAAGTCGCGTTTGGAAGTACGAACTATAAGACATTACTGAAATTACGGCATGAAGTGCTACGCAAACCGCTTAGCCTTGAATTAAGCGGAAAAGATACCGCAACTGACGACAAAGAGTTTCATATTGCTGCATTTGAGAATGAAAGTCCTATAGGATGCGTGTTACTCCGGCCAATCAGTGCCGATACCATTAAGCTTCGCCAGATGGCTGTATCCGATGCATACCAAGGAATAGGCGTAGGCGCAAAACTGGTAAGATATGCAGAAGCGTTAGCCGCGACACGCGGTTTTAAGACTATGGAGATGCATGCGCGAAAATCAGCGCAGGGATTTTATGAAAAATTAGGGTATGTGGTAGAAGGCGATGAATTTATCGAGGCCACTGTCCCGACCATCAAAATGCGTAAGCCGTTAAAAACTTCCTAAGTCCGCTTCCTGTCACTCCCCAAACAACGCCTGCACCACCACCATCGGCAGGAAAAGCCGATGCGAATAATTCACCAGCGGGATGAACTGGAAATGCGTGTAAAACGCTTTGGCGGCATTGTCTTTTGCGTCCACCACTACGGCGATCGATCCGATCTGTTTGGTGGAAATGAGCGAACGCTTGAGCGCATCCACTAATAACATTTCGCCGCAGCCTTTACCCTGATAACGCCGGTCAACCGCCAGCCTGCCGATGAGCGTGGCGGGCATCAGCGGGTAGCGCGGCAGTTTTTTGGCGATATGCTTCGGAAGTTCTCCAATATTAATACTGGTGGAAGATAACGTATAATAACCGGCGATAGATGATGACGTATCGCCAACCAGTACAAACGTCGCGGCGATTTTTTTCTTGGTATCCTGCCCGGCCTGTTCGCGGATATAGCGGTTAAGCGCCTCTACGCCGCAATCAAAAGCCGCCCGGTCATGGTGTTTGCCGAGCGGCTCGAAAATGTGGATGGATTGCGTCGGCACGTCAATCCATCAACTTTTTATAGCGCGATACCGCTTTCTTCAGCCGTCCTTTGGGGATGGAGGGAGCAAGCAGCGCCGAGACGAAAATCTCCCGGTCTTTTCCCGCCAGTGTCATCACTTCATATTCCTGTACTACGCGCGCGGCGGCAGCCTGGAGCGTGGAGACGACGAAATCCGTCAGCGTGCTGCCCTGCAATTCAGCGGCGCGCTTGAACAGCCGCTTCTGCTGGTTGCTGATTCTGGCTTCCAGGCGTCCGCCTTTGGCATTATTTTCGTCTGTACCTGTTGAATGCATAAACATCTCCTATTTTTTATATTGTACGCCAAATAGCCGTACATGTCACGCCTTCCGTGTCAGCACCATGTCAGCAACAGGAACGCAATAGTTTGGTGATCTATGCATATCTTTAGGGATCATTCGTAATGCGGTGGTCGGGAGTTCGAATCACCTAGAAAAAACTCGTTAGTATCGTGGTTAGGGCTATTTTTGGGGGTTATAAGGG
>Ga0206964_10259_pt1 | contig 15404 bp, 14 predicted proteins | sample Alteio_BWOrgHeat_25_FD_152980 | JGI IMG/M metagenome (GOLD analysis project Ga0206964, IMG submission 152980) | Enriched cells from forest soil in Barre Woods Harvard Forest LTER site, Petersham, Massachusetts, United States -... | ecosystem: Environmental > Terrestrial > Soil > Temperate forest >...
AATGTCGCTTTTTGATTCCTACTTGACGACTCCACACGTGTTAACAGAGGTGAGTAATTGGATCGGAAAACTCCCTAGCGTTCAGGAGGTCGAATGTTTGGGTCGATTTGCAGGTATCTTGACCGACTTCACCGAACTAACAGTGGAAAGCTTTGAGATCGCCCTTGAACCACGGTTTGCGTATCTAGGACTTACAGATACCGCAATCTCTAAGTTCGCGTCTCAGTACCTTGTGTTGACGGATGACGCGCGATTTGTTGTCCACCTGAGCGAGATGGGGCTAGATGCCCTGAATATTAATCATATTAGGCAAGAGCTATGGTTGCGCGATCGAGAGTCAGTGAGTTGAATGAGCGTGCCGCACGTTCCGTTTTAACTAAGAAACAGCGACCAAGCAAGGTCATCGAGGGGAAAATATGTTGGTGCCCTTGTAATAGGGCCAGGCGTGCCAAGGTAGCGCAACCCTGCCGGCCCATCCAGTATCACCTAATAGCCAGTGATACAGATTGTGATATTCGCAACGGTCCCCGTAGATTTTGCATCCAGTGCCCCCAATGTCTCCGTACCAGTTGGAGATAAACATAGATTTAATCAATGCCCAGACTTCCTGTGTGTGCGTTGACTGACCTGCGATAACTGCGGTCGTGCTAGCCGTGATTAGGTCGGCCGCCTGCAAACACCTGACGTGCCTCGAATCCGTTGAAACAGGCGCCATAGCAAAACTCTTCATTTGTACGTATTCAGTCCCGGCTTGGATCGTATCTATGATACGGCCGAGAAATTTGTTCTCTTCTGGGCGTGCTCCGCCGGGCCTGTCGAAGACCATTAGGCAAGTTGATTGGTCTTTGCATGCTCGAATTTCGACTCGCTCCATGAGTAGTTTCGTGACAAATGACTCCGTAGAGACATATCTGCGAGGAGTTCGGCGCGTGTCAGCAACGACTACTATCGTTTTAGCATCATGTTTTACAAGTTCAGTCAAAACTTCGACGAAAAATTGAGTCCGAGCCTCTAAAGTCAAATTGTCTCTCATCCAACTGCCGCGGGCTGGGGACCATTTAAATTCTTCCCCATTTGGAAACCCCGCCTTAGTGCAGATCGCAGCTAGAGCATGCTCAAGTGAATGAAGAGAGCCTGACCGAACAAAAAACCCCCCGGCGCTAAGCAGCGGCCCCATACCATCTCGAGTTGGTTTGCTTTGTCCGGAGTCATCTGCGAAGAATACGTGCATAAATCTCAATCCCACCACAACTTCCTTTGGCGCTCCATTCGACGAAATATTCGCCACAGTCTTATGAAGTCCCTTTGCGCCTCCAACGATGAATAAACGGCGGTCTATTGACCAGGCTGGTAGTGGTCGTCAACACGCTAAAGAGTTGAGCATTTTCAAGATAAGTTAACTGCTGAATTCCATGATTAATGTAGGAGCCAAGATCGTGGTATTCACCTAACCATGTTCCGGATTTCAAGCTAATGTGGACGGTACTCTCCCATTCAGCGACGCCGTTAGCGTGCAGCCCAAGCGCCTTGAATGAACCGTCGGGCTGCCAACTAAGTCTTATTGTTCCTCCGGTCGCTTCTTCTGCTCCGTTTTCCTTAACTCGAAAATTCACGTATTCACCGGCAAGAGGGCCATAAGTCCTTCTAAGCTTCCGGAGAGCCAAAACTTTTTCTCCGGAAACAAATGCCCAATGTGCAAAAAAGCCAAGAATGGCTCCCACTAAAAGATTTGGCCAGTCTAGAATCATTCTTTCCCGTCCTAAGATGTCCTGTTCTTGATTAGAATACCCGGGGCGCGCCTTTGATTGAGGAAACCCGACTTCACTACCTAGACGGGTGGCCGGGTGCCCCATCATCGCGACGGTCTCATCGTCGCTAAGGTGGGCAATTTTCGCGGCAGCGAAATCCCGATACTCTAACCTCACCCATGCCGATAGCCCCCAAATGATCACCCGTTGTCGCCCGAAAGCACCCCGGCTTGCTCCTTCCATCGTTGCTCGTTCACGCCTTTCACAAGCAGCCACAGCATCAGCAATCCTTCAGCAAGGATGCCGACTACCTGTATGTAGGGCGACAGATGCTTTGCCACAGTCGGCGACAGAAACGCCAGCCAACCCAAACCCGCAAGCATCATCAGCACCCCCAGAATTCGAGGCAGGAAGGTTGACCTGAAGATGAGATAGCCAATCAGCAGGCAATAGGGTCCGAAAAATATCAAGGGGCTGTACGCAGTGGCGAGATGAAACAGGTTGAGGACCATAAGCCCGCATCCTGCGAGGCTGAACAACGCGGCGACCAGGGAGACGCTCCTGTTCACCGGCTTAAACAGGAAATAGAAGAGCAGCGTCACGGCGATATAGACCGCGGCTGAGATGAGATTCACGACTTCGCCATAGAAAACCAGCTTGCGGCTGACGAGGAGCTGGCCGAGGATTGCCGTCAGAAAATAAAGCAAATAAACGATACCGGTAATCCTGGCTCTGGGACGCGCTGACACCTCTGCAGCCCGCTCCGTCATCTCATCCCTCCCAGGAGGGTCATCCGAATGTAAGAACACCTAAATCAGTGTTCACTCATCGCGGCATCCGTCCCGTCCGACCACTTGCCAACCGGAACCATAAACAACGTGAACCGGTCCAGAGTGTCCTTGAATCCGATAACCGGAGAGCCGGGCAGCCCTGCACCCCACGCTTCAGGGGCCGTGTCCGGAACGAAAAACATCAGGTGAGGATGCCAGTTTCCGCCCTGGTCGTTCAAGACTCCCTGCTTGGACAACATGTAGCACATGGCGCCAGGCCCCATCGCCGGCAACTCCTTGTTGTCGAAAGCGGCCTTGATAGCCTCGGCCATCGCCTCTTTGGATCGTCCAGACAATACCAACTCGGTCTTCTTGACCGTGATGGGAACATTGAATCGCGCGGCCGGTGGGTTGAAGCAGATCGGACCCCGTATCTTGGGATTCCAAAAGACGGGATCGTCGACGCCGGCGGTCCACCCACGCTCCACCATGCAGACGAAACCGTTCTTGCCCTTCACCGCGATCTCATACCCATGCGGCCCCATCACCATCACTTCGGCATCTGCTGAGATGGATGGGGGAGCAGCACTCTGCGCCATCGCGATCTCGGCACTCCGCTCCATCATGTACTGCTCGACCGGCGCCATCTTCGGATACGGCGTCTTGGCGTCCTCCGCTCGCGCCCCTGAATCCGCGACCACCAGGACACACGCTGCGAAACTTCCTAATGCAATCTTTCTGAGAGCCTGTTTCATTTGATTGCCTCCTGAGATAGGGATTCTTCTGCTGACAACACCAGATGGGCCCGCCATGCTGCTTTTCCGCGACTGTTGGCGATATAGGTTGATATCAATATAATTCACCCATGGCAACTGTGGCGAACCCTTCATTTGAGACCACACTCCTGGTTCGCGACACTTGCCTCTGTCTTCATTTGCAGAGAGCCGCAAGGGCTGTAGCACGGCGCTTCGATGATGCGCTTCGCCCACTGGGCCTGACAAACGGGCAATTCTCGCTAATGATGTCTTTGAACCGCCCGGAACCACCCGGTATGGCGGCGGTGGCCTCACTGCTCGCAATGGATCGCACCACCTTGACGGCCGCGCTCAAGCCGCTGCAGCGCCGCGGTCTGGTGAAAATTACAGCGAACCCGGCCGACCGCCGCGCCCGCCAGATGACGCTGACGGCAAAGGGACGAAAACTGCTCGTACAAGCCGTTCCCATTTGGGAGAGCACCCATCTCGCGGTGGAAGGTCTCCTTTACGACCGCGACCCCGACGGCCTCCGGAACAATCTGCGCGCACTCTCGTGATCGTCGAAAGAGGATCACGCTCACCCATCCATCGAATCGGAATGGCGCCAACGATGCCCAAACATTGGGGCACTGTAACTTATGCCAGTTTTCCTCCACGTAAAAACAGTGTGAAATGGCTTTGTAAAACGGACGGGGCAATACCGGATGGTTGCAGTAGAAAGTCATTCTCACTTTCGATCGCCCGGAGAACCACGGCATGCAGAGGACAAGTCAGTTCATCCGTCATTGGACCGGCTCAGCCTTGGTGGCCCTGCTCATAGGTGCCGCCTGGATCGCGCCAGCGTCCGCGCAACAAAAGCCCGAACCTGATCCCATCCCGAACGCGCCGGGGTTCGAGTTTGTAGGCATCGATGTCGCGAAAAATCCTGCTCTGCCTGGGCTTCTCTCAGCTCCCGGGCAAACCACGGCCAGTGACATGGGCCAGAACGTCAGCGAACTTCCCGACAGCCCCGGCGGCGTCTCTACCGACTCAAGCACAAGCGCCGTGATTCGGGTCATCCAACCGCCGCCCCCAGAAACGAAAGTTCAATGGAAGATCGCCGTCCAGGAGTCCCTTCTTTACACCGGCGTCATGCACACCTTCAATCTCTGGACCGAGGCCGGAACCCGGGACGCCTTGTACGGACCGTGGCTCAACAACTATCTCCACTCTGTAGGCGAACTTCGGGGCTGGAGCGACAGCGACCGCTTCATGGCCCCTTATGCGGGCCACACCATCGAAGGCTCTGTCTTCGGATACATCGAGCGTCAAAACGATCCCCGCTACAAAAATGTCCAGTTCGGCGATGGCCGCACCTACTACATGAGCCTTCTGCATTCGATGGTCTATTCGGCGATCTGGCACACCCAGTGGAAGATCGGCCCCGTCAGCGAGGCATCGATCGGAAACGTGATGCTGCACGCATCTCCCGGCTTCATTACCCTCGCGCTCACTCCAACCCTGGGCACTATCGACATGCTCGCCGAAGACGCAGCCGATCGATACGCGATCATGGGCCTCGAGAATCGATCCACCAACCGGGCCCTGATTATCCTCGCGCGGTCCTTCCTCAATCCCGGCCGCTCATTCGCCAACATCATGGCCTTTCACCATCCTTGGAGTCGCGACTACCGCCTTGGCCTCTTTGGCGAGAACTACGTTCTCCGCAAGGAACTTGTCGCCGAGTACAAAAACGGCGGCGAAAAACCCTTCCAATACGTCCACCCCCCCAAGCCGGATTTTGAGCGCGAATATCCAAAGGAGGCCGATATCGAGCTCTCCGCCTTTCCGGTCTATGAACACTTCCTGCACGCCAATCAGAATTGCATTGGCGGCGGCGGTTCGGGAGCCTCCCGCGTGAACCCCTACCTTCAGCTCGTCGGCGAACTCAGCGGATGCCTCGTCATGAATATGCCCGCCGCCAATCAGAGCGGCGACGTGCTCTTCTTCGGAGGAGGAGTGCGCTTTACTCCACTCGCCGCCCACCACGTCTCTCCGTTCCTGCAGCTCATGTTCGGAGGCGAAAGAGTCACTCACGATATCAGCGATGCCGCTCTGCGGGACAAGTTACTGGGCGAATGGAACGACGGCAGCGGAACCCTCCCGCATTACCCCATGCGCAGCGATTGGTCCTCCGAACTCTCGAGATACGGCCCGACCCTGAGCGTCGGCAGCGGCTTCGACCTGGTGCTGACACGCGCCTTCGCCTGGCGTCTCGTCAACGTTGAGTACTCCCACGCATGGATGGGGGACGCGGACATGATTCAAGCTCAAGACGCGATCCGCGTTACCACCGGCGCTGTCCTCCGCATTGGCACCTGGTGAAGCGGGCACCCTCAATCGTCGATATTGTAGCGACGACGTCGACACTTTAGCGTCGATACGAAGACACTCAGAGATCGCTTCGCCGATTCCCGCGTCGCCCTTCCCGCAAGACAAATCACCGAACCCCCATCGATAAAGCTAAAGATTTCTTGCGTATGGCCGATCCAGGCCTTCCATCTTTCCGGTCTTCCCCTAGTTGGCACCGAACTTGCCTTTAGAAGACAAGACAGCCGTAAAGGCGTCTGATCCTGTCGGTCATCGACGGGGCAATAAATTCTTCACCACGAAAGGTAATGATGATGAGCGATCCCACAAAGGAAAGATCTCTGATGGAGCATCCATCGCGCAGAAGCTTCCTCGGATTGAGTTCGGTGGCTTTGGCCACTGCAGCATTTGCGGGGATGACTGCGAATGCTCAAGACAAGGCAAGCACGCAAAAGGCTGAGCACGACCACTCCTCAAGCGATCCCGGTCCGGAAAACAAGTCGCTTCTGGCGGAAAATCCAGACTCCAACACCCCTCCTCCCACGGACCACGGCGGCTTGGTACCCATCTGGTATTCCTTCGATCTGGTAAAAAAACGCGTCGAAGAGGGCGGGTGGACCCATGAGGTGACTGAGCGCGTCCTTCCTTCTTCCAAGGACATTGCCGGCGTCCAGATGCGTCTCACCGCAGGCAGCTATCGCGAGATGCACTGGCACACCGCTGATGAATGGGCTTATGTGCTCTATGGCAATGCCCGCGTCACAGTGATGCAGCCCGATGGCGACATGTTCATCGGTGACGTGAGTGAAGGCGATCTTTGGCTCTTTCCCGCCGGCCACCCGCATTCCATTCAGGGGCTTGGTCCGGATGGAACGGAGTTTCTGCTGGTCTTCAACCAGGGCATGTTCTCCGAAGATGGAACCATGCTTCTCTCGGAGACGATCGCGCACATACCCACCGAGGTATTGGTAAAGAACACGCACCTGGAGAAGAGTGTCTTCGCTCAAACGCCCGGCGCGCCACTCTACATCTTCCCCGGCAGCCTGCCCAACTCGCTCGAACAGGACAAGGCGGAGATCGGTGGCCAGCAGGTGGCAGCGAAGCAACAGTACACCTTCCACCTGAAGGGGATGAAGCCGAACACAAGCAGCGAAGCAGGCGAAGTTCGCATCGTCGACTCAAGCAACTTTCCCGTCTCCAAAAAAGTTGCCGGGGCTATGCTCATCATCAAGCCTGGACACATGCGTGAATTGCACTGGCACCCGACCGCTGCCGAGTGGCAGTACTGGATCTCCGGCAAGGGCCGCATGACCGTATTCTTTCCTGTCGACAACGCCAAAACCATGGACTTCAACACCAACGATGTCGGATTCGTTCCCAACAACGCACCTCACTACATCGAAAACACAGGTGATACCGACCTGGTGATCCTGGAGCTGTTCGCAACTGACGTGTTCCTGGATGTCTCCATGAACCAGTGGCTCAGGCGCGTCCCCAGCGAAATGCTGAAGGCACACCTGAACATCGATAAGCAGACGGCCGCGAAGATCCCGGCGGAGAAGTTGTATCTCGTTTAGGATCGCTGACCGCAACAGAGCTTTTGGTTAGCGGGGCGCCCAGAATTCGTCCATGACGAAGTCTGGGTGCCCCCATCTTTTCCGGTAGTCACCCTTTCCCGATCGTCATTCTGAGCGCAGCGAAGAACCCCTGTATTTGTTCTCACATGATCGCCCAGATAGCCCACTTTGACATACCGCTGAAAAATAAGCCTTATGCCAAAACACCAAATTACGGCTTGGAAATGTAACACTACGACACTGTGAAAATCCAGAAAACCTGTTATAATTGATTCACCGCCCGAGAAAAGATCACTTCGCGGCCGAAAGGCTCTCCGACAATCCCATGCGTAAATTTCTGCTAGGTCTATCCCTGGTTCTGTGTATTGCCGCGCCCGTAGCCGCCCACGCCGACACCTTCACCATCACCTACACCTTCGACCTCGTCCAGCAAAGCGGCCAAGGCGCCTTCGCCTCCGACAATGGCCAGATCGTCGGCTCTGGTACCTTCACCCTGGTCAGCACCACTGCGGCCCCCGTTCCCGGCGAGACCTACAAGGCCATCGACCAGAACAACCAGACTCCCACCAACTACGTCCAGTCCATCGATTTCAAGATCGACAACCTCGACTTCAATCTGCCCGATGCCGGCTCCAATCAAGGCAATCCTCTGACCCAACAGACCAACGCCACCAACGTCCAGTTCGACAGCTCCGGCAAGCTCTCCCAGATCCTCTACACCAGCAACCTGAGCGCCCTCAACCTCACCTTCAACGGCAACGGCGGATTCGGCTACACCTTCTCCGACAGCGCCAACAAAGGTTCCGATGGTTCGAACGGTCAGCTTGCCGATATTCGGATCGCACCAACTCCCGAGCCCTCCAGCCTCTTCCTCTTCGGAACCGGCGCTTTTGCTCTCGCGTTCTTCTCACGCAAGGCCTTCGCGTAACGACAACAATTCAGATTTTTTAATTCTGTAAAGGAAGGAGCATGGCTCCTTCCCTTTTTTTCGCGTTTTTGGCCCAAAAATCGTGTGTCAAGCCCCAAGACCACCTAACCCATTGAACTCCAACAACATCCGATTGGCATTTTAGTTAGCTCGAATCGCTATACTTAAAATAGGAGGACTAAATGTCCCAAAAGAGGGGCTGCAACATCACGAGCTGCACCCTAATCCTTTTGTTATGAATACTTTGGTACTTAACGCGTTTATTATGAATACTTTGCAGCGACAATTGATCGGTAAGTGTATTATTTAGAATACTTTAGCTGAACGTATCGGGGGGGTACCCCTCCAAAGCCAGGCACCGAGGGAGCATCGAACCAGCATGACGACTCAGTACAACACGCGCCGAGGCTCCGGAACCCTCATCCTCATTCTCCTGTCCCTCATCCTCGGAGCCGTCGCCGTCGTCGTCTTCCTCCGCCAGGCCACCTCCGGCATCATGGCCCGCGTTGCCACCGCCATCACCGGCCGCACCACCACCTTCGACACCTCCGTACCCGCCATCGTCCAGAAAATCCAGCGCCTCGCGCGATTGGAAACAGTCGTCTACTCGATCGACACCGTCGTCGAAGGCTCCAAATCCTCCGCCGTCCTGCCCGACCTCCTCGCCGGAGACCGCATCCTCCTCGTCGTCCACGGCCAGTCCATCGCCGGAATCGACCTCTCCCAACTCAAGCCCGAGGACGTGCGGATCGACAATAACGGGCAGACCATCCACGTCGCTCTCCCACCGTCCCAGATCTTCCTCACTTCGATCGACAACCAACATACTCGCGTCTATATGCGCTCCACCGGAGTCCTCGTCCCCGCCGATCCCAATCTGGAAACCGAGACTCGCGTCAAAGCCGAGCAGCAGCTCCAGGCCTCAGCCCTCACCGACGGAATTCTCGACACCGCCAGCAAAAACGCCCGCGCCACCGTCACCACTCTCCTCTACTCCCTCGGCTTCCACGAGGTCGACGTAAAGTAACGCACCAGTCTTCCACACCATAAAAGGTGCAACCTTTCCTAACGCTTTGCGTCAAAAAGCCGATGACCCAAAAGCGGCACCGCATCGAACAACAGGTTCATCCAATCAACGAGCACCTGAGCTATCATCCAGACATGAAGTTCCGCTCTCCATCCTCGACCACTGAAAACACCGAGGAAACCTCTGCCTCCGCACCAATCCCCTTTCCGACCAACGACAACAACGGCCAGGACTGCGCCGAAGAAGAGGAATCTACGCTCATCAAAACAGTGGGCTGGATCTCTGCCGGCCTCGGTGCCGTAGCTCTGGGCCTATTCATCGGTCGCGAGCTCCGCCAGCGCTACCAGTTCAACCGCCGCACTCCCTACGATATGTACGCCCACTCCGGCGACGAACAAGACGTAGACTTCGGCCTCGGAATCTAACCAGGCCGACCCCGGATTACACGGATACGCGCGGATCAAAAACAAGAAAATTCGCCGCTATCCGAATTAAGACCTCTATCCGTATTTAAGTTTTGATCCGTATCGTCCGCGCAATCCGCGGTCGCATCGTCTCGTTTACGATAATCAGGATGACAAAACCAGCCTTCCTCTTTCCCGGCCAGGGTTCCCAGACCGTCGGAATGGGCCGCGATCTCTACACCAACTTCCCCGTCGCTCGCGCCACCTTCGACGAGGCCGACGAAGCTCTCGGCTTCCCCATCTCGAAGCTCATCTTCGACGGGCCCGAAGACCAGCTCAAGCTCACCGAGCACACACAACCCGCAATCCTCATCGTCTCCATCGCCGCCGCACGCGTGCTCGCCGAGCGCAACATCCAGCCAACCGTCGCCGCAGGTCATTCCCTCGGCGAATACTCCGCGCACGTCGCCGCAGGGACCCTTACCTTCGCCGATGCCGTTCGCACGGTCCGCTCTCGTGGCCAATATATGCAGCAAGCAGTTCCCGCTGGCGAAGGCGCAATGGCCGCAATCCTCGGCCTCGACGCCACACTCATCGGCGAGATCTGCTCACAGGTGACCGACCAGCTCACGCCGCTTCCAACCACGCCCGAAGCCAAAGCCTTCAACCCCAACCTTGCCGTCGTCTCGCCCGCCAACCTGAACTCCCCCGACCAGACTGTCATCTCCGGCGCAGCAGCAGCCGTCGAGCGCGCCGCCGACCTCTGCAAGCAAGCCGGAGCCAAACGCACCGTCATGCTTCCCGTCAGCGCACCGTTCCACTGCGCCCTCATGCAACCCGCACAAGATGCCCTGGCCCTCGACCTGGCCCGCCTGATTTTCCACGACCCGCAATTCCCGGTGGCCGCCAACGTCGACGCGCGTCTTCTCACCCGTGCCACCGAGGTCCCGGACTGCCTCGTCCGCCAGGTCACGGGTCCGGTCCGCTGGGTCGAATGTATCAAGCTCCTCATCGCCCAAGGCGCGACCCACTTCATCGAGGTCGGCCCCGGCAAGGTTCTCTCCGGCCTTATGCGGCAGATCGACCGCAACCAGAAAGCTCTCAACGTAGAGGACTCGGCCTCCCTGGATAAGACTCTCAACGCTCTAGCCGCGAGTAATCCAACGACGTAAAGCAACTATCCCCCGATATTGACCGTCACCTGAGCCGTCTGCATCACCGCGCCACTCTGCACCGTAACTGTCACCACCTGGCTCCCACTCGGCGCCGGAGGCTTGCTCGGACCCGAGCCACCACCACAACCGACGACCCCAATCGCACCAAGGCTCAAGCACATCACCCAAACAAGCATTCCCCCACGAGATCTGCGTTTCGCACCACGCAGGCCAAGCAGCGAGAAGGCACCCACCGGTAACAACAAGCCATAGACAATCCGCCCCGTCTCGTTCGCCGGAGTTGCCTGACTTACGATCGTCGCCACATCCACAGTAAGCGTGCTCTGAACCGCCGCTGTACCGCTGATGGTCTGCGACGACGGAGAGAGACTGCACGCCACATACGCCACTGGACTCGAGCAGGAAAAGGTGACAGTCCCGGAAAACCCGATAGCCGGCGTTGCACTGATAGTGGTGGTCCCCGATGCTCCCGGAGCGATTGTGACGCTGGCCGGGCTCAGCGCCAGCGTCAGCGGAGTCACAACCGCGAGCGTCAACGCTGCGCTGTTTGAGGAGCCAAAGTTGCCCGAAGCGTTATAGGCCACGGTAAGCGTCTGAGATCCAATCGCCGAGAAGGCAAAGGTCAAGCTCGCAGTCCCGTTGGCTAGATTTGCCGTGCCAAGCGAAGTGGTTCCGTTGGTGAACGTGACAGTACCACCCGGAACACCAGCCGCAGAGGTTACCGTCGCACTTAGAACTTCACTCGCGCCCACCGCTATAGAGGAAGAAGCAAGGGTAAGAGTCGTCGTCGTAGGAATTGCAGTCACGGTCACGGCAACAGGAGCAGTGGTCGAGGCTGCGTTATTGGAGTCCCCCATGTATTGGGCTGTGAGACTGTGCGTGCCTAGCCCATTGAGCGTCACAGATGAAGTCGCGCTTGCCGTCGCACCGGAGGAGGCCGCAGCCACTGCGCCCGAAGCAATCACGGTCGTTCCATCGAGGAAGCTAATCGCCCCGGTGGGAACGGCGTTGTTCTGCGCTCCAGTGATCGTCGCGGTCAACGTCGCAGTTGAGCCCGCCTGAACCGGCGAAGGAGAGACAGCGAGCACGGCAGTCGTAGCCGACGAATAGGGCGAGACCGTCACGCTTACGCTTCCAAATGAATAAGCAGCATAGTTGGAGTCGCCCGGATACTGCGCCGTATAGGTATGGGTTCCAGCCGCGACGCCCGTCAAGGTAAGGCTCGCGATAGTTCCGTTTCCGCCCAGCGTCGCCGTCCCGACCATGTTGCTACCTTCATAGAACTGAACCGGCGCGGTCAGCGCCGCAGTTCCAGCCGAATTCGCATAAGTCACCTGCGACATAGCGGGCTGCAGCATCGCGTTCAGCGTCACGGTTCCCGGCCCAGGCACAGTCACCGTAGAAAGACTCGTACTTGTCGCCGTCGAAAGATAGAGCTCGCCCACAAGAAACGTGAAGGTTGACGCGGAACACGGATAAGGAGCGGTACTCGGCGTTGTGACGCTGCCGTTATAGGACACTCCCGTCCCCGTCAGGCTTTGAAGAAACGCAGGGGATACCGGCCCCGGTCCAAGCGTAATCGTGTCGTATGCAAACGCCGGCGACAGATTGGCCTGGGTCAGCGTATCGAAGACGAAATTGTTCAGGGTGAGGGTGGTCAGATGATTTACGTCGTACCCAACGATACTCATCAAGCCATTCGTGAGGCCATGAACATTTTGAAAGGTAATATTTGCGAACTGTGGAATCGACGTACCAGTGCTCGAGTTGTATTGCGGCGTAATTGAGATCAGGGTCCGATGGTTCTGCATGCAGATGTTCTGATACGTAACATTCTGCAGCAGCCCGCCGTTGCTCGGTGTGGCTTTTAGGCGCAGCGCAATCCCATTGCTATCTGCCGCCGTCCCAGCCTGGTTGATGTTCGTCACCAGCATGTTCGTCAGACCACCCTTCGTAATGCTGCCGACGGAGATCCCGTGCCCACTGTAGGTGTTGTCATTCGAGACTGTAATGTTCGACGCAGCGCTCGAAGCGCTCACTGCCACATTGTCGTCTCCATCGCTGATCGAAGAGTGCGTAATCGTAATATTCGAGCCGCTCGGGTCAATGCCATCGGAGTTGCGTGCGGAAAACGGCGCGATGATCTTCACACCCCACGCCGTAAACCCCGTCGCATTCTTCCACGTCACATGAAACATCGGCGAGTTCTTCAGCGTGATCTTGTACAGCGTAAAGTTCGACGCCTTGCTGGCCGCCAGTAGCACAAAATTATTTTGCGCACCCCCGCTTACCTGCTGCGCCTGGCTTGCAATATCCCACCACGAGTTTGCAGACGCCGTACCGTTGATCAGCAACTTGTCTTCACCGCGACCGTCAATCACCCCGTAGCCCATGATCCCGGCGCCGCTCGACGAAGCATTCCCCGCAATATTGAACAACGGGTTGCAACCATTGCCCGCAGTTCCCACAGTTCCGCAGGTCTCCGCCCCGCTGACGGTAGATTGATAGTCAGCAGGGTTACGCGACGCGAACACTGTAACGCCGCCATCAACCAGCAGCGTGACGCCAGTCGGAATCGTAATCGGCTGGATCAGAAACGCATTGCTGGTTCCCGAAGTCTGCAACTCAACCGCCTGCCCCGTGGTGCAGGCGTTAAGGGCACTCTGCAACCGCGACGTATCGAAGCTCGTCTCCGATGCCGGTTCGCCACTTACGATTGCCTGCTGCGCCTGCAGCGTAGAACACGTTGCGGGAAAGACCGGCTCCGTCACCGTCCGCGCATCCTGGGCGTTCGCGGTAAACCCACAAATCGCAGCGAGTACCACCGCCGCACCTTCAATCCAGCAACGAAAACGCATTCTCTGCCCTCGAATGTCCGTCCGCTCGTTCTTTCGAACAATCGCAGCCCAGTTTGGTCGGACCAATAGAATGTACTCGATAGGACAAACAGCAAGCCAGTAAAAATTTGGTCACGGAAATTGGTAGTAACCCACCAGGTTAAAACCTAATGGTCAAACCAATTTTCTCGAGTGAAATCAGGCACATCGATTCCTTCACGATCACCTCAGCGATCAAACCACTTGATAAAGTCACAGTAGGCAGTTTCGAATCACCGCGTCGTGCTCGAACGCCATAAGGAGATTTCATGAAAGTCGGCGATAAAGTAGAAAACTTCACTCTTCAGAATCAAGACGGCAAAGATGTCTCCCTCACCGACTTCAAAGGCAAGCCCGTCGTCCTCTTCTTCTATCCCCGCGCCGACACCCCGGGCTGCACCATCGAGTCCTGCGGCTTCCGCGACGCCTTCGAAAAATTCCAGAAGGCCGGTATCGTCGTCCTCGGCATCTCCCGCGACACCGTGAAAGATCAGAAGAAGTTCAAAGACAAATACGACTTGCCCTACGATCTCCTCGCCGATCCCGACATGGTTCTCATCAACCGCTACGACCTCATCAAGCCCAAGAACATGTACGGCAAGCTCGTTAAAGGCGTCAAGCGAACGACGTATCTCATCGGACCCGATCAGCGACTTATTCACATCTTCGAAGAGGTCACTCCTAAAGGGCACGCCGAAGAAGTTCTCGCTCTCCTCAAGCAGCACTCCGCCAAACACTGACGCGACACACGACATAATAGACTCGAACGAATCAATGAACGTTGCCACCATCACGACCGCGGCGGCCGCTATCACTACCGTCGGTCTCGCCGGGCTCTGCACCTACGCCACTCTCTCCGCACAGTCCCAGCTCTTCGGCAGAGTCCTCATCGCCCCCCGCAACCCCAACGAAATCGCGCTCACCTACGACGACGGCCCCAATGACATCGTCACCGAGCGCCTTCTCGACGTGCTCGCCAGTCACAACGCCCGCGCAACCTTCTTCCTCATCGGTAACTACGCCCGTCAGCGTCCGCAGATCGTCCGCGCCATCGCCGCATCAGGACACCTCATTGGCAATCACACCATGACCCATCCGTGGCTCGCGTGGCAGTCCTCCACCCGAATTCGCGAAGAACTCGCCACTTGCAACGCCGTTCTCGAAGACACAATTGGCGGCGCCGTCCGCTTCTTCCGCCCGCCTCACGGAGCCCGACGTCCCGCCGTCTTCCACATCGCCCGCGAACTGAACCTCACGCCAGTCCAGTGGAACGTTCTCCCCAAGGACTGGGAGCCCGACACCCCGCAAAACATCGCAGACCGCACCATCCGCAGCATCAGCCGGAACCAGCAGCAGAAGCGCTCCTCCAACATCGTCCTCCATGACGGCGGACAAGCCGGTCTCGGCCAGCCCCGCCTCCCTACCGTCGAAGCCACCGATCTGCTTCTGCAAAAATACAGCCGCGATACAGCAATAAAATTCGTCACGATAGATTCCTGGGTACAGTGAATCGATCGACAATCGATGAAGGAGATAGCCGTGAAACGCTTTGCCCTCGTTCTTGCCCTGTGTCTCGCAGCACGATCTTCTCTGTTCGCTCAGAGCCCGGCAGTCCCTGAAATTCCCTTCGAGTCCGTCCCCGATTTTCTCAAGCTCCCATCAGACATCTACCTCGGCGAAACCGCCGGAGTCGCAGTCAATTCCAAAGGCCACGTCTTCGTCTTCTCGCGCGGCAACTCCACCGGTCCGGCCTACGGAGCAGCCGCCGCCCAACTCCTCGAGTTCGCTCCCGACG
>Ga0206964_10260_pt1 | contig 15363 bp, 12 predicted proteins | sample Alteio_BWOrgHeat_25_FD_152980 | JGI IMG/M metagenome (GOLD analysis project Ga0206964, IMG submission 152980) | Enriched cells from forest soil in Barre Woods Harvard Forest LTER site, Petersham, Massachusetts, United States -... | ecosystem: Environmental > Terrestrial > Soil > Temperate forest >...
GTTTAGCTCCTTCAGCAACGATTCGATGAGCTCCGGGTGTTTCTCGCGCGGCAGCGGCAGGGTTTCCACGATCGCCTGAATATTCTGCCAGACAGTGAGCTTGCGGAAAACGGACGCTTCCTGTGGCAGGTACCCCAGCCCCAACCGGGCCCGGCGGTACATGGGCAGATTGGTGATGCTGGCCCCACCGAGCAATACGCGCCCGCGCGTGGCGGGGACCAAGCCGACGATCATGTAAAACGTGGTGGTCTTGCCGGCGCCGTTGGGACCGAGCAGGCCGACAATTTCCCCACTCCGCACACTCAGGTTCACCCCGCGTACCACTTCGCGCTGCCCGAAGACTTTGTGCAGGTCCTTCGTCTCAATCAACGATGCCTCTGAAACGGATGACGGGGACGGATGGGGTGCGGAAACGGGCATGGGAGCAAAATTCAACAAAACCAGGCGGCGCGATTAATGCGAAGTCCCGGCGGAAGCTTTATTGGCGGGTTTCGCGACATTGTCAAACGTGCCTGGGGGCAAGGTAAAGTGCAAACGGGTCAGGGGCTTCTCCGGCACGGCGGACGCGGAGGTAGCCGACACTTCGCCTTTGCTCAATTCGATATTGGCATTTTCCATGCGGCGGCCAGTGGCGCTATCCACCACCGTGGCGTTTTCAGAAAGCTCCACCTTTTGTTCATGCGGCAAAATCAAGGCCTTGCCGGCCGTGGACACCTGCGTCCCCTGCGTGATGCGGACGTTGCTCTCGGCAATTACCCGTTCAAGCACAACGGGCCCGGCCGGCTTGGTACTGTCTGCATTTTGCGGAGCCGAACCCTCCGCCCGCATGCGGTCGCACGTGGCTTGAAAAGAGCCGCCGTCAATCCGCACATTGTCCTCAAAATAATAAATGCTGCCGGTCGGGCCGGTTATCAACCATTGGTTGTCGCTCGTTATCCGGGTGGGGCCACTGGCAGTCGACGGCTTGGGGCTCGGACCATCCACGGTGACGTTCAAATCCTGCATGGGCGGAACTTCCACCTCGGGCCGGACCGGACCCTCGGCGCCAGTCGGGTCGCCGAAGAGCTCTACAAACCGGCGCTGGGGAGGCGCTTTGTCGGGCGTATCGGACGCGTCGTCAAACATGGCCGCCTGCGGGTAGATTTCCGCGCGGGCCGCATGCGCCACATAATCGCTCTGGGAGGCATTCGCCCGACGCTGGGTAATTTCGACAAAATTTCTGGCTACCAATTTTTGAACTTCACCCAGCTGCATGTCGGCGGCAGGCGCATTAGTGGATGCCGGGGCAACAGGAGAGTTATGCGTGTAGGCGTCCAAAATGCCACAGGTCGCTTCCAAATCGCGCGCGGTAATATGGACCCGGCCCTGGAAAGTGAAATTTGAATTATCCTCTTCGCGCAGCATTGTCATCGAGTCACCGACGACCGTAGTAGGCACATTGGAGCCAAAAGTATCGGTGAGGCCCGGCAGGGAAGCCAGGACAAGTTTGGCGGGTTCGCCCGGTTCGCCGGTAACCAACGCTTTGCGACCATCGGTGGAAAGTTCGATCTTTTTTCCGTCAATAGTTGCATGGCTGAGGCTGTCCACCATATGTGGCGCGCCAGCCAGCAGGATTTTACCCTCGGCCGGAAAAATTTCCGCCTGCTGGGTCGTGGTCGTGCGATTGAATTGTTCGATTTTCACGCTCCCATTGGTCATCACGTGATTCAACCGTCCCACTTGTGGCACTGCCGCGGCAGCCGACAGACCCGGCGCCGCGGGCGGTTCGCTGGTGGGCGGGTCAAATTCGGCATCCAAATGGTCCGCGGTTACATTGAGACTGGGATCTTCCACCCGGACGGACTTCTCAATGTCGAAACGCCTCTTGGTGGCACCCAGTTGTCCATGCAAGCTTTCGCCGGTGATAACCATCTTGGTTGCGCTGTTCGATGCAGCAGGGTGCTCGGCAGTACTCTGGTAAGATTCCAGTTCAGGCACGGTGACGCGCACGCGTCCCGCTCCATTTGAGCCTTCCAGAATCGGATCAACGTCCACCTCTTCGCTATCACGCCGCCAGAGAATGCGACCGCCCTCGACCAGGGCATCGCTGGACAAGGTTCGCACTTGCGGAGAGCCGGACATAATAACCCGTTGGTCGCCGGGGGAAAGTTCGGCGGTCTCACTACGGGCCTCCACATCGCCCTGGCGGGTGACAACGTTGTGAGTGGCGACAATTCGCTCAATCCGTCCGAGCCCCAGGCCAGCGGGCGCACTTCCAGCATTTTTAACCGGCGGCGGATTTGTGACATTGGGATTGGCGGCGGCACTGCGGTCGGCCAGCACTTCCAGTGTGTCGCAAGTGGTGTAGCAATCGCCGTCGGTGACCACGACATTGCCGGTAAAAAGAAAACGATTGAGGCCGTTTTCATTTTGATGAATCTCCAGGGCATGGCTGTTAATGGTGACTGGCTGGGAGGGTTTTGCCGATGGTTTGGCCGAGGCAGTGGCGACCGCAGAAAATGTAACGTAGACCTCGCGCCGCACCTGGATGACTTGCGACGTGCCATCCCAAGTCCAATCAAAACCATGAACCAGATAGGTGCTGTTGGAGCCGATAATATCCAGCGCATCGGGGCCATGGGCCTCGTTCTGTCCTTTTAAAACCGTCGCTTGCGGGCTTTCGATAACGGTTTCCACCGCCAGCGACGGGCCGCCGACATACAAGTGCAGCTTCATCCCTTTGATTTCCACCGGCGCGTTGTCGGCCGAGGTCGTGGTAAATTGATCGCCGTGGACATCCCATGTCTTATAGCCGTCGGTGCCAAAGCCGGGGTATTCGAAATTATTGCCGGAAAAACTGGCCAGCGTCGGCGTCGCCGCGCGCCCGGCAGAACCCAGCGCCAGCATGGCGGTGGCCAACGCAAGGGCGCGGATGCTGGCGGCAAGGGAAAGTTTACTCATGCACGGATTATTCAGCTTAATCTACCTGCGGCCCAAAACAATCGGAAACTCCAAACCTGGGTAATTAAGAAAGCCTCCCGCCACCGTAAGTTCCCTCCGCATGGGTGGATTTCCCTTGGCGGCCCGGCGCATTTACGACAAGGCTTTCAACCTCTGATGAAGGTCACCCGAGGCGAAATCGCCCAACGCTGCCTGCTCTTGCGCTGCCCCAACTGCAACGCAGGCGGCCAATTGCGCACCTGGTTCCGACTCCATCCGCAATGCCCGCAGTGCGGCCTTGTCCATGGCGGCGAGGAAGGCTTCACGCTCGGCACGACCTCCATTGGTTACGTGGTGGCGCTGCTCCTCGTAGTGGTACCCGTCTGCATACTGGTGGTGATGGATGTACTGCCCGTCTGGCTCGCAGTCGTGATCGCCATTTTTGGCTCGGTGGCCGTCACCATTGGACTCTTTCCAGTATTTCTAGGCTGGGTGCTGATGACTTATTACGTCAGCACGGCAGAAGCCTTGCCGGCGAACCGGCCTAAAGATCAGTCAACCGCGCCGACAGAATTCAAAAACAAGTAAGTGCCTGTCTCTTCGGTAAATGCCTTCAACCGTTGGCAACTGCGCCCTTGGGATTGAGCAACCGCTGCACTTTCTCCTCGTCGAAACCCAGCACCTTGCCCACGGCCGCCCGGTTGCCACTGCAGAGAATATTGGCCGCCTGGGCATATTCATCGCGCAGGCGGGCGAGATGTTTGCGCAAATCCACCGCCGGCGCTCCAGCGAGGCCAGCGGCCTTTTCGAGGCTGTCCCGCGTAATCGTCTGATTGCGCAAATGGCCCAGCGCCCCGAGGATAACCTGGTGCAATTCGTTGTAATTGCCCGGCCACTGCCGGTCGCGCAGGTAGGACTTCGCGGCGAGGTCGAATTTAGGTTTCGTGCCCAGCTGCCGCGCCACGGCTTCACGCGCGACAATCTGTTGCGCCAGCAAAACGATGTCGTCCGGGCATTCTTCCAGACTGGGTACCGCCAATTCCGAAGAGCTGGTTAACAGGTAAAGATTTTCGTCGATGAGTCCGCGGTCATAGAGCGCGTCGAGGCTTTCAGATAGACAAAAGATAAAACGCGTGGGCACCGGCAAACCGGCAAAAACGCCGCTCTTGCGGGCGATTTGCGGCAGGAGGCGCTGGCGTTCCAGATCAAGCGTGTCGGCTTCCAGGAAACACAAGGTGACGCGTTCACGCCCCTCGTTTTCGCGCAACAGCCGCAGGAGGTTATTGGCCTCCACCATGGTGTTGGTCAGGTAGAGGAATTGTTCACCCGGTTTTTCCCGCAGAGTTTCGAAATCCCGGCAGACTGCGGCAAAGTTGGTTCCGCGCGGGCCGGAAAGCGTCAGGTAATTTTTGAAATTACGCAGCGCATAGAGTTTGTGCGCAAATTCTGCAGACTTCGGATCCCGGCACGGCAGTGAAGCGAAAGAAAACGGCAGCGCATGGCTGAATTCCGGCGCGTTACCGGCATCCTGCTCGGGCTCGCCCGCGCGCGCGGTGACGCCCGCCGCCTGCTCCAACAGTTTCGCCGTGCGCTTCAACAGCGAAAAAACATTGAGCGGTTTGAGGAACACGCCCCCCACCCCATCGCGAATCAACTCGCGGATGGTCTCGTTGTCCAAAAAGCCCGAAACCATGATAATCGGCGTGCGCGGCTGGACTTTCTTGAGCTCGCGCAAAAAGTCTTTGCCGCTAATGCCCGGCATCCGCTGGTCGGTTACCACCAGGTCGAATTGAAATTCGCGAATCAACGCCAGGGCTTTTTGCGGATCCTGCTCCGGCGTGATATCATAACCAGCCTGGCTGAAAATATCGGTCAGCAGGCTGTTGAAATCGATGTCGTCGTCTAAAATAAGAATGCGGTGACCCATGGGGAAATTAACGCGCCTCGACAGGCTTCCCAATCAGAAACCTCGATCGAGCAGCTTAAAGAGGCGTAAATAACGCTAGCAAAAGTGGCAATGATGCCAAGCGCAATCTTGATGGTCATTTCTTAAACGACTGTTTGGATTTCAGACCGTGGGTGGGTTTCGGATTGTCAGTCCGCGCCACGTCCCTATCTTCTCTTTCATGAAATTATGTCTGGCGCGTAGCTTACTGCGGACCTTCGGGCTGGCTTGGTGCGGGCTGGCCCTGTCCGCCCATGCGCAAGTGGCACCTCCCACCCTGCGGGCCCAAGACCAAGGCTGGTGCTACACGCGCACCGGGTATGTATCAGGTGCGTTCAAGCTTGAAAACCAAATCGCCGTGCTGGCCGGGAGTCGCTACGCCTTCGTCTTTGGTTTAAAAGTAAATCTTGATGACAAGGACCCACTGCATGCGGAAGCTATGCTGCGGGACGGACAGGTTTACGCCCCAGTTTCCTTCGCCGGATTCCTTACGCTTTCGTCTGCGCCAACCGTCACTCCCCCCCCGGCTTACTTGCGTGACCGCTGGATTTACGACCTTCCGCGACCAGCTTATACGCCACCGGCTTCTGTGCGAACCATCCAAGTCAATGGCCGCCCGTGGGTGGATTTGGCTGATGTCGGTCAGGCTCTCGGATTACATGTTTTCCAAGACGACAGCGGCTTGGTTTCCATCGGGCGCAAGCCGGACTACGACTTCACCACTCACGAACTGACTCTGCATGACAGCGTGGTTTCTCTTTTTGATACACCAGAAAAAATTGCTGACCCGAAGATGGCTCTGCTCTACCTGCCCGCGCCGCCGCCCGTTACTCCCGCACCCAAACCGACCTCGATTCCTCGGGCGGCTTACAATCTTGGTGGCTTTAATTTCAAACTACTGGGTGTGACTACTCCACCGCCGGGAGTTTATCCACGCCTGCTGTTTGGCCCGGACGATCTGGCCGGCTTCCAACAACGAGTACAACAATTTAAAACAATGCAGATGGCGGTCGCGGAAATGCAGGCGATGTTCCGTAGTTCCTGGTGGGATCCCACCACGCCCGATGGAAAAATATTCGCCAAGCTGGTCAAAGGCGAACCGACTGATTTCACCAGCGAAGGCCACGGTGCGGGCATTTACTCGAGCAATGTCAATTACCCGACCAATTGCCTCGTCTCCATGGCGCTCTATTGCCTGCTCGCGGCCGATGACGAACATGGCCAGCAGACCGCCAACGCCATCTGCAATTACTACAAGAGCATCGAACCCAAGTTGGATGAAATTCTGGCTTCCTCCGCCAATGAATTTGCCTTCAAGCCCGAACTGGCGGGTTATTCCACCACCCAGTGGAAGGGCATGGATGAACTTGTCTCGGGCCTCGACCTAGGATTGGCCCTCGATTTTGGCGGCCACTGGATGACGCCCGAACAAAAAGACTTGATGCGCCGCATTATTTCCAAAGCCACCTATGGCCGCCGCGCTACTCCGGGCAACGGTCTCAGCCACTTCGTGGCGCTCGCTGCGATTGAAAACCTGCCCGGCTTCGATGCCGAAGCGTACGCCGCCGACGCTGAACTCGTGCAAAGCTTCCTCGACTGGGGCTTTGATCAACGTGGCCAGCTAACGGCGGAAGGCACCCAGGCGGGCAATTTGCAATTCCAAGTGCTGGCGATGATTGTCCTGGCCCGGCGCGGCGACAATTTGTGGGGCCATCCGCATTGGCGGAATTTCCTGAACGGTGTCGATATCGCCGCCACCGCAACCGACGGCGGAACCTATGATTCCCAAACCATTCTCGAATTCCACGCTTTTTATCCCGACAACCAGACTGCTGACCGAATACTGAGCCAGCGTTTCCCCAATTTCAAACCAGCATCGCTCGACCTCACTATCTTCAGCGCGCAATTGGCTAATGAAACTGCCGCGCACATGCGCCAATTGAAGTTGCGCCTCCCCGGGCTTTCTTACCCGGGTTTTGTGAGTCCGGTACTTTACGATACCGACTGGCAGCCGCCCGCGTTGGGGGAATAATTCTCAACGCATTTCTTTGATCTGCCCGCCGAGATCGGCCGCAACGCGTTCGGCAGCAGTTAGCCGTTCTTCCAATTGCATCAGACGGTTGCCGTGCTTTTGCTCAAGCGCCTCGATGGCGCGAGAATGACGTTCCTCCGCATCAGCCAAGGCTGCGGGCCAATGATTAATATCCGGGCCGGAGGAGGAAATCGTTGAGGGGGAAGTTTGGAATGATTTTGTTTTGGTCGCCATGGAGCCAGCCTAGCAGATTGACCGCGACAGCGTGAACCCTCCGTTGGCTGCGTTGGATAGGTTGGATGGGTTGGATTGGTTGGGAAAAATTGACGGATAAAAAAATTCTTTGTGCGGTTTTCGATTCGGCGGGTGTCTATAGATGTAAAGCGACACAAATTTTGCCCCGGCGGCAACGCTGGCTGATTTTGGGTGTCCTGCAGGGTGATGCCCAAAGGGGTCATGTGTCATGGCCCGGGTGGGCGGTCTTTTGGGCTTCCGCTCAAAAGGTCGCCCGCCCAATCAGGCCGGACTTTTACCGCGAAGAGGCGGTGACAAAATCGGTTTGTTTTTTGGACATTTTTTGCTCTTAAATGGTAAAAAATGCCAAGGAACTTTTCTTGATCATTTCGGTCGGAAATTCATCTGGACTATTGCGTACCCAACCAATCACGCCTAGCCTCCAGCCACCTCTATGAAATTATCCCATTGCTTCCGTGTTCTGCCGTTTATCGCCACCAGCCTCCTGGGTCTCGGCGTGGTCGGGTGCATCGCCACCAATAACACAAACACCAAAATTTCTGGCAAAGCCATTCCGGACGATATTTTCGCGCAAATCAAACCCGGCCAAACCAAAGAAGCGGTAATTGAACTCGTCGGCCAGCCGTCGCAAAAAGCAAATGTCGAAGGTGGCAGCGAAGTATGGAAGTGGAATTACACCGAAACCAAAATGGCCGAAAACAGCTTTATCGTGCTCTTTGAATCCACCAGCACGACTACTTCCAAGCAAACGACCGTGGTCGAATTTAATCAGAGCGGGGTCGTAACTAAAGCTTCGAGAGAGTAAAAAAGGTTTTACGATAAACAGAAAAAGCAAGCCGGGTAGTCTGTCGTGGCTACTTGCCTTTTTTACGTCCCATCAGATATTGCCCAAATGAAATCAGCCCGGAAAACTTGAAGCCGGGGTCCATGTAGTGCTGGATGACGTAAAATGCGAAATAATAGGCGCGGCAGAATGCCCACACCGCGAGCGCGAAAAAAGCCGCATCGCGCCAACGGGGTAAATCATGCCATAGCAGCAGTGTGCACAGTGCCCCGATCACCAAAAAGAGCACAGCCTTGAACCACAGAAGCTTGGGGTTGGTGATGTCACCAGAAATCTTCATGGGCATATTTAACCTTATACCCTTCACCATCTCATTGCGCTCCGGAGAATGCTCACTTCTGCGCCGCGCGGTAGAGCAGAAAAATCCCCAGCGCTTCAAACAAGATATTCGGTATCCAGAGCAATAAATCCGGCCTCATTTCTGGGTGCCCGCGCAGCAGCGTCAGTGAAAAGAGCAGGAAATAATAGCCCAGCGCCAGTCCCAGTGCGATCGCGAGGTTGACGAAATTCTCCGACCGCCCCACCCGCAGCGCCAGCGGCAGGCCAAACAGCGCGAGGGCCAGGACCGAAAAAGCCGCCGCAAAATTGCGCTGGATTTGCATCTGGACATCCATGCGCCATTGCGCTTTTTGTTTCGGCGTGGGATGGTCAACATTGGGCGGGTCGACCTCGCGTTCGCGGAGCAATTCACCCAGGGTCAGCAGCGAAAGTTTAAATGGCGCCGACACCGGGCCGAACAGCTTGGTCATGGGCAATTCGACTTTAAAATCATCACTACGCATACTGCTGGGCGCAAAGTCCGACAGGTTGGAAGGGTCGGCGGCTTTGTATTCCTGCACACTGGCCGACTGGAGCGTGATGACGAGTTGGTCGGTCGCGTGGACGTAGTTGAGTTTACCATGCTTCGCCCGGGCAAATTGCCTGGCATTGCCGTGTTCATCGAGAATCTCGACCCAAATATCGGTCAGGTCGTCGCCATCACGTCCTCCTATATTTATGACGTACCCCGGGACTTCCCGCACGTCGCGGCCAGGCTGGAACAAGCGCAAAGGATCATTGCGGGCCAGATTGACCAGGGCGGTTTTGAAGGCTTGGTCAGCCGCCGGTGCGTATTCGAAGTTGATAAATAGGCACAGCAACACCCCCAAACAGGAAGCCAGTAGAATGGGCGCGGCCAGCGTCCATAGGCTCAACCCAGCGGAGCGCATGGCGGTGTACTCGCGCTGGGCGCACAACCGCCCGACCACCAGCAGCACAGCCGTCAACATCCCCAAGGGCAGCGCATAGGGCACCACGCCGGGAATCAGCAAAACTAGTAACTCCAAAAACATGAACAGGTTGAGCCGCCCGCTGGCCAGCAAATCGAGCACCTCGCGCATCACGTTCCCCAGCACCAACACAAAGACAAACACTGCGACGGCAAACGCCGTGGCAACGACGACTTGCTTGAAAATATAGCGGTGCAGCAAATTCACAAAACGAATTAGACCTGAATTCCCCCGCCGCCGCAAGCCCGCGCCGGGCTCATAATCGTTACCCAATAAAAAAATAAAAAAAGCAGCGCTAATTACTTGTAAAATAATCCTTAATCATTATCAATTCAGGGCGATACCGTTTTGTAGCAGAACTGTGCCTCGCTAATTTCACCCCCCTCGCGAGCAGCTCCCTCGGCTCGCGGCAGGCAAATTACCGGGTACGCCTATGCCTACCCTGCCCCCAGCTTACCGTTTCCAGCGCCACTCCGAATCAATCTCCACGTTTTGCCCCGGCAACTTCACCTTGCCAAATTGGGCACGACGCGGATTGATCATGGCCGTGGCCGCCGCCCTGGCTGGTTCACCAGTCTGCGCCCAGCCCCATACTTTTACCGACACCAGTGGCCAGCCGTATGTGGCCCAAGTATTGTCGGTCAAAAATGGCGAAGTCACCATGCGCCGCACGGACGGCAAAGTTTATACCAAGGAAATCACCGCTTTAACGGACAGTGACCGTAAATTCCTGGCTACCTGGAAACCGACTCCGACAGATGGTCCATCCACTGCGGCGACAAGTGACTCGACCATCGGGATCCGAGTTTCCGTCGAAGCGGCACAACCCGGCGATTTGCTACGATTGGCCGCCAAAGTGTCCCTGACCAACCCGGAAGACTGTGCTGACTTCGAAGGCCTGCAAGGGACCATTCTCCTTATCGGCCAGCAAGCGGGCAGCACCACCAAGTACAAAGTTCTCGCCCAGGAAAAATTCATTGGCGATTTACCCGCCTGCGGTAAATTTGATTTCACCGGTCAGCCGTTCAATGCTTCCAGTCCAGCCGCCGAAGCCAACGAGCCGGCCTATACCTACAAGGGCTATCTCTTCGTTTTACAAAATGCCCAGGGCAATATCATTCGCTTCGAGCATTCTTTTCCTTTTGTCAAAGACGGCACCGAAGCCTTGAAACTTCGCAATGGGACAATTTTTAACGGGCCGGACGCAAATACTGTCCGCCAGTTGCAATTGGTAAATAATCCAGACGCTTGGCGCGCAAACTGGCATAACAAGCCGCCGCCCTCGAAAACACAACCTTAGCACTCCGGACGTCTTTAGTCTGCGGAGGTTAATCCGAGCATCGCGCGTAATTGCCGCTCTACTGCGCTTAACAGCGGATCGTTGCCACCCCGCCCTGACGTGGCGGGATTCACCACGATGGCTTCACCGATGGACACACTCACGGTCAACGGCACATGTGGCCGCACTTTATCCGTGAGGTCCTCTTCCAATCGCTCAATGGTTTCCAGCAAACGCTCCTGGGTTGGCTGGCCGGAAAGATAGCCTGGTGGATAATTGTCGAGTCCCTGGGCCGTGTAAATGTCGGCCAACTGCCGCCACCGACGGCGATGTTCGTCCTCGGAAAGGCCGCCTTTAAGCAAACTTTGCAAAATACTGGCGCGCAATTGCCGGACCCTTGACTGGACTGATTCAGTTTCACGGCGATGGCCAAGCCATTCGTCTTCCAACGGCCCCAATATCGCTTGCATGAGCTGACTCCGACGTTCGGCCACTGGCCCAGTCTGAATTCGTCCCAATTTTTCGGCTTCCAAACGGGCGAGCATGGCCTCCTCGATTACCTCCAAGCGCGATCGGATTGAAAGATTTTCGTTAGTGGGCTGCCCCAGTCGTTTTTCAATATCTGCCAAAACCCCCGCCACCCCCGGCTCAAGCGGGCCCGCCAACCGGTAGCGCAGGGCCACTGGGTGGACAACCACCTTGCTGGCCGGATTGCCTCGCGCCCGTATCCTCGCCGCCGAACGGGCGATCAGCGCCGCGCCATCCATCAGGGGATTGAGTCGGTCGTTGGTTCGCCCCAAATAGCCTTCAGGGAAAATAACCACCGGGCGGTTCCCGCGGGTCAGCAGTCCCACCGAAGTTTTTGCTGACGCCCGATCAATACCTTCGCGGTAGACGCTGTAAACGCCCAGCCGGGGCAGGATAAAGGCGTGTAACCGGCTGGCCTTAAGGAGGTGCCAGCTGGACATGCAATAAAACCAAGTCCCAATTTTGCAGGACAATTGCCCTAAAATCAACCCATCCTCATCCCGGCAATGATTGGGCATCAGCATGACCCCATCACCGGAACCCAGGGAAGCCCGCAGCCGGTCCAACCCGGCATATTCAAAATTCACAATTCCATAATTTTTACGCAAAAACCAGGGCAAAACGGGCTTAAACATCACTGACCAGGCGGTACCCGCCCTGGGGGGGATATGCACATAGGGTTCTTCGATTACGATTCTTTGCATGATGGCTTGGACAGCCAAGCAGCCTTACAATGCAACAAGAAGGGGTCAAACTGATTGCGGTGCCGAAACAGTTTTGAATTATATTGCGGTTTCCTAGTGTAAACCCCCCGGAAAATGAAAATAACCTTGAAATGTTTTCTTGAAACCTCGCTTAACTGCTGTTAGTGTTTTTGGGAAATATCAATAATCTTTTCAATTAACGGTCGGCCCACCCCTGCCTATTGTTATCCAATACATTTATATGAACGCCATTAGCGTAACGATGGTCAAGGGGACTAGTTCCCATTTTTTGCAGGGATATGCCTTTCGGGCGGTTGCCGCCATTGCCACATTTTCGTGGGTTGGATTACAAATGCTGCTGATTAGCGGGGCCTATCAAAAACAGGAAGCCACCAATCACGCGGCCGTGGCACTGTTGGGCGCGCTGGTTCTACTTTTTTACAGCCTCTTTGTTTTCTTGCGGCTGCGCCGTCGCGAGGCCGTCCCTTCGCGCGAATCCACCCTGTTGTATTTTGGCGCGTACCTCACCGTGTTGCCGGTGCTGACGTGGTTGATGTGGGCTTATCTGAAAAAGTTGCTCTACTTTAATCATCATATCAGCCACTCCGACACTTCCGGTCGCGTGCTGCTTTATTCAAGCGTTGTTATTTCAGTGGCTTATTTCGTGACGATCATCATTTGGCTGCAAAATAATTCTGCCGCTTTTGATATGGCCAAGCCGGGCAGTTGGTCCCATCGGACCATGCGCTGGCTGCAGGCCAGTGTGCTGGATCCGTATTCTAAATAGCTTCGCTGGGGCTTTTAACCCGCCCGGCCAATTCTATTCCTACTCGGCCGGCTGCTTCAGGCCAACATAGCTGAATCGCTTGCGCCAGCGGCCAACCGGGGTTTTCACTTTGCCGGTAAAATGTTCCAGCGGTCGAATCCAGAGCGGGCATCCACCGCGGGCGTACAGCCGGACATAAACGACAAAATCCTCCTCTGTCTCAGAGTGCTTCGCCACACCGATGACCAGATAGTGCTGGCCTTTGTAATGACGGTAAACGCCGCAAGGAACAACCGCACTGCGTGATGGATATTTTTTGAGCTTCATGGATATATTAAAAAGTTTATTTGTCTGAAATTTTGAAGACTCCATCAATACCGGAGACTCGCGCAGATTTGGGCCACCCAGGACTTTTAGCAAGCCGTTTGCGCCAATTGCGCAGGCAGACATGCGCGGTCTGGCGTTCACAAATTCTTTCACCGGGCTAGCCTTCATTGATTGTGGCTCAATTCGAAAAAAACATAAAAAATTCGCTTGTCGAAGGTGGCCTAATGGTGTTTGCATGGACATTACCCCTTCAAACTCGACCACTACCCCTATGAGTCGGATTACCCTGATTGCCCTGTTGTTAGTTTGTTCGTTAACCCGCCCCGCCCAGGCGATGACAGACGCGGAAAGGCGCGATTACTTAACCCACCTCAAGCAGATTATTCCCGACGTGCCAGCGTGGGATCAATGGCTGCAATCCTCCGGTCAGTTGCCGCCGGATTTCGACGCATTGCCCAAGCAAAATGGCTTGCCCGATCCGATGACATTTTTGGACGGCCACCACGTTAAAACTGCCGTCGATTGGAATGCCCGTCGCGAAGAAATTCTCAAACTTTACGAAAAATACGACATCGGCAACATTCCGCCCAAACCAAAATTAGACAAGATTGTTGTTGTGAGCGAAACGGTATCGGACGGAGTTACACCACCACCGGCGGCGGCTGGCGGTAGAGGCGGTTTTGGCGGTGGCCCAGCCCAACCCACGCCCAAAGGCACCATTTCACGCACCGTCGATCTTACTTACGGCCCTGCCCCCCAAACCACCACCCGCGTCACCATGGTTATACCCGCCGGAGATGGCCCCTTCCCGGTTCTCATCGGCGGCACTGGCGCTCCGTTGCTGAATCGCGGTTACATAGCGTGCAACTTCCCCATGAGCGTGGATGACACCTCGAGTAATCTTCCCCAGCTCTATCCGACCTACGATTTCGCCACCATGGGGCAACGGGCTCTTACGGCCCAGATGGTTGTGGACTATCTTTATACCCTGCCTCAAGTGGACAAGGCCAAGATTGCCATCACCGGATATTCGCGTCTTGGCAAAATGGCGACCATTGCCGCAGCCTATGATGATCGTATTGCCGCCGTGGTCGCAGGCAGCACCGGCGTCGGCGGCGTGTTTACCTGGCGCCAGGGTGGCGAACGCAACCAGGCTGAGAGCATCGAGAGCACCACGCGCAATTATTATGTATGGTTTGCGCCGCAACTGCGCTTTTTTGTCGGTCGTGAAGACCGCCTGCCGATCGACGGCAATTTGCTGGTCGCCGCCATCGCGCCCCGTTCCGTCCTGATTGAATACGGCATGAACGACGAAGTTTCCAACACCTGGGGCTGTGAGCAGACTTTGCGTTCCGCCCAGCCGGTATACGCGCTCCTCGACCAGCCCGAACACGTCGGCATCATGCGTGTGCCCGGCAACCACGGCGCCAACAATGTGGAAATGTATCTCGACTGGCTCGATATTCAATTTGGCCGCTCCAAGGACAAGTGGGTCAATAATCTGCTCTATCCATGGGATTTCGCGCAATGGACCAAGAACAACGGTGAAAAAGTTAATCTGGCCAGCTACCCGGCGCATAAACCGACCGAAGACATATTGACCGCCTCAAACGGCAAGACAATTACCAGCACCGCAGACTGGGAAGCCAAAGCCGCTGACATTCGCAAAAACATCAATTGGCTTTTGGGTGATGCCCCAGCGACCATTCCCAATGCGGGTGGCCCGGTTGACGCCGGTAGCACCAGCGCCAATGCCGCCGCTGGAGCAGCAGGTGGTCGCGGTGGCGCCGGTGGCCCGCGCGGTGGAGCAGCTCCTGGCGGAGCCCGTGGTGGCGCTGCGCCCAATAACAATAATTATGGCGCCAGCCTAAACGACGCGGTCAAGGGTCTGGTCAATCGCGCTGCGAGTTCGTTTGGATGGAATAACCCACAGGTTACCAGTGCCATGACATCGCGGGTAGTTACCTTCGGCGAAGGCGTCAAAGGCGACTTGTATTACCCCGCGAATACTCCGGCTGGCACCAAGCTGCCGACGGTGATTTGGCTCCATGGCTACAGCTACCCGTTGGGCTATGTCTGGGTCTATCGTTTTGCGCCCGATTGGCATCCCATCCTTGCCCTCATCAAGGCGGGCTATGCCGTGCTGGCCTATGACCAAGTTGGCTTTGGCGGTCGTGCAACAGAATACAAACCCTTCCTGGAAGCCGCACCGCACTGGTCTCTCATGGGCCGCTTGGTCCACGACGCCCGCTCCGCGATAGATACTCTGCAAAAGGACGACGCCGTCGACCCCAACCGCATCTACATTTACGGTTATGAACTGGGCGCCACCGTCGGTCTCTACACCGCCGCGTTGGACACCCGCGTCAAAGGCGTCGTTTCTGTCAATGGATTCACGCCGATGCGCAGCGATACGGAAGACAAGGGTACCGGCGGTATTGCCCGCTTCAGCATCGAGCGTCCCCTCATTCCCCGCCTGGGTTTCTTTATCGGACA
>Ga0206964_10160_pt1 | contig 15332 bp, 15 predicted proteins | sample Alteio_BWOrgHeat_25_FD_152980 | JGI IMG/M metagenome (GOLD analysis project Ga0206964, IMG submission 152980) | Enriched cells from forest soil in Barre Woods Harvard Forest LTER site, Petersham, Massachusetts, United States -... | ecosystem: Environmental > Terrestrial > Soil > Temperate forest >...
CCGGCGTTGCGCCAAAGCTCTGCGCGTAGATTTTATACATGAGGAAGCCATGTTGGCTGTAGAGTACCTCATCGCCCACTCCGGCATAGGCATGCACCAGCAGCCCGATCAGCTCGTCAGAGCCAGCGCCGCAGATGATATTTCCCACCGGCAGGTTTTTGACTTCCGCGATGGCTTCGCGCAGCCTGATCGCCGTGCCGTCGGGATAGCGGTGCAGGCTGGTGCTTGCCTCCTGATAGGCTTTGATGGCTGCAGGACTAGGCCCAAGCGGTGTTTCGTTCGACGATAGCTTGACGACGCGCACACCTGTTGTGGCTTTCGATTTGCCACCGACATAGGGCGCGATGTCGAGGATGCCAGGCTTAGGCGTTGGCAGTAGCGGCATGGGCGGGTTCCTTCGTTTCGCTGCCTTTCAGCGTCACCGGTACGGCATAGGCGCCGAGAAAGGTGGTTTTGAAGATGGATGTGCCAAGTCCCGCCAGCAGCGCCTGCAACGCGGCATCATCGGGCGTGATGAAGCCTTTGATCTCGATCAGGTGATAGCGCCGGTCGGGATGCAGCGTGGCGATATTGAGCCAGGCGGCTTCCAGCTTGGACGTGGCAAATGCCGTCTGTAGCCGGTGCTGGCTGACATTGTGGTCAGCCTGAAGCACGAGCAGCGAACGGTCATCGCCCGAGCTTTCCGGCACAATGCGGGCAATGGCCAGCGCTGCCGGCAGGTTGCGCCCCGGCGGTGACGTCTGCACGAAGGGAATGCGCGCGAAAACCTTCGGCATGTTGTCGCCGTGCTCCAGCAGATGCGTCCACCAGGGTGTAATGTCCGCGCTGTGCGGCATGGGGACGATGCCGACGGCGGCCTTGCCGTCCATCACGTCGCCGATGACGCGCTTGACCTGCGGCTGGGCGGTGATTTGCGCCGATGGGCTGAAATATTCCCGCGCCAGCCAGATATAATCCTTATCGCGCTCGGGACTGTAGGCGGATATTTGCAGCGGTGCTTCCACTGCGGTCGAGGCGCCGATAATAGTACGCCACAGCGCGGCGACGGCGGCAGGCGGAAGGGCATTGCCTTTGAATTTTTCGATGATGCGCCGTACCATCTCGGCTTCGCGGCCGGGGCGGATCGGGCAGGCACCGGGCGCGGCTTTGCTTTTTAGCTCACCAACTTTGCTGACTATGCCGATGCGCTCGCTGAGCAGAGCGATGAGTCTATCGTCAATATCATCGATCTGGCGGCGAAAATCAGTCAGTTCCGCTTCGATAGGGTTGTTTTTATTCATATTTTTTTGTTCGGTCCAGATTGAGTGAGAAGCGATATCAGGAAAATAAGCATAGAGTAAGCCCTTGCCTGATTCAAGCGCCGCCTTGACCCTGCTCCTTGGTTGCCATATCTATAGATTCTTATGATCAAATCCCTGTTCGGCGCCAATTATAAAGAAGTGGAGATCGGCGAGATCGTGACGCTGGCGCGTGAGACGCCGCTGATGCTGGAATGTGGGGTAAGTGTGCCGGAGCTTCCGCTGGCCTTCCAGACTTATGGAACGCTCAATCTCAAACGCAACAACGCCATTCTCGTCTGCCATGCGCTGTCTGGCGACCAGTATGTCTGCGGCGAGCATCCGGTGACGGGGAAGCCCGGCTGGTGGGACCGCATGGTGGGACCGGGCAAGCCACTTGATACAGAGCGGTTTTTCATCATCTGCTCGAATGTCATCGGCAGCTGCATGGGCTCGTTCGGGCCGAAGGAAATCAACCCGGTGACCAACCAGCCTTACGGCCTGTCCTTTCCATTCATTACCGTCGGCGACATGGTGAAGGCGCAGGGATTGCTGCTCGATCATTTCGGCATCGAGAAACTTTTCTGTGCCATCGGCGGCTCGATGGGCGGCATGCAGGTGCTCGAGTGGGCGACGCGCTATCCCGAGCGCATCTTTGCCGCCGTACCGATTGCGACTGCCACGCGCCAATCGGCGCAGAATATTGCCTTCCACGAAATAGGCCGACAGGCGATCATGGCCGATCCTGACTGGTGCGACGGCGACTATCTCCTCCAGCGCAAATATCCTGCCAAGGGACTGGCGGTCGCGCGCATGGCGGCGCATGTAACGTACCTGTCGGAAAGCATGCTGCAGCAGAAATTCGGCCGCCATCTGCAAGACCGTGAGCATTACACCTATGGTTTTGACGCCGATTTCCGCATCGAGAGTTATTTGCGCCATCAGGGAGCGAGCTTTGTCGAGCGCTTCGATGCCAATTCGTATTTATACCTGACACGCGCCGCCAGCTATTTCGACCTCACCGAAGGAGGCCGCCGTAAGCTGACCGACGTTTTCGCCGGGACGAAAGTGCGCTTCTGCGTCGTGTCGTTTTCCAGCGACTGGCTGTATTCGTCGATTGAAAGCCGCAACCTTGTGCGCGCGCTGAATGCTGTCGCCGCCAATGTAAGTTTTACTGAGATCGAAAGTGATTTCGGCCACGATTCGTTCCTACTCGAATTACCGGAATTTGACGCGGCCATTAAAGGCTTTGTCGAAGGCTCGGCGAGTTTGTTCGGGGTGGATTGATGCCAATGAAATACCTGTGTTCATTGCTGCTGCTGTTTGTTTCTGCTTGCGATATGATCGTGCCGCCGTGGCAGTTATACGCCTTGTATCGTACGGCGAGACGGCCTGTGGTTTGCGCGGCAGGTGAGGATTGCAAGGATAAATGGGCGCGCGCGACTGAGTGGGTGAAGACCAACGCCAAATATCCGATCGTGATGTACACCGACAGGTTGATTAAAACCGCCGATTCCGTTTCGGCTAGTCCTGATGCCGCTTTCACCATCAGCCTCGTTCCGGCAGAAGGCAATATCTATACGGTACATTTCGATGCCGATTGCAGTGATATCTTCGGCTGCTCGCCACCGCTGCTAAAATTGAAGGCGGATTTCATCCATTACGTATTGGATATTCAGCCGCGTCAGTGATTGCTCCCCGCATCCTGCTCTGATGCACGCGTCAAGGCGTAATCCTCGGCGCGGAAGATGTCGATGATGCGGTTGGTTTCAAATTCGCCGATACCGAGCGATTTGAGCAGCGCGCCCCCTAGTTGCAGGCTGGTTTCGAACATCTCGGCGACGGCAAGGTTTGCCCCGGCTTTTTCCAGTTTTTGTACTTGCTCGATATTTTTGGCGCGGGCGATGATGGGCAGCGTATAGTGCATTTCCCGCACGGTGGCGATGGTGTGCAGTGCAGCACGCGTGTCATTATGGGTGATGATGACGGCGCTGGCACGCGCCAGCCCCAAGGCATTCAGCACATGCGCGCGCGTGGTATCGCCATAGTAAACCGGAGTGCCTGCTTTGCGTTCGCGGGCGACGAGGAACGAATCCATGTCGATGGCGACGAAAGGAATATGCTCGGTCTCCAGCAGACGCGCCACCGTGTGGCCGACGCGGCCGTAGCCGCTGACGATGACGTGATGCCTGACATCCAGAGTTTCGCCGACCATGGTTTCAGGCCGCGAGATGGCATATTTTTCCAGCGTGTCGGCGAGGCGTTTTCCCAGCTGCGCGACCAGCGGCGTCAGCGCCATGCTGACGGTAACGACCACCAACAGGATCTGCGACAGCAGCGGCGACAGAATGCCCTGCGTTTGCGCCAGATTGAACAGGATGAAGGCGAATTCGCTACCCTGCGATAGCATCAGCGCTGTATGGATGGCGGCGCTTAAGGAAAAGCCGAACACGCGGCTTAAGCCCATGATAATAAGCGACTTGGCACTCATCAGGGCGATGACCAGCCCGGCAATAGCGGCAAAATGTTCCATCAGCATGTCTAAGTTAAGCGACATGCCGACCGTCATAAAAAACAGCCCAAGGAATAATCCCTTGAACGGCAAGATGTCGGCTTCCACTTGCGGCTTGAATTCGGTTTCGGCGACGAGCAGCCCGGCCATGAATGCGCCCAGGGCCGGGGATAATCCGGCGATTTCCGAGAGCCACGCCGCACCGAGCAGGACAAACATAGTGGTAGCGGAAAACAGTTCGGTATTTTCCAGCGAGGCGATGAAACGGAAAAACGGGCGCAGCAACAAGCGCCCGGTGAGGAAAATAAACACCAGGCACAGTATAGCCTTCAGCGCCGCGTCGGCCAGCGTGCCGGCCAGCGGCTTGTCATGCTGGGTGAGCAGCGGCACCAGTACCAAAAGCGGGATGACGGCCAAGTCTTGAAGGATAAGAATCGCCAGCGACAGCCGCCCCACTTGCGACGATTTTTCACCTTGTTCGGCGATGACCTGCAGCACGATGGCGGTAGAAGATAGCGCCAGCCCGCCGCCGATGATGATGGCTGCAGGCGCATCGCCGCCGAAGCCCATGAAAAAAAATCCGAACAGGCTGGCGGTGATGATCAGTTGCGCGCCGCCGAACTCGAAAACGTGTTTGCGCATGCTGCGCAGCCGCTCGAACGATAATTCCAGTCCTATCAGAAACAGCAGGAAGATGACGCCGAACTCGGCGATACCGGCGGTGGTTGAGACATCGTTGGCGAGCTTTAGTCCGAACGGACCGATCGCCGTACCCGCCGCCAGGTAGCCGATCACCGGGCTTAAGCGGATCAGTCGGAATAGCGCTACCACCAGCACGGCCGCGCACAGCAAAAGAACGATCTCAGAAAGTTGTGGTGAATGCATAGAATAAGTGAGTATAAGGCGGAGGCATCAATAAAACGTTATGCCGCCCAATAGCACAAACCACGTAAAATTACGCCATTTTTTCACTAGGAAATTTTTTCCTATATTGATAATATTTCTAGGGTTTGCCAGCTTTTTTGTTCACAATGAGCTAGGATCGTCTCAAAACGGTAAAAAAAATATGAAATACGATGTACGGCACATCAATAACTTAAATAATAATATTATAAATCAATATATTAATTATATGCACTTTTTTTAGGCAAGATCGTTCAACCCTAGGTTTCGCCTCTTATTTATGTTTGGTTTATGATGTTGCCAACAGAGTTATCCACAGATTTAGTGGATTACTTTGCCGCATTGAAAAACGCTAAAACCAATATAGATTGAACTCATGGAAACATCATCATTTTCCGACGGACGCGCTGTCATTCGCCGTTACGTAAAACACCTTCCCGGTACGCCCGGAGTATATCGTATGGTCAATAATGCCGGCATAGTGATGTATGTTGGCAAGGCAAAAAATATAAAAAAACGCGTATCGTCATATCTCAATGCCGTAGCGCTCAATACGCGTATGCAGCTTATGATTGCGCAAACAGCGTCGATGGAATTTGTCACCACGCGTTCCGAGGCCGAAGCGTTACTACTCGAAGCCAATCTTATCAAAAAATTTTCGCCGCGCTACAATATTCTGCTCAAGGACGATAAATCTTTTCCCTATATTTTATTTTCCGGCGATCATGCATTCCCAAGAATCTCCAAACATCGCGGGCCGAAGACGAAGAAGGGAAAATATTTTGGCCCCTTCGTGGCGGCAGGCGCGGTCAACGAAACCGTTACGCTGATGCAGAAAGCGTTTCTATTGCGCTCCTGTACCGACAACGTGTTCAAAAACCGCACGCGTCCCTGCATGTTATACCAGATCAAGCGTTGCTCGGCGCCGTGCGTCAATAAAATTTCGCCGGAAGATTACCAGACGCTGGTTGATCAGGCGCAGGCGTTTCTGTCGGGCAAAAGCCAGCAGATCCGCGACCGATTGGTCACCGAAATGCAGGAATTGAGTTTGAAAATGGATTACGAAAAAGCGCGCCTCATCCGCGATCGCATCCGCGCGCTGACCCTGGTGCAGCAACAGCACGCGTTGGCATCGCCATCTATCGGTGATGCCGATATCATCGCCCTGGCGCGGGATAAGAGCGTCTGTTGTATTCAGCTGTTCAGTTTTCGCGGCGGCTTCAATTATGGCAACCGCACTTGGTTTCCGGCGCAGACCGGTTCCTATACCGATGCGGAAATCCTGCGCAATTTTATCGCCCAGTATTACCAGTCACAACCGGCGCCGCCGATGCTTTTGGTCAGCCATCTGATCGGCGAGGCGGCGCTGCTCGAAGAGGCGCTTGGTCTGAACAGCAACCACCGGATCGATATTGTGCATCCGGTGCGTGGCGAAAAGCGCGATGCGGTCGAGCAGGCGATGCGCAATGCGCGCGAGGCGTTGGCGCGGTTCAATTCGATCCATGCGACGCAGCGTGCCGCGCTCAAGGAAGTGCAGGTGTTGTTCGGCCTCGACGAGGTGCCGAAGCGTATCGAGGTCTACGACAACAGTCATATCAGCGGTACGCATGCGGTGGGTGCGATGATCGTGGCGGGGCCGGAGGGGTTTATCAAACCGGAATACCGCAAGTTCAATATCAAGCGCGAGGATATCGTTACCGGCGACGATTACGCCATGCTGCGCGAGGTGCTAACACGGCGCTTCAAGCGGCTGGAGGAAAGCGATGAGAAAAAAGCTCCCGACCTGGTGCTGATTGACGGCGGGGCAGGGCAGGTGGCGGTCGCCACGCAGGTTTTGGCCGATACCGGCGCGCACCGCATCTGCTATGCCGGCATTGCCAAAGGTCAGGATCGCAATGCCGGGCGCGAGCAGTTTTTCATTCCGGGCAAGGAGCCGTTCCAGCTACCCGAAAACAGCCCCGTCCTGCATTACCTGCAGCGCCTGCGCGACGAAGCCCACCGCTTCGCCATTGGCGTCCATCGCGACAAGCGCAGCAAGTCGATGCATATTTCCGAGCTCGACGCCATTCCCTCGATCGGCCCCGGGCGCAAAAAAGCGCTGCTATTGCATTTCGGTTCGGCGCGCGCCATCGCTGCGGCCAGCATTGAGGACATCCAGAAAGTGGAGGGGATCAGCAACAGTACCGCCAGGCTGATTTACGGACATTTTCATGGAGAGGCGTAAAAAACTCCCCGGATGTTGCCATCCGGGGAGTTTTTGACTTTATCGTACCGGTCTTCGCCGGGATGATGGTATAATTAAGCAGCCGCTTTTTTCTTGCTGGTCGCGGGGTGCGTGCCAGAAGCGCTGCTCAGTTCTTCGAGGCTTTCCGCCATGCGCTTGTTGAGCACATCGAAAGCTTCAAAGCTTGACTTGGTCGCCGTTTCGCTGATTTCGCGTAAGTTCGACAGCGTATTCTCGAAAATCTCGCGGGCGAGGTCGGAATGCTTGGAAATATTGTTTTCCGGCGTGCCGCTGGTCATCATGTCTTTCGACGCCTTGAGCATGTTTTCGGTATTGGCGCGGATGACTTCGGCGTTGCGGCGAGCAATGGCCTGCGCGCCCTCGACGACGGCCTGGGTCGCTGCCGAAGCGGCTTCGACATTGCGGCGTCCCGTCGAGAAGAACTGATTGAAATCAAAAGAATTTTTGAATATATCGTTCAATGGGTTATTGTATGACATAGTGTGTTTCTCCTTTTTCCGGTTATATTCTGCTGGGCGTTATCGCAGTAGAATTGCCGCGCATATTGCCAAAATCAGGGGCGTTAGTCAAGTAAAATGTTGCAATGCACAAAAATCCAGGTGGAAGCCATCTTATTCGGCCAATTCTTTCGCCCGCCGGGCGGCGGCGAGGACCGCGTTTTTAACCAGTGTTTTGAACGCATTATCCTGCATCAGTAATTTCAGCGCTGCTTCCGTGGTGCCGCCAGGGCTGCTGACGTTCTGGCGCAGCGTGGCGAAATTTTCGTGACTCTGACGGGCGAGCATCGCGCTACCATAGATGGTTTGCATGGCAAGTGCCCTTGCCCTATCAGCAGGCAGCCCAGCGGCGATGCCGGCCTCCGTCAGGCTTTCGAGGAACAAGAATACATAGGCCGGTCCGCTGCCAGAGAGGGCGGTCACCGCGTCCATCTGCGATTCATCATCCAGCCAGAGTGTCTGCCCGACCGCGCCCATAAGTTTTTCCGCCAGCGTTTTGTCGGTGGCGGCCAATGCACTGCCACATAATGCCGTTATGCCGTGGCCGACGAGTGCAGGCGTGTTGGGCATGGCGCGGACGATGCGCGCTTTCGCACCGAGATGTTTTTTATAGAAAGCGAGATTTTTTCCGGCGGCGATGGAGATATATAAAGGCGTGATGCCGAAGCGTTTGCGGTAAGCGGGCAAAAGTTCCGGCAGCTGTTGTGGTTTTACGGCGAAGACGATCACATCCGGTGAAAGCTGCGTGGGCAAAGACTGAAGATTCTCATAGCGGGTGACGGGCGCATCGGTGCGGATGCATTGGGGCTCGATGACATGAAAATGCGTGATGCCGTGATCGCCCGTGTGCTGCCAGCATTCAAGCAGCGCGCTGCCCATTTTACCATAGCCGGAGAGAAGGAGGGATATCCCCGCCGGATGGCGGGGTCTGGTATCGGAATGCATATAGCAAGCTGTATAACCTAAACCAGACCCCGCGACAAGTGCGGGGATGGATTACGCTTCGGCGATTGTCTCGAATAATGCAATCTCGAATGCTTCGCGTGCGCTCTTGCCACCCCAGACGACCGACTGGAACGCCGGATAGAAGCGCTCACTTTCGCTGATAGCGAGGTCGAGCAACTCCTGCAGATGTTCTGCCGTCGTGCCGGCGCCATCGCGCAGCAGCAGCGAATGACGGAAGGTGATCTCGCCATCTTCGGACGACACATCAAAATGGCCGAGCCATAATTTTTCATTGACCAAAGCAAGCAGCGAATGTACGCGCGGCAAAATCTGTTTCGGGAATTTGCTATCGAGCGCGCAGCACAGCGTGAGGCCGCCGGAATCTTCCTGCCAGTTGAACCAAATGCGGTAGTTGCACCACGTGCCGCTCACTTCGGCGATCAGTTCTCCATCTGCAGGACGATCGAACACCCAGTCGCGATCCATAATCACACGCTCAGCAAGGTCGAGGGGATTATATCCAAACTGATCGGCACTGATAGTCATCGAAGTCATGTGTCTTCCTCCGAAAGTGAGATAGTATTACGAGATCGGAATGATTTCTGCATCGCAATGAATTTAAGCGGCAGTTTTCATGGCTCTCCGGAGAATACTGGCATGAAAATTCGTAAAAATCTACCACTTTAAGGAAGGTTTAATAGAAATTATTTTCATTATATATATCAATATATTGCTGATATATACCCCCTATGGGTTTATTGGAGTAGATTTTTGAATTTTTAGAAGCGGATAGGAGATTCTTCCACAGGAGGTTAATCTGCCCCCGATTTGAAAAATAATATAATAAAATCAAATTATTACTATTAATGATGCGATTCGCCTTCCAGGGCTGCCAGCCGTTTGTTAATTTCTTCCTGTTCTTCGCGCGCTTTTACCAGCATCCCCTGGAGCGTGTCGAACTCTTCTTTGGTCACCAGATTCATCTTTTGCAGCAGTTTTTCAAGCTGGATGGCGATCATCGATTCCATTTCGCGCTTCATGTCCATTATGCCGCCGGCCGCGCCACTGGCCAGCCGGGCGATGTCATCGAATAGTTTGTTGTCTTTCTGCATGTTGCTCCCCAGTGTGTAGTGGCCAGTGGTCGTTCGTCACTGGTAACTCTTCTTTAATTGCTGCCAGTGTATCATATCCGAAACAGGGAAATCATCATGAAAACCATTCTGGTCACTGGCGGCGGCGGGTTTATCGGCTCTAATCTTTCGGTGGCACTCATCGAACGCGGTACGCATAATATCGTCGTGTGCGATGTTTTCGGCAGCAGCGATAAGTGGCGTAATCTCAGCAAGCATCCGGTCTCCGAGATCATCGCGCCGGAGCAGATGTTCGAATGGCTGGAGGTCAACCGCCAGCAGGTCGAGATCGTCTACCACCTCGGCTCGATGTCCTCAACAGTGGAAAAAGACATCGATCTTATATTAAAATATAATTTTGGCCTGTCGGTAAAATTATGGCGCTGGTGCAACGCGCGCGGCGTGCGGCTGGTCTATGCCTCGGCGGCAGCAACCTATGGCGACGGCAGCAAAGGTTTCGACGATACAATTGACCTTGCCTACATGCGCAGCCTTCGACCGTTGTCCGGTTATGGGTGGAGCAAGCATTTATTTGATATGCACGTGGCGGGCGCCTGCGAGCGTGGCGCGGGAGTGTGCCAATTGCCGCAGTGGGTCGGCCTCAAATTTTTCAATACGTACGGCCCCAACGAATACCACAAGGAAGACCAGCGCAGTGTCATCTCCAAAATCGCACCGCAGGCCATTCAAGGCGCGTCGGTCAAGCTGTTCCGTTCCTATAACCCGTCCTACCCTGATGGTGGGCAGAAACGCGATGTGATGTACGTCAAGGATCAGGTGCGCGTTATGCTGTGGTTGCTGGATAATCCGTCTGTTTGCGGCCTGTTCAACCTTGGCACCGGCAGGGCCAGCACCTATAACGACATGGCCAAGGCAATCTTTGCCGCCATCGGCCGCGCGCCGAACATCCATTATTTTGACATGCCGGAAGACTTGGCGAAAAACTATCAATATATTACCGAAGCCAACATGAAAAAACTGCGCGCGGCGGGCTATACCGAGCCATTTACATCACTCGAAGCGGGTGTGAAGGATTATGTGCAGAATTATTTGCTGAAGGACGATCCGTATTTATAGTCAACAAAGTGTATTTATTTCCCCTTGAATCCCGCATAGGCCTCGCGCACACCGTCCATGCGGCGCTTGACGGCGTCGCCGAGCAGATCCTGCATGGTGCCGTTGAGTTGCAGCGACAACTCATCTTTTTCGAGGATGAAGCTGGTATTATGCAGATTGCCGGGAATGCTGCCGGTTAAATGGTAGGCAAGGTTGGCAGCGCTGCCAACCAACTTCGCCCAGGCGCGGTCGCCATCTTTGAGCAAGGAGAGCGCCGGCCATTCCTCCCTGAGCTTGAACTGGTGGCGATGATAGAGCGCCAGCGCGATCTTGACGCGCTCGCGATGGGTGAGTCCCGTCAACGCCGAGAACAGTACGCGCTCGAATGCCCATTGGGCGCGGTATTCCGGATGGATATGCAACGCGATGTCGGACAGCAGGCAGAACGACAGGCGCAGGCGACGCTCTTTTTCACTCTCTTTCTCCATCAGTGGATACATCCATGTATACAGCTCATGCGCGTAAGCGGTGGAGCGGCCGCCCTTGACGGCGAACTCGGTACAGGAGGCAAGCAGCCCATCCTGGTTGCGTATGTAGGGCGAAAGCTTTTCATACAGATAGCCTTCGCGGATACCGCTGGCGGAAAAAACGATGTGATGAGGCCGCGCATGCTCGATGATGTGCTCGAGCACGATAGCGGCTCCCGGCAGGGCGGAGGTGCGCTTGGCGCTGCTGCCGGGGAATTTCTCTAACTTGCTGTCCGGCATGACAGCGACATCACGCACGAAAGCGAGAAAATTTTTGGCGTCTACCTTATATTCATGCAGTATGCGCAGCGGGTAATCGGACGATGCCATGTGCATGCGAGCCAATGCGCGGAAGCTGCCGCCGATGGCGTAGAAATTCGGCGCACCGCGATCGTCGAGCCATTTCAATTCGGCAAAGCGCTTTTCAATCAGCTTACGCAGCTTATCGCGGTCGCCTTTGCTTTCGTCGATCATGCGCAACGAGCCGAGCAACAGGCTCGCCGTATCGGTGATCTGCCCGTCATCAACTTTCACCAGTTCGATACTACCGCCACCGAGGTCGCCGGTGATGCCTTGCGGCTTGTACATGGAGGCACAGACGCCATAAGCGCCCAGCCGCGCTTCTTTCTTACCGGTGATGATATCGACGTTGATGTCGTACATGGATTCCAGGTAGCGGGCGAATGTTTCTCCGTCTTTGGCATCGCGCACGGCGGCGGTCGCCATGACATACAGCGAAGCGATTTCCATATTGCGTCCCAGTGCGAGGAAACGCTTCACCGCCTGTTTGGCCAGCTCGATACCTTCCGGATTGAGGACGCCCGTTGCAGCTAAGCCTTTGCCGAGAGCGCACATGACCTTCTCATTATAGATCGGCACCGGTGAGCGCTTCTGCTGGTCATAGACAACCATGCGGATCGAGTTGGAGCCTATGTCGATAATAGCAATCCGCCCGTCGCGGAACGGCTGGTCGCTTAAATCGAAATGGCGAGTTTCGGGCATGAGCAGGCTCTCGTTTAGGCGTCCTTATGCCAGAAGGAAGGGCGGTGGGCAAGTCACATAGACAAGAAAAAATGTTGCCCTTAATCGGAAATCGGCTTATAGTTAATTTTAATTTACAATACCCAATATTATCAATATGATACCTACATAATATAAAAAATTGATGAGAGGGTTATGGGAGAGAGCAGTAAGGACCCTGGCAGTTCCCGTGTACTTAAGGGATGGCTGGCTGCTTTAACGACCACGGGGGCTGTGGCGGCGAGTGCTTTACCTTCTGTAGAATTTACTAAGCCAAAACCGCCGGCACCCAACAGAGGTACCTCTGCCATGGTGAATAACGGAGGGTTATCGACCCGGCCGCTCCTGGCGAGTGACAGGCTGGTGACGCATCGCCCGCGTGGTTCGATCGTGTTGCATGGTGGCAATCTTAGCGTCGAATCAAAAATAAGGGCAATCGCCAGGTCACTGAATATTCCGCTGGAGGAACTGCAAGCGTCGGACATGATGTCTGATGCGCATTTGCAAGCGTTGCGCGAGGAATGTCAGAAACAAAAAATATTCGACATCTATGAGGAATTGCGTCAGCGCTGCTGTTTCGAAGGAAAAACCGTTGTATGCGTGACAATCGCCTCCTCGACGGCGGCACAGGATGCTGAATATTATAAACTTCTATTCCGTTTGCTGGGAGCGGCGAAAGTATTGACTATCGCCAACGAGCAGGATGCCAGTGCTCCGGGAATAATCGATGACATCAAGTATGGGGATAATCCGCTGGGCTGGTTCGGCGGCGGCGATCAGAAACGTTTCGGCGACGCCCATTTTATCGGTTCCCCGGCTCATCAGGCCATGTATGAGCGTTATCTTAATCGTTCTGATTACACGGTAGGAGGCACGTCCGCTGGGGCGGGTGCCATGTCGCGAAAGGTACCGTGGAAGAGCGAGATTATACAGGGGCTTGGTTTTCTACAAGATATCGTCGTCGATATGCATGTACGCCGTGGCGTGTTTAACGATCCCCCTCTAAAGCATAAGTCCCGCGTGCCGCGGTTGCAGAGTGCCGTCGAGGTGGCGACGAAAAACGACGGGGATAAAAGTAAACTGGGGCTTGGATTTGATGAGAACACTTGGGCGTTTATCCGGGGAGGCAATCTGGAAGCAGGCGGCCGGTGAAATATCTGGATAGTGAAGCCGGGCGATTGCGATATGTCGCCGGAAGAGGTGCCTTATTTGAATGCCGGAGGCACATGTGACGTATCCAATTATATTTCTGTCATGGTACCGGCACATTATTTACAGGAAAATGGTGTGCCGCTTGTCGTCGGTAGCGGCCGCGTCCGCTGATGCCTACCCAGCTTCTTCCCTGCGTTTACCTTTAGTATCTGTGACGAGGCGACCTTCCGCCATTGCCAACCGCACAGCGGTGTGCTACGCCATCGCCTGCGCTAGGGAGGCAGGGGAAAGACGATGGGCATTACCGCAACCGACCTTCATGTGCTCGATCCCGCCCTGAAAAAGTTGGTGGTGGCCAGTTCCGCCCCTGTTCATATCGCCTGCCTCGGCTATCCCGACGTAGTGATCGCCAGTGCGCATTACGAGCGTTTTTTCGCAGGGCGGGACTGGCGCGGGCAATTGTGTCGCCGGGATAACTGGGAGAAGCTGCTGGCTATTCACGGCGGCAGCGCGCAATCGATCGAAACCGTGCCCACCATCGACTCCTTCTTTTCGTTGTACGGCGACGTGAAGGTTACGGTCATCGACATTGCGCAGTATGTCGGCAACGAAGTCATGCACGACATGAGTCAGCCAATCCCGGATACGCTGGCGGGTCGGTTCGACATGGTAATCGATGCGGGGACCACCGAGCATGTGTTCGACATAGCCTGCGCCCTGTTCAATTGCGCCCGTATGGTCAAAGTCGGCGGTTGCGTCTACCATGCTGTGCCGCTGCACGCGCTCAATCACGGCTTCTATAACATCAGCCCCACCCTGCTGTTCGATTTCTACGACGATAACGGCTTCAAGACGATCGGCTGCCTGGGCAGTGGCTGGGGGGCGAGCGCCAACCCGGAATTCTTCACTATTCCGCCCTTCGATCGTTTCCGGATCGGCGGCGAAGCCATGCTGATTTATCTTGCCCAGAAGCTGAAGCAGGTGGAGCCGCTGGTCAAACCGGTCCAACGCAAATACCGTAATATCGACAATTGGCGCTGAGCTATTTCTTCCCTGCCTTCACCCTGAGCATCTGCGATGAAGCGGCTTTCTGCAGCGCCTTGCCGCGGCCGGACAGGCTGGGGTTGTGGATGAAATACTCATGGGCGCAGAGCGGCGTACCGGAAGTAGGATGCAGGCGCTTGTAGCTGCCGTCGGGCTGCAGCACCCAGCTTTGTTTTTCGTCTTTCAGGTTGGCGACCATGATCTGCCCCATGATCTGCTCATGCACGGTGGGATTTTCGATGGGGACGATGACTTCGACGCGCCAGTCGAAATTGCGCGGCATCCAGTCAGCCGAGCCGATGAAAATCTTGGCTTCCGGCGAGGGCAGTTCATGACCGTTGCCGAAGCAATAGACGCGCGCGTGCTCAAGGAAACGCCCAATGATACTTTTGACGCGGATATGTTCCGACAGTCCCGGCACGCCCGGCCGCAGGCAGCATATGCCGCGCACCACCAGCTCGATCACCACACCTGCCTGCGATGCTTTATATAAGGCATCGATAATCTGCTCGTCGACCAGCGAATTCATCTTGGCCCAGATGCGTCCCGGTTGCCCGGCTTGCGCATGCTTGATTTCGGCGTCGATCAGGGCGAGCAATCGCTTGCGCATGTCGCGCGGGGCGATGATGAGTTTCTTGAACGCGCGCGGCGGCGCGTAGCCGGTGACAAAATTAAATAAATAGGAGGCGTCGCGGCAGAGGTCATGGTCGCAGGTAAAGAAAGACAGGTCGGTGTAGATTTTAGCCGTGGCCGGATGGTAATTACCGGTGCCGAAATGCACATACGATAGCAACTTGCCTGCCTCGCGCCGCGTTACCAACGTTACCTTGGCGTGGGTTTTGAGCGCCACGAAACCATAGACGACCTGTACGCCCGCTTTCTCGAGGTCGCGCGCCCACCGCAGATTGGCCTCCTCGTCGAAGCGCGCTTTCAGCTCGACCAGCGCCGTCACCGATTTACCCGCCTCGGCGGCGGCGATCAGCATTTTTGGGATAGGCGAATCCTTGCTGGTGCGGTACAGCGT
>Ga0206964_10056_pt1 | contig 15270 bp, 9 predicted proteins | sample Alteio_BWOrgHeat_25_FD_152980 | JGI IMG/M metagenome (GOLD analysis project Ga0206964, IMG submission 152980) | Enriched cells from forest soil in Barre Woods Harvard Forest LTER site, Petersham, Massachusetts, United States -... | ecosystem: Environmental > Terrestrial > Soil > Temperate forest >...
GGGTGCGAGTTGTTGAGATCGGTATTTGCGCTGGCGCGAATAGGGATGTAAACAAACGAACTGTACCCGAAATAGATAAAGGCCATACACAAAAAAGCCAGGTTTAACATGGGTTTTTTATGGCGGATGCTATACCAGATGCCAAATACCAGCAATCCCGCAAGCAGCAACACAAACACCAAAGCGCCGCTTCCGAAGCCCATGCCCAGCGTGTTTACAAAGAAAAAATCGAACCAGGCGGCAAAATAAACGGTATATCCCCGTACGCCAAACTGAACCAGCGCCAGGATTAAAATGCTGATCAGGAACGCGATGACCCCACTTTTAATATTAATGTTTTTATACCTGCGGAAATAGTAAACCATGGCAACAGCCGGAATAGTTAATAAGTTGAGCAGGTGGATGCCGATAGAAAGCCCGATCATGTAAGCGATAAGCACTATCCATTTATCAGCGCCCGGCTGATCGGCTTTTGCCTCCCATTTTAATATCGCCCAAAAAACAATCGCGGTACACAACGACGACATGGCAAAAACTATCGTTTCGACTGCCGAGAACCAAAAGGTATCGGTAAAGGTAAAGGCCAGCGCGCCAACTAAGCCGGCGCCCATAATCAGTGCCTGTTGCTGTTTTGTTAACTCCTGGCCGCTCTTAACCAGTTTTTTTGCGAGGGCGGTAATTGTCCAGAAAAGAAACATAATGGTGGCTCCACTGGCTAAGGCCGACATTAAATTTGTGCAATAAGCCACTTTGGTTCGATCGCCAAACGAAAATAACGAAAAAGCCTTGCCCAGCATGGCAAACAAAGGATAACCCGGCTGATGCGAAACCTGCAAGCGGTACGCGCACGAAATAAATTCGCCGCAATCCCAAAAGCTTACTGATGGTTCCAGCGTTAAAATGTAGGTAGTGGAGGCGATAACAAAGCAAAGCCAGCCGAGCAGGTTGTTGATCTTTTTATTCATTGTTGTAAGGGTTGCAGAGGTTATTTTATGTTGTAGAGGGTTTAAGAGTTGGAGGCGTTGAAAAGGGCCGGAATTATCAGCACACATTAATAATTACAACCTTTCCAACTTTTACAACACTTTCAACCTCAATTCAACAGCATGAATTTCGGGGTAATACCTTGAACAACAATGTTTTTTAACACCGCTTAACAATATTTAACTAAAAAATCAGGAATTTTAACAATTGAGCGCCGATAGAATGGGGCTAGTTATTGGCGGCAGCGCGCGATGGCGGGCTGGACTTGTGGGCTGAAGTATTAAAATAAAACTCTTCCATTTTTAAGTCCAATGTCTTTATGGATTCCTGGAGATCAGCAATAAACAGATCTGTCTGTTCATCTTTAATGGTTTTATGCATTAAATATGTCAGGATCTCTACGATCCTGGCTTTCGACCTTTTAAATTGATTTAAATCTCCCATCTTCAGAACGTTTGATGTTTCTTTGTACGGCTTAAATCAATAAGGGTTCGGTTTGGTTTTCAACATTTTGAGGATTTATTAACAACATGCCGTTTTGTGATATATTACAACCAGGAATGCGGGTCTTTTCAACTTTAACCGCGTAAAAAAGCCCTGCTTTAACTGAGCAGGGCCTTTCGACTTATTTGAATTTATTAAAAATATTTTACTATTCGCTTTCAACAGCTGAAAACACCTCCAGTATAATATCCCATTTATGGCTGGCATCCAGTTCCCAAATACGCACATAGTTGTAATCGCTAACAATCTCGCCTTTTTTTATGCGCGCCTTACCGTAGGTATAGGCCAGATCGTTACTGGTCGACCTGCCACCATTAGTGGTTTGTGCCGTTATGGATATTGCTTCGTTATCAATAAACTTCATGATCTTATCCTGCCCCACAATCGCCTCAAATCCGGGGAAATAATACCGGCCCTCAGCGCTCAAAAACTCTTTGTAACTGGCTAAAGTTGAAATGGACAGGGAGTGATTGAACGTATTATCAGTAGCCAGGATGATCTTTTTACCGGCAAAGGGATCTTTGCTTGGCGCAACCTGTTTGGTTGAGTCAGGGTTTTTGAAATCAGATACCACATCCTGCTCCGGTTCAGGGTGTTGAATACCCAGGTTAATAAGTAATTTTAAACCGCTATTAGGTTCGGCTCTCCAGATCGAAACATAATCACCGTAAACCTTGTCGGTATCGTCGGTTCCATTTTGATAAACATATGCACCAGCAGTAAAAGCGAGGTCGCCATTAGTGGAGATCCGCGCAAAATTAGGGTGCGAGGTTAAAGTGCCAGCCTGTTTGTCAATATTGTTATAAAATTCGGTAATGCTAACCGCGTTGGGTTTAAAAACGATGCCTTCGGGGTCGGCAACGGCTAAAAACCCGCCTTTTATACCTTTACGCTGTATTTGGCTATTGAAATCTTTTTCTGCATCAACAACTTTGCTTACATCGGCAGCCGGGGCCTGTGCTGTAGCTAAATCAATTGTGGCGGTCAATATTAAGGCGACAAAAAATAGTTTTTTCATTGTTTTTTTTACAGAAGTGCGCTAATTTAGAAATAATTTATCAAGGAAATGTGCTTTGTTTTGGTTGATTAAGTTGTAAAAGTTGCAAGGCGCTACGGTAACGATTACAAACTTTCACCTTCTCAACAAACCCATAACGTAAACATACCAATTAAATTTTACTCCAATTGGTTCCGTCTTTACTATCTTTCAGTTGAAAACCTAGTTCCTGCAAACCGTTCCTGATCTTGTCCGATGCGGCATAGTCATGGTTTACCTTTGCTTCGTTCCTTAAAGTTACTATAAAGTTTAACACTTTAGGAAGATCATCGTTTGCAGCCTGCTCGTTTTTTAAACCAAGGATATCGAACACAAAAGTATTCATCAGGTTTTTCAACAGTTCAAGGTTCAATGCATCAATTTTTAGTTTTCCATCATGAACCGAGTTGATGATCCTGGCCGCTTCAAATAGTTCGGCTATCAGTACCGGGCTGTTAAAATCGTCGTTCATGGCCGCATAACAACGGTCAGTTAACGGCTGTATCTCAACTTCCGTACTAGCTGATGGCTTAAGACTATCCATTAACGTTAATGCGTTCATTAACCTTTTGAAACCTTTTTCCGATGCTTCCATCGCTTCGTTGCCAAAATCAAGCGTACTGCGGTAATTGGCCTGCAGCATAAAAAAGCGTACCGTCATCGGGCTGTAGCCTTTGTTCAATATCGCATTGTCGCCGCTAAAAAGTTCGTAAGGCAAAAAACTATTACCTAATGATTTCGACATTTTTTGCCCATTTACGGTCAGCATATTGGTATGGATCCAATAAGTTGCAGGGTTTTTGCCGCACGCAGCCATATTTTGCGCTATTTCGTTGGTATGATGAGTTGGAACAAGGTCGATACCTCCGCCATGAATGTCAAAATGTTCGCCCAGGTATTTATTGCTCATCGCCGAGCACTCCAGATGCCAGCCCGGGAAACCTACTCCCCATGGCGAGGGCCATTTCATTAAATGTTCGGGTTTGGCTTTTATCCAGAGTGCAAAATCAAGCTTGCCACGTTTTTCGTCTTGCCCGCCAAGCGTGCGGGTGTTGTTCATCATGTCTTCGAGGTTGCGGCCACTCAAAATGCCGTAATCCCTGGTTTTATTATACTTTTCAACGTCAAAATAAACCGAACCATCCACCTCATACGCATAGCCTTTAGCCAAAATGACCTTCACCAGTTCAATCTGCTCAATGATATGCCCTGTGGCGGTCGGCTCGATACTTGGTGGCAGTATATTAAACGCCCTCATCACATCATGAAACCCAACCGTATATTTTTGGACGATCTCCATCGGCTCCAACTGGGCCAGTTTAGCTTTTTTGGATATTTTATCCTCACCCTCGTCACCGGCATCGCCTTCAAGATGGCCGGCATCGGTAATATTGCGTACATAACGCACCTTATATCCCAAATGCGTCAAATAACGAAAAATAAGATCGAACGAGATATAAGTGCGACTGTTCCCAAGGTGTGCATCGCCGTAAACGGTGGGGCCGCACACGTATATACCCACGTGTGGCGGGTTAATAGGTATAAATTTTTCTTTTTTGCGTGTTAAAGTGTTGTAAACAAACAAGTCATGATTCATGGGCGCAAACTTAATGTTTTTGTGTTAGAGATTAGAGGTTGGAGATTAGAGATTAGTTGAAATATTGCGGACGTCTGTCTTACTAATCACTAGTTAACTAATCTCTAGTCACTTCTTCAATCCAATTTCCCTCAACCGCTCGTCCAGGTATTCACCTGCGGTGATATCATCATAGTGCTTTGGATGTGCGGCATCAATACATGATGGTAAACAACTAAGGTCCATGCCCGATTTTGGATGAAGAAAAAAGGGAACCGAGTAGCGTGAATTTTTCATCAGTTCGCGCGGAGGGTTAACTACCCGGTGCGTAGTCGATTTTAATTTATTATTAGTTAACCGCTGCAGCATATCGCCCACATTCACCACCAGGTCCTCGCCAAAAGCGGTAACCGGGAACCATTCGTCTTCACGGGTAAGGAGTTCAAGGCCATCAGCGCTTGCTCCAATCAAAAGGGTAATCAGGTTGATGTCTTCATGCGCCCCGGCGCGCACAGCGTCGTCGGGCAAGGCGTCAGGGTTTGTTATCGGGAAATAGTGCAGGGTGCGCAAGATGGAGTTGCCGTTGTGCACATTGTCATCAAAATAATTTTCAGGCAAGCCAAGGTAAACTGATATTGCCCGCAGCAAGTGTATCCCGGCCCATTCCAGCTTTTTGTAAACTTCGATCGTGGTGGCGTTAAAGGTGGGCACCTCTGTTATTTCTAAATTGTCCGGGTATGCCTTTCTTTGCTCTTCATCATCAGTAACGGTTTGGCCTATCTGCCAAAACTCTTTCAAATCGGGGGCGGTAAATCCTTTGGCGGTTTCCTTTCCTTTGCCGGTATAGCCGCGCTGGCCCGCCAGGTCGGGGATCTCATATTTCGATTTAACGGCGTCGGGCAAAGCAAAAAGCGCCTTAACATCCGCATAAAGTTTATCTATCAATGCTTTATCCAACCCATGATTGGTAATGGTAACAAAACCGGTTTCATTAAAGGCTTTGCCAATTTCGTCCGAAAATCTTTTACGCTGGCCTGTATCGCCCTTTACATAATCATTTAAATCAAGCCGTGGAATGTTTACGGTTGCCATATTTATCGTTTTTGATTTTTTTGGTAAAACTATTCAATTTAAGAATTCCCTTAGCCTAATATTTTCAATTTTTATTGATATTACACTTAAATGTTTAAATAAGTTGGGGTCGAAGAAAAAGCATGGGGCTTTGCTAAAGCAAAAAACCAGGGCGGTTAAAAAAGTAAAGGCCAAAAAACTCTCGCAGCTTTTTGGCCCTACATCTACCTATGAAAAACAACCCGTTGGGTGGGTATCTATAACAACTCAAACGGGATGCCAACCATAAAAATGGCACTATCAGCTATAATTTTACCCGATCTTGCTCTTCTGGAATATCAAGTGTAGAAATCGTTTCTCAAACAAATGGCATAATTTACCCGGCCGTCATGATCGGATATCACACGGAATTGTCGTGTTGCAATGCGATCGGGATACTTTACATATTCAAATTCAATTCGTAATAAAAAAGAATTTAACACCCGGTAAAGCGAAATTAGGGTAAACTATCAGTCTATAAATTTGTTACAGCTTTATGGATTCCAATATTTATTTACTGGCAACAGATCCGAAAAACTCGTGCCGGGATGTAATTCATTCACGAGACACCCATTTAAAAATAAGGGTGTTTTGTGTTGATGTGGAACAATTTGTTCCCGACAATAATGAAATTCAGCTTTATGGGTATGCCGGCCGAAAACTGTACGCATTTGAAACCATAAATATAATAGCTGATGACGCGCTGGATGTAATCAGCGCTATCCAGTGGTATGCTGGTTATATCGATTGCCCGGATATGGAAATATTGCCTGATGATCCCCGGGAGGGAAATACCATAGCCGTTTAAATATCATATTTTTATGATATTATTGTATAATTCATATTTCAGCCTTAATTTTCACAGTTAAAATTTAAATCTGCACGCTAAAAAGAACCTTGGTTATTTATTATTATTGAGTAACAATATTGCTGTTAATTATTAACCAACAGTTCATTAACAAAATTGTTACCCTAAGCACCGTAAGTTTTTTACACTTTTACAAAACATAACAGTGCTTGTGCATGTAGCAACTAGATGCCTGCAAGTTATTTATATTCAGGAAGATAATTATGCGTACCCAACATAAAAAACAAAAATCATCCGGTTTTAAAATGCTGAAAAAAATTATTCGCCAAGCAACTACCCGTATTTTATTGCTTGCTGCCGTTTGGGTTTGTTTAACCTGTTACGCTAACGCACAAAACTCCAAAACAAAAAGTGTTGCCGCACCAGAAGTGGTACCCGATACCGGCAAAGTTAGTTTACTGATGCCTGTGACCGTAAAAGACACCGGTAAAAACAATTCGGGCGAGTATTTAACGCTTCAGCAGTGTATCGATTACGCCAAACAGCATCAGCCAGCTGTTAATATATTGCAGATCAATATCAATATTGCCCAAACTACTAACCTCATCAATTTATCAACGGCATTACCGCAGATAAGCGCTTCGGGAAACCTGATACATTATTTAAAACAAACTTCTCCCGGCGCTACTACCACTACAACAACCGGCTCCACTACAGCGCCCGCAACAAGCACAGGAAGTACATATGGCTTTACGCCTGGTTTAGCAGTGTCGCAGGCCATTTTTAACCCAACGCTTTTGTATGCCTATAAAAGTGCGCCTCTATATGTACAGCAAGCGCAACAACAGTCAGACAGCACTAAAATATTCCTGGTATCCGCAGTAAGTAAGTCATTTTATACCTTGCTGCTTACGCTCGAGCAGATCAATGTTTTAAAAGACGATACCGCACAATTTGGTAAAAGTTTCAGGGATGCGTATCACCAGTATAAAGGCGGGATCGTGGATGAAACAGATTATGAACAAGCTGAGATCACCCTGAACAATACCAAAGCGCAATTAAAACAGGCCAATGAAAATGTCGTCCCGCAATATGCTGCCTTAAAACAAGTAATGGGTTACCCTACCGAGAAACAGTTCAACGTGGTTTTTGATACTTTAGAAATGATGAAGAGTATCCATATTGATACCCTGCAGCAATTACAATTTGAAAAACGCATTGAGTATCAAATCCTCAACACCAGCAAAAGCTTGCAGGACCAACAGGTAAACTATTACCGTTATTCCTTTTTACCCACATTATCGGCGTTTTACAATTACAACCTGGCATATGAAAATAACCGTTTGCCCGATCTGTTTAACAATGCCTACCCAAGTTCGCTGGTTGGTTTATCCATCAGCGTTCCTATCTTCACCGGCTTTTATCGCATTAATAACTTGCACAAGGCTAAATTACAGAGCCAGATCCTCGATTGGCAGCAAACAGATTTAAAATCGCAAATAAACGTCGAGTATACCAGCGCGCTGGCCAGTTATAAGGGTAACTATTATAATTTGCAGGTACTGCAGCAAAATGTATCCCTTTCAAGGCGTGTTTATTTTGTTGTGTCGCTTCAATACAGGCAGGGGATCGTTCCGTATTTAAACGTGATCACTGCCGAAACTAACTTAATCAATTCAGAAATAAACTATTTAAATGCCCTATTCCAGGTATTGTCGAACAAGATAGACCTGCAAAAAGCGATGGGTAATATAACTTATTAATGCAAAAATCAACCGCCTTTATGAACAGAGTAATATTAAGTACCATTTTTTTAAGCTGCCTGGTAGTAACAGCTTGTCAAAAAAAGCAGGCGCCGCCTAACCCCGAGGTGCCCGTTAATTTATTAAAGCTGAAGCCAAAGACGGTACTGTATTACGAAAAAATTCCCGCAACTACCCGTGCGTTAAACCAGGTAAATTTATTGCCGCAGGTAGCCGGCGCTGTTACCGGTATGTATTTTACTGAGGGCACAGAAGTGCATAAAGGACAAAAGCTGTACGAGATTGATGAGCGCCTGTACAAAGCAGCTTATGACCAGGCTGTGGCTAATTTAGAGGTATCACAAAGCAGTTTGGTTGAGGCACAGCAGGACGCTGACCGTTATGTGTACTTAAACAAGTATAACGCCGTGGCCAAACAGCTTTATGACCACGCCGTAGTTACGCTTGAACAGGCAAAAAGCACCGTTAAAGCTTCGGAACAACAGGTAAAAACAGCCAAAACTAATTTAACTTATGCAACGGTTTATGCGCCGTTTACAGGCACCATCGGCATAAGCCAGGTTAGGCTGGGCGAAGTGGTATCACCTTCCGTCACAACCCTCGATACGCTTTCGCAGGACAACCCGATGGCTGTTGATTTCATTATCAACGAAAAAAATCTCCCTTTCTATGAAAAACTGCAACATCAGAAAATACAGGTAGATTCCCTGTTCAGCCTGCTAATGCCTGATAACTCGCTTTACGGGCATTTAGGCAAGTTGGCTATTATCGATCGGGCGGTAGACCCGCAAACCGGCACCATTCGCGTAAGGTTAGTTTTTGATAACCCCGATAGTTACTTAAGGGCAGGTATGAGTTGCGTGGTGCGCGTGCATAATCAGGACGTTGGACCGCAGTTAGTAGTACCAAACAAAGCCGTTATTGAGCAAATGGGCGAATACTTTGTATATGTGGCAAAGGATACGTTGATAAAGGTGAGCCCCGACAGCCTGAAAAAAATGGATAAAAAAGCTGCTGCCGGCGCCAACAAGCCAAAACTGATTGCCGTGCAAAAAAAGGTGCAAACCGGGCAGGTAATAGGGGCCGATATCATTATCAAAGGCGGCATTAAGGCTGGCGACAGGATAATTGTCGACGGGTTGCAATCATTGCACGACGGTGTCCCCATTACAACCGCAAATAAGGTAGGGCCGGGCGGCGGCAAACACGGCGGATGATTTAAGTCATAAGCCGAAAGCCTTGAGTCTGAAGTCAAAAGCAATGCGATGGGCAATAGACTTTAGACTGCCGACTCAGGACTTCATACTCAATACTTTAGACTTTAAAAAAGAATGATTGCGAATACCTTTATAAAGCGGCCCGTAACTGCAATAGTTATTTCTATTGTATTGGTGATTACCGGTACCGTATGTATTTTAGTTTTGCCGATTGACCAGTACCCCGACATTACCCCCCCGGTAGTGCAGGTGAACGGACAGTTTATCGGCGCCGACGCCCAAACAGTGGAACAAACCGTGGCAACGCCTATTGAAGAACAGGTAAATGGTACGCCCGGCATGGAGTACATGCAAAGCAACAGTACCAACAATGGCGCCATGCAGCTTAACGTAACGTTCAAAATAGGTACTAATATTGACGTAGCTGCACTGGATGTGCAAAACCGTGTAAGCATAGCCACGCCCCTGTTGCCCGCGGCGGCCAGCCGGCTTGGCCTTACTGTTCGCGCGGTTAACCCCAGCATGCTGATGATGGTGGCTATATACGCGCCAAACGACACTCATAACATAACTTTCCTTGATAACTACACCAATATTTTCGTTCAGGATGCGCTGCTGCGGGTACCGGGAGTGGGGACAATCAGCCGCTTTACCGATGATTTTAGTATGCGTATTTGGATGAACCCGCAAAAAATGGCCGCTTACAGCATTGAGCCGCAGGACATTATTAGTGCGCTTACTGCCCAAAACGTACAAGTGGCTGCAGGTACGGCGGGTGTGCCGCCGCAAGCGCCAACCCAAACTTATGAGTTAGGTATTTTGGTAAACGGTCGTTTAAGTACCGTTCCTGAGTTTCAAAACATCATCATAAAAAATAATCCCCAAACCGGCGAATTGGTTTACCTGAAGGATGTCGCCCGCGTAGAATTGGGTAAATTTACTTTTTCGAGCAACTCATTTGTCGACGGGCACCGGGCATCCTACTTGCAGATCTACCAGGCGCCGGGCAGTAATGCGCTCGCAACCGCCAATGGCGTGTACGAGGAACTGGCCAAACTGAAACAAACCTTCCCAACGGATGTAGCCTACAGTGTTCCGTTCGAATCGGTAACCGTAGTAAAAGTTTCTATGACGGATGTTGTACGGACCTTGTTAATGACCCTCGGCCTGGTAGCTATCGTGGTGTTCCTGTTCCTTCAAACCTTCAGGTCAACCCTCATCCCTATTCTTGCCATACCGGTATCCATTTTTGGTACCTTCTGCTTTTTTATCCCGCTTGGCTTTACCATCAACACCTTAACCATGTTCGGCTTTGTGCTGGCCATTGGTATTGTGGTGGATGATGCCATCATCGTCGTCGAGGCCGTCCAGCATTATATCGACCATGATAAGATGTCGCCTAAGGAGGCTACCTACCAGGCGATGAAGGATATTTCGGCCCCGGTTATTGCAATTGCGCTTATCCTGGCCGCAGTATTTGTACCGGTTGGGTTTATCCCCGGCATTGTAGGCCGGCTGTACCAGCAGTTTGCCATAACTATTGCTATCTCGGTAATTATATCAGCCTTTATTGCGCTTTCCTTAACCCCGGCACTTTGTACCATGCTGTTAAAGCCGACGGACGAGAGCAAGAAAAATAAAGGCCTCACCAAATGGTTTACAAAATTTAATGAATGGTTTGATCGCGTAACCGCAAAATATACCGAGGGCGTAAAGAAAAGCATCAAGGGGGCCAGGTATATTGTTATCCTACTGCTTTGTGTTTGCGTGGGCGCTTATTTCCTGTTCCAGTCTAAGCCAACGGGCTTCATTCCGTCGGAAGACGACGGCAATTTATACGTAACTTACCAGTTGCCGCCGGCATCATCAACTGCTCAGTCGGTTGATATCATGTCTAAACTGATGAAAGTGGTTGCCTCCACCCCCGGCGTTGGGCATTATGCCGCGCTGTCGGGCCTTAACGTGGTAACTAATGCTACTAACTCCAATAACGGCACGATATACGTACAACTCAAGCCCTGGGACGAACGCTCGGGCAATGATCAGCAGGTACCGGGCATTATTAAGGTAATGCAAAAACGCATTGCCGATGCCGGCGTTACAAATGCCGCCGTTGAAGTAATACAACCTTCGCCCCTTCCCGGTGTTGGCTCGACGGTAGGCTTCAGTATGCAGATTGAGCAGCGGAGTACCAATGATAACCTGCAGGATTTTGAGCACGTAGTTAACCGTTTTGTTGATTCGGCCAATAAAAACCCTGCTATTACCAAAGCCTTTACTTTCTACACCGCCCATACGCCAAACATGAGCCTTTCGGTCGACCGCGAAAAATGCGAAAAACTCGGGGTCAGCATATCGGATGTATTTACCACTATCCAGGCCTTTATGGGCAGTTTGTATATTAATGATTTTACTACTTATAACCGCACCTTCCACGTGGTGGTTCAGGCCGATACTGCTTACAGGGCGCTGATAACTGATATGGAAAAGTACTATGTACGCAATTCCAACAATAAAATGGTGCCTTTGGGCGCGGTCATCAGTTTTAAACCTGTTGAAGCGGCCCCGCTCATCTCGCATTTTAATATTTTCCGCTCTGCCGAGATAGATGGTTCATCGCCGCCGGGCGTAAGCTCTACCGATGCGCTCGCCGCGTTAACGGCATTGGCTGCCAAACAACTGCCACAGGGCTATACCTACGAATTTTCGGGCTTAAGCTACGAGGAATTGAAAGCCGGTTCGGTAACCATGTATATATTCGCGTTCTCGATAACCTTCATCTTCCTGTTCCTGGCTGCACTTTATGAAAGTTGGTCGGTTCCGTTCTCGGTACTGCTGGCAGTGCCGATAGGCGCTTTCGGGGCTATCCTGGCATTGGTGTTTGTTCCTTCCCTTACCGACAACGTTTATGCGCAGATCGGTTTGATCACGCTGATAGGCCTGGCCGCAAAAAATGCCATCCTTATTGTTGAGTTTGCCAAGGTACGTGTAGATCGCGGCGAAGACCTGCTTGATTCAACGCTTGAAGCCGTAAGCCTTCGTTTGCGGCCGATCATCATGACCTCTATGGCCTTCATACTGGGTGTGCTGCCATTGGTTTTTGCAACCGGTGCGGGTGCAGTGGCCCGGCGTACAATAGGCTTGACCGTCCTGGGGGGTATGACCGCAGCCTCTACCATAGCCATCTTCGTGGTACCGGTACTATTTGTTCTCATCACCCGCTGGGCCTACGGTAAGGAGAAATTGGACTACCTGAAGGCACATCATAAAGAGTTGATGGAAAAAGCGAAAAAAGTTGAAGCGCAGAATATCGATCCGGAACTGGAATTTGAATTGCAGAAATCACGTGACCTACATAACACAAGCGAAGCATGATCGCCAATACTTTTATAAAACGGCCGGTAACCGCTATCGTCATTTCTCTTGTTTTGATGATATCGGGTGTGATATGCGTTTTCAACCTTGCCGTCGATCAATATCCTAATATTACCCCTCCCAGCGTTGGTGTGAACGCCAGCTATACGGGTGCCGATGCGCAAACGGTAGAGCAGACAACGGCTATCCCCATTGAAGAGCAGGTAAACGGTACCCCTGGCATGGAATATATGCAAAGCAGCAGCAGCAATAGCGGCAGTATGAGCTTGCGGGTGACCTTTAATATTGGAACTAATCCACAGATTGCCGCACTTAACGTGCAAAACCGCGTAGGTATTGCAGCACCCCTTTTGCCTGCCGTTGTGAGTAAACTCGGCGCAACCGTACGTGCCAGCAACCCCGATCAATTGATGCTCGTAGCCATCTACTCGCCGAAAAAGACACATAACATTACTTTCCTCGATAACTATACCAATACATTTATTGAGGATGCCATGTTACGTGTGCCCGGGGTGGGTGATGTGAGCGCGCGTACCGACAATTTCGCGATGCGGATATGGCTTGATCCTGATAAAATGGCGTCCTATAATTTAATGCCTTCCGACGTAACAACTGCGCTTAACGGGCAAAACGTTTACGTTGCTGCCGGGTCAGTAGGTGCGCCGCCGCAGAACCCGAAACAAGCCTTTGAAACCGGCATACTGGTGAACAGCATGCTCAATAAGCCCGAGCAATACGAAAAACTGATCGTTAAAAACATCCCGGGCACAGATAAGATGATCTATGTGAAAGACATAGGCCGCGTTGAACTTGCCAAGTTCACCTATTCGGGTGGTACCTTTGTAGATGGTAACCGTTGTTCGCTGTTGATGATCTTTCAATCGCCGGGAAGCAATGCCCTGCAAACCGCCGATAATGTTTACGCAAAACTCGCAGAACTAAAAAAATCATTCCCGCCGGATGTTCAATACGTTGTTCCCTTTGAATCGGTAACGATCATCCGGGTGTCCATGCAGGAGGTGATCGGCACACTGATAAAGGCGCTGATACTGGTTGCCCTGGTTGTATTCCTGTTCCTGCAAAACTGGCGCTCTACTATCATACCGATATTGGCTATCCCCGTATCCATTTTGTCGACCTTCTGTTTTTTCATCCCCTTAGGGTTCACTATCAATACGCTCACCATGTTTGGGTTTGTGCTGGCTATCGGGATTGTGGTTGACGATGCCATCATTGTTGTAGAGGCCGTACAGCATTATATCGATGAACAGCACATGTCGCCAAAAGAAGCGACTTACCAGGCCATGAAGGAAATTTCGGCACCGGTAATTGCCATCGCCCTTATTTTGGCATCGGTATTCGTTCCGGTTGGGTTTATTCCCGGCATTGTTGGCCGGCTTTACCAGCAATTTGCCATTACGATAGCTATATCGGTAATTTTTTCGGCCTTTATAGCGCTGTCGTTAACACCGGCCCTCTGTACGCTGTTACTGAGACCTGCACATCACGCGCTGGAAAGCAAAAACTGGCTCGACAAGTTTTTTGCCTGGTTTGACCGCGTTTTCTTTGGACGGTTTAACCGCATGTTCGATAAGCTCAACGGCAAATACGCCAATGGTGTTAGGCGAAGCATAAAAAATGCGCGATATATCGTCATTTTGCTGATTTGCATTTGTGTAGGCGCCTTCCTGCTGTTCAAATCCAAGCCTTCGGGCTTCGTGCCTTCGGAGGACGGCGGCCGGTTATTTGTAACCTATACCATGCCCGATGCTTCCTCTACCACAGCCTCCAACATTGTGCTCGCAAAGCTGATGAAGATCGTGGGTTCAACGCCGGGCATACTGCATTATGTTGGCTCATCGGGCTTCAATATACTCGGTGGCGGCGGCAATAACAGCGGCACCATGTTTTGTATGTTAACCCCCTGGGATGATCGGACTACCCCGCAAACCAAGGTGCAGGGCATTATGGACAATATTAAAAAACGGGTGGCAAAAGCAGGGATAAAAAATGCAACGGTAGTAGCTATTCAACCGCCGCCGATAAGGGGCATCGGGATCGCGGCAGGTTTTGCAATGCAAATAGAACAGGGAAACTCGACGGATGACATCCACGCATTCGAAAAAAATGTCCAAAAATTTGTCGCCATCGCCAAAAAAACGCCGGCTACTTCAACGGCCTTTAGTTCGTTTACGGCCCATACCCCAAGCTTTACCGTTACAGTGGACCGCGAAAAATGCGAAAAACTGGGCGTAAACATCTCCGACGTATTTTCAACCATGCAGGCCTTTATGGGAAGCTTGTTCGTAAATAATTTTACCTTATACAACCGCACTTATCACGCCGTTATTGAAGCCGATACTGCTTACCGGGCGCTAATCAGCAATATAAACAGGTATTATGTGCGCAACCATGCCGGCCATATGCTGCCATTGAGCACGCTGGTAACTTACAAGGCAGATGCGACCGCAACGTCCATATCGCACTTTAACATATTCCGGTCAGCAGAAGTTGACGGTTCTATTCCACCGGGGTACAGCAGCGGCCAGTCATTGGATGCACTCAAGCAAATTGCGGCCAAATCGTTGCCACGCGGTTACACTTATGAGTTTTCTGGACTTAGCTACGAGGAGATCAAGGCGGGCAGTATTACGATCTATATTTTCCTGTTTTCTATCATTTTCGTATTCCTTTTCCTGGCTGCATTATACGAAAGCTGGTCGGTACCTTTTTCCGTGTTGCTGGCTGTACCTATCAGCGCTTTTGGGGCTATTGTCTTTCTTACAATTTTCCCGCTAATAACTGGTAAGGAAATCACCAACAACGTATATGCCCAAATCGGCCTCATCACGTTAATTGGCCTGTCGGCTAAAAACGCCATCCTGATCGTCGAATTC
>Ga0206964_10261_pt1 | contig 15263 bp, 8 predicted proteins | sample Alteio_BWOrgHeat_25_FD_152980 | JGI IMG/M metagenome (GOLD analysis project Ga0206964, IMG submission 152980) | Enriched cells from forest soil in Barre Woods Harvard Forest LTER site, Petersham, Massachusetts, United States -... | ecosystem: Environmental > Terrestrial > Soil > Temperate forest >...
CCCGTTCCGCCGCAATTCAATTTCAATTGGCGCATCGTCCCGCGCCTCCGGAGGACGCCGCGGCATGTAGACTGGTGGTCTTTTGAGGATGAGATGGAGGCAACATGCAGGCGGCGTTTTTTCCCGTGATCGTGATGCTTTGCGGAATAGCGGCTGCGCAGTTCATGCCTGTGGATGCGTTCTCAATGAAAGAGGATGGGCTGGCGATCATGCGGCACGTTGAGGCGGGTAAACCTTTTACTGTTGCTGGTTCACGCGGCGTGCTGCTGGGGCAGCAGGAAGGGACGTTTGAGGCATGGGTGTTGCCTGTCAAGCTGCTCAGCCATTTCACGATTCGAGCGAATGTCGAAGGTTACTCGGTGCCAATCGATCTGAATGCTGCCGCGGCGGAGATCGAGGTGTTTCCCGATCACACAGTGATCACTTATTCGCACATTGCGTTCACGGTGCGACAGGTCATGTTCGCTCCGGATGACGCAGAGGATGGCACAGGCGCTCTGGTCCTGTTTCAGATCGATTCAACGCGCCCAATCGATCTGACCTTCAGTTTTACGCCTGAGATGCGACCGATGTGGCCACAGCGTAGTCAGGGACTGCCATCAGCGGAGTGGGTAAAGCAGGAGTCCGGAGGATTTTATGTGCTGCATACTGATTTTCCTGACCTCGCAGGCGCCGTGGCTATGCCGAATGCGCAGCCGGGAATCATGGCTCCATACCAGGAGAAGCCGCATTTTTATCCGTTAGAACTGATTCTCCATTACGATCCAAAGCGCGACGTGAACCGTTATTTCCCATTATTGATGGCAGTGGGAACCACAGTGGAGACGGCGACGACAGCGACACTGCAGGACAAGATGCATCGACTAGGCGCTATGCTGCCCCAGATATACGCGAAACATGCGGCGCGATACGAACAGATGAAGAAGGAGTTGACTGCGATTCACACTCCTGACACTCGATTGAACGATGACTTTGCATGGGCGGAGATTTCGATCGAACAACTGAAGGCAAAGGAACAGCCCAGCGGGGAGATGGGACTGGTGGCGGGATACTACTCTTCCGGCGACTCGGCGAGACCCGGATTCGGTTGGTACTTCGGCCGCGATACCCTGTACACGGTCTATGCGGTGAATGGCTTTGGCGACTTTGGTTTGACGCGTAACGCGCTGGAGTTCTTAATGAGGCGTCAGCGCGATGACGGAAAGATCATGCACGAGTACCCGCAGACCGCGGCGTTCTTTGATTGGAAGGAATTTTCGTATGCGTATGCTGCGGCTGATTCGACACCCCTTTTTCTAACCGCGATGCTGGACTATGTGCGGATCAGCGGGGATGTTGAGTTTCTTAGGCAGCACCGCGAAATTGTCGAAAGAGCGTGGCGTTTCGAGACGACGCACGACAGCGACGGAGACGGTATCTACGATAATTCGCAGGGAACAGGGTGGGTGGAGAGTTGGCCCGCTGGAATGCCGCACCAGGAAATGTATCTTGCGTTGCTTGACCAGCAGGCGTCCGCGGCCATGTCGAAACTCGCTGGCCTGCTGGGCGACAAGGCAACAGCCGATGCTGCGGGCGCACGCGCTGCTGATCTGAAGAAGAAGATTGAGAATGAATATTACGATTCCGTGCGACAGGAGTATGCGTTCAGCCGAAGCGTGAATGGAACGCTCGACAACACCTCAAGCATCTTTCCTGTTATCGCGTGGTGGAATGACGGGGAGGGTCTGGAACATTCGGCGGCGAGCTTTCGACGGTGGGCTTCGCATGATTTCTCGACTGATTGGGGGCTGCGAGATGTGGCCGAGAGCGATCCTGTATACGACCCCATCAGCTATCACCAGGGATCAGTTTGGCCGTTGTTTACAGGCTGGACTTCGATTGCAGAGTACCGCGCGGGTCATACACTCTCTGGCTACGCGCATCTGATGCAAAACGCAAACCAGACTACGACTCAGGATTTGGGCGCGGTGACTGAGTTGTTATCGGGTGCCTTTTTTCAGCCTTTTGGCCGAAGCACGAGTCACCAGCTCTGGTCTTCCGCTATGGTGATTACACCTGCGCTGCGAGGGATGTTTGGTGTGGACGTTGATGGGCTTTCGGGATCGGTTCATCTCGATCCGCATCTTCCTGCGGATTGGGATAAAGCTGAGGTGGAGAAACTCCATGTAGGGCGGTCGGTGTGCTCGCTGGATTATCAGCGCCAGGGTCAGAGCCTCATCGTGAAGATCGTAACCATTTCCGGTCCGGTTGTTCGGCTGGAGACCGCGGTGAAGGACGCCCGAGCTGCAGCTGATGCATTGTCGATTGCGTTTTCATTGCCGCCGGTAGAAGTAGCCGTACCACACGAGTTGCCGTTGCCTGGCGCGCGCACATCGCAGATGAAGGTACTGACCGAGACTGTGACGACTCACTCGATGAAGCTTGAGCTGGAATCGGATGCGGGATCGGTTGTTGAGCTTCAGCTTCGCCGCAATGCTCCTAAACTGAGTGTCCGTGCAGACGGCGCAAAAATTTCACCGAAAAAAAGTAAGTCTGGCCTGGATACGCTCATCGTCGAGTTTCCGCCAGGTGGAGGGTACAAGCAGCAGACAGTTACTTTGCAGTGGTAGATGCTCCGCCAGGCCGGAGTGGCTGTTGCCGGAAAGATGCTGCAACCTTCTCGCGTTGGTGAGCGAGCAGATCGTTCATCTCGAGGTAAACACCGTTCGTCCAGCCGAAGCCGACGACGTTGGCCTTGTAACCTGCGGCGACTTCTACGTTGGCGGAGCCGCTGACGACGTTGTATTTCTCGCGGATGGTGCCGTCGTGCTCAAAGTTCTGGAGGATCGTTTGCGTGAAATGCGTCGCTATACGCGACGCGTCGCTGGTAAAGCCGTATTCGGCGAGACCCTTTGTTGCAAGCCAGTTTGTTGGAGCCCAGCCGAAGGGAAGATCCCACTGGGTGCCGGAGGCGTTATCGCTCATCGCGAGACCGCCGTCATGTTCGAAGAGTGAGAGATGGCGTTCAAGCGCTGATGCCTGTTGCGGAGTGGCCAGGCCTGCCCATAGAGGGTAGAAGGCGGTCACGTAGTTGTATGTCGACGGCTGATTGGTGATGAAGTCATAGTCGTAGAACATGCCAGTGGTGGAATTCCAAAGATACTTGTTGATGGCGTCCCGCCGAATTGAGGCGCGGTGGTTCCACTGAGCAGTTTCTGCGGTGCGGCCGAGCAGAGTGGCGAAGTGAGCCATGTCAGTCTCGTATTTGTACAGAAGACTATTGAGGCAGACCGGAGCGTAGTCGTTCGCCGATCCACTGAAGGGACCGAAGCGGAAACTGGTGTCGAAGCCCGACTCACGCATCGCGCGGTCTCCGCTGTAGAAGTTGCTGCTGAGGCGGTGGCCCTCCACGTGGGCGTTTGCGCAGACTTTGGATTGGGCGATGTCACAGCTTGTTTTTGCGAGATCGGCGGCCTGGGCTGAAGTTGGGTTGTCCGGTGCGTCGACTAGGTAGTTTGTGCGGACTTGAGGGTGTGCAAGCAGCCAGCGAATGACGTCGGGATAATAACTGCTGTCGTCGGCCATCTCGGGAACCGGGCCTGCCCCAATGTCATCGTAGCGGGCGAGGCCAGTATCTCCGGCGAGATGAGGCGGTGCCGACCAGAGAGCGTAATCGCGCTCTGCGTAGTGATATGCCTGGGCCAGCCACGCTTTTGAGAGTGGATGGCCGTTTGGGTGTTCGTAAACCTCTCGGATCATGGAAGTGAGAAATGGCGGCTGCGAACGAGTGAAATAGTAGGTGCGGTTTGCGTTGAGGATTGCTCCGTAGTTTTCGATTTCGAAGAAGAAGTTTTCGACCATGTAGCGGGCGAGGTCTGTGCGCTTGTCTTCGACCAGGCCGAGGATGATGAAGTAGCTGTCCCAGCCGTACATCTCGTTGAAGCGGCCGCCGGGCACAACGTAGGGGTTGGGCAGATAGAGGAGACCTTCGTCCGGAATTTCAGCTACGCGAACGTCGCCCATATGTGTAATTTTGCGAGGCAGGTGCCGAACTTCAATTCTGCATTGCTTCTGAATCGCACCAACGGCGGGTGGGATGGCCATGCCCTCAGGCAGGTAGAGAATGGGCGCAGTCGTGACCTTTGGATCGACGATTGATTTGCAGTCACTCATGGAGCGGGAGAGGCTGCTCCAACCGTTGTCAATGTATTCCAGTATTTTTGCGCTTTGAGGTGATTCGCGTCCTGACGATTGAGGGTAGGCTGTGATCGCAAACAGAAGCGTGACGACGAGCAGAGATGCGAATGCGCGTGCGGTGTGCTTCATCGGACGTCCCCCTCAGCGAATTTTAGTGCGCCCTGGATAACGGTGACGGGCAAGTCGCCTAGAAGATTTCCGCCCGAGATCTTGAAATTAGACGAGTCAGTCTTTCATAGACTAATCAATCTCTGCCATTATTTTTTTCCCGCTAAGTGGTCCACCCTTTGGTGGAGTTTTTGCTCCTTCTAAATTGCGAGAGAGGATTTCTTTGGTGATTGATCATGATTTCAAGCGAGTTTTCCCGATAGCGCTTCTTCGGTCTCCGATATCGGTCGGACCAATTTCCGCACGCAGGGGCTCCTGGGGAAATGAGCGTGCCGTTCGGTGTTAGTTATCAGCAAATTAGCGTCGGAGTGAGATTGACAGTTCTCCTGAAGCGCGAGTAATTTTTGGTGCTATTCGAAGCGAAGCAGGTTGGGCTTCGAGGCAGCTGAAGGCAAGCTAGATCGTCCTCTCCGCGCACGCAAGTGAATGATGTGAGTGATGTTCAGCGGCAGAAAGACTACATCGCCCATAAGGCCCAGAAGATACGCCGCACTTGATTCGGAGGTCGTCGCTATGAGACTGATCACGCGGGTATTGATGTTGATATCTGTTGTATGCCTGTTGGCGTATTCGCCGTTAGCGTTTGGCCAGGCAGTTTACGGGTCAATCTTTGGGACCATTACAGACAGTACCGGTGCGGCCGTTCCCGGTGCGACCATTACGGTGACTGACGAGGATAAGGGCACCACAGTCGCTGCGCAATCCAATGCCACCGGCGATTTCACCGTAGAGCACCTCATCCCAGACGTCTATGACATCAAGGTCGAGATGGGCGGCTTCAACGGGTATGAGCAAAAGGGCATTCGTGTCTCTGCCGATTCCTCGGTGAAGGTCGCGGCGTCGCTAACAGTCGGTGGGACATCGACGGTAGTCGAAGTAAACGCGGACCAGGTTCCGCAGTTGAAGACGGACCGCGCGGACGTCGCATTGAACTTTTCTACGCAGGAGATAGAGAACCTTCCGATTCCCGACCACAACTTTACCAATCTGCAACTGTTGCTGCCTGGCGCGGTGCAACTCGGTTGGTCGCACGCTGCAGATGAAAACCCGCAAGGCTCAAAGCAGATCCAGGTCGATGGCCAGGCGTTCGGCGGTGTGAACTACACGCTGGATGGCACGGACAATCAAGACCCGATTCTAGGCATCATCGTCATCAACCCGAATTCGGACTCGATGACCGAGGCGAAGATCGCGACGCAGAACTTCGATGCTGAGTTTGGTAAGGCGGTGTCCGCTGTAATTACCGTGCAGACCAAATCCGGTTCCAACGCCTTCCACGGCACAGCTTTCGATAACCGCGAAAGCGCAGCAAACCTTGCACGCGATCCGTTCTCTCAGTCGAATCGTGCAATTCCTATCCCTCAGGCGCTCAAGAACCAGTTTGGTGGTTCGATCGGCGGCCCCATTATCAAGGACAAATTGTTCTTCTTCGGTGATTATCAGGGTGTTCGTCAGAAGGTTGGCTACTCTACCGTCCAGACCGTGCCGACTGCGCAGTTGGTCTCAAGCTGCCTTAGTGGCAATGGATGCAATTTCAGCCAATACGTCGCGTATGGCCAGACACTCGTTACTGCGGCCAACCCCGCAAATCCGTACCAGATTTACCAGCCCGGCACCACAACACCTTATCCCAACGCCATTATTCCCAACTCCCAGCTTTCACCAGTTGCGCTCAACTTGTTCAAACTCCTGCAGCCCTACGCGCCCAATGCCCCAGGGAGCTTTGGCGGCCTGTCGAATAACTACTCAGGCGGCGGTACGGGGCTGTTCAACAGCGACCAGTGGGACGTGCGCGGGGATTGGACCTACAACGATAAGATTCACAACTTCGGTAGGTTCAGCCGCTTTACGGACCTTCTGTCCGGAAACACGCTCTTTGGCAAAGCCGGTGGTTCCGGACTTGGCCTCGGCGGCTACGGTGGAACTTCCACAGGTGCCAACGACAGCGCCGCTCTCGGCACCGACATTGCCATCAACTCGACCCTGGTGACCGATATTCGCTTAGGGTACTTCCGCTACAACATCCTCACGGGCAAATACGATCCTACCAACACGAACCTGCCTATCCAAGGCGAAAACATCAGCGGCACGGGCGTGAACTCAGCTCTGGTCGTTCCTATCGACTACGGTGCGCCTGACTTCAATGTCGCCGACCTCAACGTGACCAACCCTACAGCCTCACCGAACAACGCACAGGGAGCAGGATCGCAGTATGGTGCAGGTCTAAACGTGGATCGATGCAACTGCCCCACTATCCAGCGTGAGGACCAGTTTCAACTCGTCAACAACTGGACCAAGATGATCGGGAACCACGCCGTGAAGGTCGGCGCCGATCTTCGCTACGCCAGGAACCTTCGAGTTCCGAGCGATAACGATCGTACCGGCATCAACAACTTTGGCACGGGTCCGACCTCCAATGGCACATCCGGTGGTCTGGGATTCGCCACCTTTGTCTTGGGTGACGTCACTTCGTTTAACCGCTACGCGAGTACGTCGACGAACGCCAAGGAGTTCCAGAAGCGCGATTTCTTCTATGGGCAGGACACATGGCGTGCGACTCAGAAACTGACCGTCAATGCAGGTCTGCGATACGAATTCTACTTCCCCGAAACAGTCAACGCCCCAGGCAACGGATCTCTCCTGAACCTATCTACTGGTTACCTCAACGTCGCCGGGATCGGCGGAATTCCCTCCAATATGGGGGTTTCCATTGCTAAGAATGCCTGGAACCCACGTATCGGCCTCGCTTACCAACTGAATCCAAACACGGTGATTCGTGCCGGCTACGGGCGCAGCTTCGATATCGGCGTTTTTGGTTCGATCTTCGGTCACACGGTCACACAGAACCTTCCGGTTCTTGCCAACCAGGCGATCAACGCAACCGGTGGAACTTCTACCTACGCCTTCAACTTGACTAATCCGGCTCTTACCCAAGGTGGTCAGGCAACGGGCCTATCGGTCTACAAGCCCCTGGCTCCAGACGCCAACGGACATATCGTGAATCCGGGCGCGCAAGTTACCTCCAAGGCGCGTCCCTTCACTGAGCGACTGCCTACGCTCGATGCCTGGAACATCTCGGTTCAGCGTTCGCTGTCGCCCACCATCTCGATCACGTTTGCTTATGTCGGCAATAAGGGCACACATACCCTTAGCGACGGAGATGGCAATAACACTAACCCCAACGAGGCGGCGATCACCCTGCCGGCCCAGTTCAGTGTGACCGGCGGCGCTCTTAGCTTCAATCCTGCGGGCGGAAATTGCTATCCGGCTGGTCCCAATTGCGTTGCGGGCGGAGTTCATAACCCTCTCACTGGCGCCATACTACCTAGCACTACGCTGATACAAAACGGTATAACTTCGAACGCGACATTCCTGCAGCGTTACGTTGGCGGCACCCTCCCTGCCTGCGGTGGGCCTTGCGGCTGGACTCAGAGCATCCAATACAACGGAGATAACCAGAACACCGCCTACAACGCGCTTCAGATCACCTTTGCTAAAACCTACACCAGAGGCCTGTCTCTCAACCTCAACTTCGCGTACCAGCATGGAAGAGATGCCGCAAGCAGCTATGCAACATGGAGTATCCCGGCTGTGACCGGTAACGATAGCAGTATTCGCCGGACAGCGATAACGGGGTACGGTACTTACAATCTGCCCTTTGGCAGAAACCAACAATTCCTCAGCAACGTCAACAGCGTTGTGAACCAATTAGTCAGCGGCTGGCAGGCCAGCTCTGTGGTGATAGTGCAAAGCGGTTTACCCTTCACGCTATCGTTTAACGGTTGCGGCGCCGAGATACCTGGCGATGCACCCTGCTACGTCAATGGCAGTTCTTCTAAGCTCAAGACGGGGGCAACCGGCTTCGCCGGTGGTCCAAATGGTGGGGTAATCTTCTATCAGGCCCAGACGCTTGGCGGTGCGTTCACCGATCCGGGCTTGGGTAACATCGGCAACGGAGGACGAAACAACGCGTGGGGACCCAATTTCTACAATGTCGATATATCGGGCTTGAAGAACTTTTCGATTAAAGAGAGGGTAACGTTGCAATTCCGTGCCGATGCGTTTAATGCATTCAACCACATCAACTTCGGCCTTCCGAGCGGCAACATTCAAAGTGTCGGAAACATAACATCCGGACCTGGGCCGGGCGGTACCACTAACCCACGTCAGATTCAGTTGACGGCTCGCGTGATGTTCTAACGCAGCTGTTCCACCCAAGGGAGGGGAGCTGCGGCTCCCCTCTTCTGTTTGGGATTACACTCAGGCCAGATATTATGAGTCTTCTCCACAGAATCGCACTGCTTCGCTCCGTTACTTTTGCAGTGCTATCCATGTCACTTGTTCAAGCCCAGACTTCAGCGCAAACGCCGGCAGCATCGGATGGCGCAACTGGAAACGCTTCAGGTGTTGTCCCTTCGCCGAACCTGGCCCAGTTGCGCCTGATGATCGATCGCGGACGAACGGCGGATGCTTTGAAGCAACTCGACACGCTGGCGGCTCAGCAGCCTGTCCCATCCGGAGTCAATAGATTGCGCGGTCTTGCTCTGTATTCGCAGAATCAATTTGCTGAAGCCGACGTCGCATTCGCGAGCGCATTGAAGCAAGATCCGCACGATGAAGAGGCGGCGCAGCTACGCGGGCTCACCCTGTTCAGGCTGGGCAAACCGGCGGATGCGATTCCTCTGCTTGAATCGGCGCCCACGTGGAGTTCGCAGACCAAAGTTGATCCGAGTTACGTGCTGGCTCTTTGTTACCTTGATACTCGTCAATACGACAATGCTCGCCGGGCTTTCGCCACACAATATGGATTTCCTCCTGACTCTGCGGCCGCATATCTTTTGTCTGCGCGAATGTTGCTGCGCCGGGAATACCTTCCTGTAGCCAGGGAGTCTGCCACGAAGGCGCTGGAACTGGATCCGCAGTTACCGCTTGCGCATGCGCTGCTCGGCGAGATCGCGCTGGCGGGTGAACACCTCGACGAGGCCATTGCGGAGTTTGAGAAGGAGCGGCTTCGCAATCCGCTCGATGGTGGCATATATGACAGGCTCGGCGATGCCTACACGCGCGCAGGGGACTACACCAAAGCGCAACAGTCCTTGCAACGTGCCTTGCTGTTGGAGCCGAACTCCACTGGACCGTATATTCTGATGGGCAAAGTGCTGCTCAAACAGCAGGACCCGGCAAGCGCGAAGATGTATCTTGAGCGCGCTGAAGCAATGGACCCCGGTAACTACATAACGCATAGCCTGCTGGGGCAGGCATATCGGTCGTTAGGCAGGACGGAGGACGCAAGCCGAGAGATCCAGATGTCCCAAAAAATACAAGCTGCTAGCGAACCCAAACTTGAAACGGTGCACTAAAAATATCGAGATAACCTCAGGCGCGCGAGATTGTTCCCGCGTTGGGTTTTTATCTGTTATCGCAATAGTTTTTATCGTTTTCTCTGCGTTCCGCAACTCGCCGATGATTGTCTCTGCCCAAGTCGAAGCGCAATCAGGTGCCCCCGCAAATTCTCCAAATCCCGATGCGATCTGTATGGGTTGCCATAGGGGGATCTACGAAAAGTATGAGCGTACGCCGATGGCACGGGGCAGCGGACCCGCCGTTGAGGGGCTCCTTCAGGGGGGCTTCCTGCATGCTGCTTCCGGCATTCGCTTTGAAGTATTTTTGCAGGATGGCAAGGCCTGGATGTCTTACAATCGGAATTCTGTGTCAGAGTCGTCGAACGAGCTGATCGCACTACACGGAGAGAAGCAACTGATCTACTTTATCGGCTCTGGACACCGTGGACGTACTTACCTGTATCAGGAAAGTAGTGAGTGGTTTGAAGCCCCCATCAACTACTACAGTAAGCGACGACTGTGGGACATGGCTCCAAACTATGGCGCATCGAAAACGATGCCGGCGGCTTTGCCGGTCGATTCCAACTGTCTCCACTGCCACGCAACGGCGGTACAGACGGCACTCCCCGATGCTCGAAACAAGTATGACGGTTTGCCGTTTCAACAGGGTGGAATAGGATGCAGTGCCTGTCATGGCGATTCGTCGAAGCACCTGGCAGAGCAGGGACGGGGCCCAATCGTGAACCCGGCCAAGCTGTCTCCTGCCCGCAGAGATAGTACATGTCTTCAGTGTCATCTCGAAGGCGATGTTGCTATCTATCGCTCCGGCAAATCGCTCGCACAGTTTCGTGCGGGAGATGATCTTGCGGACTACGCAGTGTACTTCGTAAAGACGAGCGCAGAGTCGGGTGGCGGGCGCGCAAGCAGTCAGTATGAGGCGCTTCTGCACAGTGCATGCAAGGTTGCCAGCGGCGACAAGCTGACTTGCACTACCTGCCACGATCCGCACAACTCACCCAATGCTGAAGAGCGAGTGAACTACTACCGAAGCAAATGTCTGGCGTGCCACACCGGCTCGCAAATGGCAACCGGGCACCATCCTGAACAGCAGGACTGTGCGGTATGTCACATGCCCACTCGTGAGCCTACGGATATTTCTCATGAACAGGCAACTGACCACAACATTCAACGCCATCCATCGACAACATCCTCGGCGTTGCGGCTGAAGAATCTCGGAGAGGCTGATGAATTGCTGCGAGTCGGTAATGTCCCGGCTGGAGACAGAGAGTTCGGGTTGGCCTATGCGGAGTTGGTCGAGCGTGGAGATCGAAAGGCCGGGGAGAAGGCGCTCAGTCTCCTGCGGAAAGCAGAAAAAGACGGGGCAAATGACGTTCAAGTTCACACGCAGCTTGGTGTGCTTGAGCAAATGTCTGGCGACAAGGTGAAAGCCCGCAAGGAGTATGGCGATGCGCTAGTCGTGAACCCTTACGAATCTACCGCGTTGGGAAATCTCGCCGTGCTGGATGCCGCATCTGGACGCACCGCGGACGCGATCAATTTATTGCAGCGCGTGGTCGATGCTGACCCTAGCCAGATGGCTGCTGGATTGAATCTTGCGTTTATTGAGTGCAAAGTTGGTGATAAGAAAAAAGCGCTGGAGATACTTGCCGGGCTCTCCCGGTTCAATCCTGACGACCCGACGCTTCGCAAGTTCCTGGCTTCCGGTACCTACGGAGGGGAGCACTGCGATCTTCGGTAGTCGCTCGAAAGAGGAGTGGGATATTGTCTATCGAGAGCATCATGCGGCACTCATCTTTGAAGCCATGGGCTTTGGCTTGTGTCTTGAGCATCATGCTCGTTGGTTATGCGCAGGATACGGCCACGGTATACGGCTATGACCTGAATGGCCAAGCTGTTACCCGTCTTTCCACTCCCGGAGCGGAAGCAATTGTTCTCTTTTTTATTGCATCCGATTGCCCCATCTCAAATCGCTACCTTCCCGAAATGCAACGCATCGAAAACAAATTCGCCGCGCTGCATGTGGCGTTTTGGTTCGTCTATCCCAACGTCGGAGAGACTTCCGAAGCTGTCCGTCAGCATGAAGCAGCCTATGGCGCCGAGGGCCACATCCTACTCGACCCGCATCACAAGCTCGTTGCCATCACTCACGCCAAAGTCACGCCTGAATCCGCCGTTCTGGTTCCTGAGCACGCAGGCGCGGAAACTCTTCGCACCGTGTATCACGGCCGCATCGACGATCGCTACATCGAGATTGGACGAGAGCGGCCCGCGGCAACGCAGCGCGACCTTGAGCGAGCCATCGTCGACGTTCTTCAGCACCGCTTTGTCCAACCGCCAGACGGACCAGCCGTAGGTTGCGGAATCATAGGCCAGCCGTGATGCGGTGGAGCGCGAGTCTTTTTCCTGCGGGTCTTCTGGGAACTGCCGCGCTCTTCACGCTATTTGCCCAGCCACCACATGCTGATGTCCGGGCTGCCGCAGGACCCGTTACTTTTAACCAGCAGATAGCGCCCATCCTGTACAACCACTGCAGCAGTTGTCATCACCCTGGCGGCCCTGGCCCCTTTAGCCTGCTGTCCTACAGTGACGCGAAGAGATGGGGAACGACGATACGGACCGTTACTCAGTCGCGCTACATGCCACCGTGGCTGCCGGAGCCCGGCTTTGGCAACTTCGCCGATAGCCGCCGCCTCTCTGCCGAGGATCTGATGCTTATCAAGTCGTGGGTGGACGCCGGTATGCCCGAAGGCGAAACTACGGAAGCGCCCAAACCGCCCGTCTTCTCAGTGGATTGGCAACTTGGCCCACCCGATCTCATTCTGAGAGTGGCATCCCCAATGCAGGTTCCAGCGTCCGGGACCGACCTCTTTCACAACTTCATCCTGCCCGTTCCAATCACGCAAACAAAATACATTCGCGCCATGGAGATTAAGCCCGGTGCTCCGCGGGTTGTCCACCACGCTAACATTCTCATCGACCGCACTGCTTCGCTGCGCCGCCACCACCGCGATGATTGGCAGCAGGGAATCCCGGGCATGGAACTCAGCGTTGACTCAGGCGAGTCATTCGACCCTGATAGTCATTTTCTCTTCTGGAAGCCAGATTCACCCGCTCTCATCGAACCAGGCGGCATGCCCTGGCGACTCGACCCCGGCAACGATCTCATCCTCAACATGCACCTGAAACCTACCGGCAAACCCGAGACTGTGCAAGCCACCGTCGGTCTCTATTTTGCCGACAAACCTGCCACAGCGCACCCCATGCTTCTGCAGCTTGAGCACGACGCTGCCCTCGATATCCCCGCGGGCGAAGCGGCCTTTGTCATCGAAGATCATCTCAAACTTCCTATAGACGTAGACGTCCTCGGAATCTATCCACATGCTCACTACCTTGGCAAAGAACTCGAAGGTTATGCCATCCTTCCCAATGGTGAAAAGAAATGGCTCATTCTCATTCGCGACTGGGACATCGATCGCCAATCCGTCTACCGCTTTCAATCGCCCGTCTTTCTGCCAAAGAATAGCGTTATTTCGATGCGATATACCTACGACAACTCCAAAGCCAACATTCGCAATCCCAACAATCCGCCGATACGAGTGAGAGCTGGAAACCGTTCTGTCGATGAGATGGGGCATCTCTGGCTCCAGGTACTGCCTCACGCTCTCCCCAATTCGAATCAGGATCCTCGCCTGGCTCTGGAGCAGTCATGGATGCAGAACATTCTGCGAAAGAACCCCGACGATCACACCGCGCTTTACAATCTTGCGTCGGTCTACATGATTAACCATGACTACACGCCTGCCGCAACTCTCTATAGCCGTGCGCTAACGAGTATGCCAGATGATGTGCGAACAATCACCGCACTCGGTACCGCACTCGACGGGGAAGGGAACTGGCAGCAGGCGCTGGCTGAATACCAAAAAGCTCTCACGATCGATCCCGAAGATGCCGACGCACGTTACGACGTTGCTCACCTTGAGTTCAAGCACGGCAGCTATGCCGATGCTGAGCAAGAGTATCGTCACCTTCTCGCGAAAGATCCCAAGGATGTCTCTGCGCACAACGAACTGGGCGGCATTCTCGCCGCCACAAACCGGCCGACTGAAGCGCAGCACGAGTTTGAAACCGCAATTGCGCTTGCCCCCGGCAACTTCGATGCGTTGTACAACCTTGCCGGTATCGAAACAGATAACAATCATTTAGCTCGCGCCGCGGAACTGCTGCAGCAGGCGCTGAAGCAGAGGGATGATGCCGACGCCCACCAGTTGCTCGGCAACGTCTATACCCAGTCCGCACGGCTTGACGATGCCGTGCAACAGTTTAAGGCCGTTCAACTGCTGCGGCCACGCGATCCTGTTGCGCATCGTCAACTTGCCCAGCTTTACGCACAAATGGGTCAATTGCGCGACGCAATTAGCGAGCAGAACGCGGTCCTCGCGTTAGACCCGACGAATGCGGACGATTGGAATAATCTAGGCGTTTTGCATGCGCGTAATGGCGATGTAACTTCGGCCCGCAGAGACTTTGAGCACGCTCTAACCTTGAACCCTCAACACGCTGCCGCGCGTGCAAACCTGGCCCGCCTCTGATTCCTCAGCGGGCCAGTAAATTCTCATCCAAAAAGGTGTTGAGCCTGTGCGGCGGCGGATGTGACGGAGGTGGACGCAGCTAGTGGACGTTCACAGTAGTGGCTAGTTGGATATCCTTCGAAGAGCTTCCAATCATCAGCTTCACGGGCTCTGCTTCTACCTTGAACTGACCGTGCCTCTCGTCCCAAAACGCGAGCGTCGAAGCCCTCAGTGGAATTTGTACGGTCTTCGTTTCGTTCGGGTTCAAGGTCACTCTCTGAAATCCCTTGAGTTCCTCGATTGGCCGCTCCACTTTGGACTTGAGGTGTTTCACGTAGAGCTGGACGACTTCATCGCCAGTTCGACTCCCTGTGTTCGTAACCTCCACGCTTACCGTGATAGCACCATCGCTCGCCACCTCCGCAGAACTCGCTTTCAGGTTGGCGTAGCTGAAGGTGGTATAGCTCAAGCCGTAGCCAAACGGGTAGAGCGGCTCTCCCTTGAAGTACATGTACGTGCGACCGTGGCGAATGTCGTAGTCCATCATGCCGGATAGCTGATCGACTGATTTCGGCCACGTCGTCACCAGATGACCGCCCGGGTTGTAGTCCCCAAAGAGTACCTTGGCCAGCGCGGTGCCCTCATCCTGCGTCGAGATGGTCCGGCAAGCCAGGGCGCGAAGCTGATACGGCATCCAGATGCTGCAGACGTATATCCGGACTGCGTTGCGCTTAGGATTGGACCTGGAGGCTCAGGGTCAAATGTTTACGCCGCAGGCGATTGGATTTGTGGACAGTCCCTACAAAGATACAGCCGCGATTCCGAAGGGTCTCGGCACAAAGCACGACGCAGAAGGCGTCCTCCGCATCTTGCCTGACTTCGAACTCGGGCTCATCGACATTGAGGGCTTCTCACATCTCATGGTGATCTGGGTCTTTGACCGCTCCCACGGCTTCGATTTGCTCGGCATGCCGCCTTTTGACAATCG
>Ga0206964_10262_pt1 | contig 15250 bp, 11 predicted proteins | sample Alteio_BWOrgHeat_25_FD_152980 | JGI IMG/M metagenome (GOLD analysis project Ga0206964, IMG submission 152980) | Enriched cells from forest soil in Barre Woods Harvard Forest LTER site, Petersham, Massachusetts, United States -... | ecosystem: Environmental > Terrestrial > Soil > Temperate forest >...
TCGGCGAAAACATTGTGCGGGTGTTGATGATCAATCAAAGGCTGCCCATGATACGTTTCGCCGGTCTGAAACAACAGTGGGAAGCCGGGATGCGGCGAGGTCAGCGACTCGGCCGAAAACATCTGACGAAATAGAAGCGTGCCTGCACCCAGGCGATGCTGCTCCATGGCCATCAGATAATTCACCGATTCGGCTTTGCCGGCTCCGCGTGGGCCGCCCTGCTGGTTATAAGTCGCAAACACAGTGCCATGCAGCATCAGGTCCCAGCCGTCCGCCGAAATCATCCAGATCGGGTCCGGCACCGATGCGGGCTGCCAGGCCGTGCCCGACGAAGCGTGAAATGAGGGCAGAGAAGACGTCGCCGCCCCCATGTTCATGCCGGGCATGTTCTGCATAGACTGGTCCGACGCATCCTTCGCCGGCATGCTCACATGATGGTCTGTTTCCTGGGCGAGAGACGAGATTGCCAGCACGGCAACAGTTGAAAAACACCACAACACTTTTCGCATGCATGAACTCCTGCGCCGGGTGTCCAGACAATGGCGCGTTTTAACGGACTGACGGATTTTGACCATGAAACCGAAGGATCGACGCGGGAAGGGTGCAGGAGGCTAGACGCGCAGGGGCCAATGACCTGGAGGATCGGCTGACACGATCATCAAATACGGCAACATGCGGTGTCCGGTCAGAGCAACTTCGCGTTGCGGGAACCGGACCAACGCCGAGACTTGCAGCGCCGGTCGTGGAGTTGACGCAGGCAACAGGATTGCGAGGTCGCGGCCGCATTTGCAACAATCGTGATTTGGTTCGGGTACCGGCATCCTGTGGCTGTGCTGATGGCAACCAACGGGCGCGTTACTCGCACCGTCAGACATGGGAAACCCCGGTGTTGCCAGAGGAGCGGCGATCACACTGGCCAACAGCAGAACTACCAGCGCCATGGAACAAAAATGCCGCATCACTAAAGCTTGAGACGTGCTTCGATCCAAAAAGACTCACTCGTGGACAAAAATCTGCTCGCGATTATGAGCCGGTGATTTTCAGCCGCAGTTCTTCCGGCAGGCGTTCACGGATTTCTGCAGGGAGCCGGTCATGCACGTGGCGCGCCCCAATCCTGGCTGCATCCACGACGGCCATTGGCGCGGGTGTGGCCACCGCCACAATCAGCCAGATCAACGCAGAAAGGGCAAAGCCACCGAGGGCGGCGATTTCCAGCCAGAAGGCATGGCGTGGACCAAAGTGGCGGATCACTCCAAACGCCAACAGAAACACCCCGGCGGAAACTGAGGCAAGCGCAATCAGGGAGATGTCAATGGTGCGATGGAGGCGCTGCCGTCCGCAACAGCGCTCACAGGCAGTGAAGTGCTCTTCGTAGTCGCTGCGCATCTCCGGTGCCAGACCGGAAATGTCATAGCGCCAGCCGGCCAGAATCTTGCCTACGATAGGATCAACGCACTCACTCATTTTGCGACTGCTTTTGACTGCTCTGGCTTGTGATCGAGAAACGGGGTCCCGTTGCCGTTAGAGCCGGATGGGCGGTAAAGATTCATTTTGTGCCGCCAGCAGCACATGATTGTTGTGCAACAGCGTCCGGCGTCCGCTTAGCGCCTTTTCTGCCGCGCTCCGGGCCAGTTCCGGATGATTGTTCTGCTCCGACAGATGCGCCAGCACTATATAGGATGCGCCCCCATCATAGTCCGTGGCAAAGAATTCCGCGAGCGCGGAATTTGACAGGTGGCCTACCCGGCTCATCACCCGCTGCTTTACCGACCAGGGATACGACCCAACCCGCAGCATTTCAAGATCGTGGTTAGACTCCAGCACCATGACATCACACCTGCGCAACTGGTCGCACACGCTGGGCGGCATATAGCCGAGATCGGTGGCCACCGCGACTTTCATGCCCTCAGCGCGAAAAGTAAAGGCGACGGGATCGGCAGCGTCGTGGGGAATGGTGAATGGCATGACATCAATATCGCCGACTCTAAAGCCGTGGCCAGAAGAAAAAGTTTCCAGCCGTGCCAACTCTGGACGTTCCCCCACAGCATCGCGCACCGATCGCGACCAGGCCTGATGCGTTGCTCCCGTCAGATAAACAGGAATCTTGAGCTTGCGGGCCAGCACCAGCAGACCGCTTACATGGTCGGAATGCTCATGGGTGATAAGAATGGCGGAGAGTGAGTGCGGATCGTCTCCTAGGGCCTTGATGCGTTTGAACGTTTCGCGACAGGAAATGCCCGCATCCACCAGCAAGCGAGTGGAAGAACTTTGTACAATCGTGCTATTTCCCCGGCTGCCGCTGGCCAGCACCGAAACCGACACTCCCATGCCCGCAGGATACTCTCCTGCCCTGTGGAAACAGAAGTAACTTTCTGACTTATCCCGGAAACTTTGGGGAAGAGCACTTAGCAGTCAGCATTCAGCGAGCGCGCTTGGCAAATGGCATTTGTCGAACTGGTTCTCGTCGCATCCGCAGAAAACCCGAGTGGTCGGAGTGCTAATTGCTGATTGCTCGCTTCGGTTTTGTTCCAAGCACACAAACGCCGCTACCACTTGTTTGAGATGTGGTTTCCAGCCCGGAATCAAAATCTGGCCATGTGCAGGAAACAAATTGTGCCGGCTCTGTGAACGAACCGTTCGGCAGGACGTCCAAGTTGTTTTGCGAAGGACGCCGTTAGACTTCTTCTGGAGATTCTATGCCGTTGCTGATTTCCAGGCTTCGATTCGCGGTCACACACCTCTGTGTGTTTGCTGGCGCGCTCGGTTTTCTCGTGCAACCGGCGACTGCGCAGACTGCCGCTGTTCCGGCGAAGCAAGAACCAGCTGCGCTGTTGGCGCGCGCGAAAGAGGCGATGGGTTTTGGGCGCGCTCGTCAATCCGTGGTCCACTACCGTGCCGTGGCTGCCGCCGAGCAGAACTATCAGTCGGATCGTAGTTACCCGCCTTTTTTCTCAGCCATGGATGTGGAGGAAGCATGGTTCGATCCGCAGAGTGCCACCGAACAAGTAAGCACGCAGACCACGTTTCCGGGAGGCGGCCCAACTCCGGCGCAGGTGGTGATTACCGACGCCACGCGAGCATTCAGCTTGGCGGATGGGCACCTGAATCCGCTGCCGCCGGTCTCCATGCAGTCGCGGAACCTGAATCCCTGGGCGATGATTACAGACTGGGCCGCTGCTGTTGGGGATGTACGCTTTGCGGGCAGCGAAACCTATCGCGATTACTCTCGCTATGTGCTGGTGCGCAATGCGCCCGGCGGCCAGCAGCGCCTGTTTCTCGATCCCAAGAGCGGCTTTCCCATAAAGCTCGATTTCGAGGAAAAGCATTACCTTTGGGGGCAGCGGCATATCGAGTATCTGTACACAAATTGGACCCTGGCCGGTGGCGTGATGGTGCCAGGTTCCAGTTTTCGCCTGGCGGATGGAAAGACGGAGATTTCCAGGACGACCGGCGACGTTGAACTCATAGCACGCAGCGCAGCGCCCGCGCAAGCGTTACCGGAGACTCCAGCACCAGCGCCCGATGCGTTGCCACGTTTTCTGCAGCCGATTAATCCCACGGTGACCCCGGTCGGGCCCAAGACCTATCTGCTGACGAATCCTGGCTATACCGAAGCTGTGACTGAGGTCGGCGACGAAGTTTTCCTGTTCGATGCCACGCAAAGCGAAGAGCGCTCCAGAAAAGATGCTGCGATTATTACCAAGCTTTTCCCTGGCTACAAAAAGCTGACGGTGGTGGTTACGGACCTGGCTTGGCCGCATGTTGCGGGCATGCGCTATTGGGTGGCAAATGGCGTGACCATCATCGCGCACCGGGCGGCGCGAGAATTTTTGCAAAGCGTAGTAGATCGAAAATGGACAACCGCGCCCGATCTTCTGGAGCAGCGGCGCGCCCATGCGAAGCTCAAGTTCATTGGGGTAGATCGTACGCAGCAACTGGCTGGGGGCGCGATCAGTGTGCATGCGATCGACGGAATCGGCAGCGAGGTTTCGCTGATGGCATATCTCGCAAGCGATCGCCTGCTGTGGGCGTCGGACTACATCCAAACTGTGGATGGGCCCACTGCGTATGCGTCGGAAGTATGGCAGGCCGTGCAACGCGATGGATTGCATCCCGAGCGCACCGCTGCCGAGCACTTGCCGCTCACCCCCTGGTCGAAAGTCGAGGCCCTGCAAGGTAAATAAGGCCGGCCGCGATTGAGGATTGGAGTGCAAATTGAGCACCGCGCGATTTGTAACTTCTACGTTGATTGCAACCGCGGTCGTCCTTGCGATCGTGCTCGCGAATCGCTCGCTGATCGTCGCCCGAAGGATGGCACGTGGCTTTTATGTCCTGAGTCTTTTCCTGAGCATCGTTACCCTGGCCGTCGAACTAGTGGTAATTTCCGGCATGCTGAGGAACAACGAAGCATTCAGCGAGCTTTTTCACACTCTGCAATATCGGGCATGGGTTGTAATCGGTGTAGCGATCGGCTCAACACTTTTGCTTCTACGGGAGGCTTACGGGCACCCTCAGCCTGGCGCGAACCGTGTGGCGATTCAGTCGTTCGCCGGCTCTTCCTTTGTGCTCAAGGGGCTTTGCCTGTCCGTTTCGTTTTCGTTTTTCGATACAGAAGTTGGCAAGCTGGCGAATGATGGAGTCATGCGGGAGTTCTTCCTGCAATCCGGCTATGCGCTGTGGTTTATGTATTCCATCATGACGTTCGAGACTCTGGGGGCGCTGGCTTTGTTCGTATCCAGGACAATCGTTCCGGCTGCGTCGGGCTTGGCCGCCATTATGCTCGGAGCAATCCTCACGCACGTTCGCAACCGCGATCCTTTCTCGGACTCGCTCGAAGCCCTGCATCTGCTGATCATCCTGGTGTGCATCATCGGAATCAGCGTGCTCCGCCCGAGGGTGTCGCAGACTTAGAGCACGATCACGAAGGCACCGTCCTACTGCTACGCGAGACTAGTACTTATAAAACCCCCGCCCACTCTTCCTCCCTAACCACCCAGCGTCCACCATCTTGATCAGCAACGGGCAAGGCCGGTATTTGGGATCGCCCAGACCATCCTGGAGCACGCGCATGATGTCGAGGCAGACATCGAGGCCGATGAAATCCGCCAAGGTCAGCGGGCCCATGGGATGCGCCATGCCCAGCTTGAAGACTTCGTCCACCGCTTCGGGCGTGGCCACACCTTCCATCACCGCGTACATGGCTTCGTTCAGCAGCGGCATCAACACGCGGTTGGAAACAAAGCCGGGAGCATCGTTTACTTCGACCGGGGTCTTCTCCAGCTTCAGTGCCAGGTCGCTCACCATCTGAAAGGTCTCATGCGAGGTGGCCAAGCCGCGAATGACTTCGACCAGCTTCATCACCGGAACAGGGTTGAAGAAATGCATTCCGATCACTTGCGCCGGCCGTTTGGTCAAGGCTCCGAGCTTGGTGATGGAAATAGACGAAGTGTTCGAGGCGAGAATAACTTCAGGCCGGCAAAGCTGATCAAGATCGCGAAAGATTTCCGCTTTGATGTTGAACTTCTCGGTGGCCGCCTCGACTACCAAGTCGCAACCAGCTAGCTTGGCGCGACCAACGGCTGGTTCAATGCGTTTTAGGGTCGCGGCCTTGTCGTCGGCGGTGATTTTGTTCTTGGCCACCTCGCGGTCGAGGTTCTTGCCGATAGTCTCCAGACCACGATCAAGAAAGTGCTGTTCCACATCACACAGAACCACGTTATAACCGCTGCGGGCAAAGACGTGGCCAATGCCGTTGCCCATGGTCCCGGCGCCGATCACGCCAATGCGCTGGATGTTCATGAGAGCTCTCCGTAATAAGAAAATACGAATTGCACGAGGAAGAAAACGTCAAAGTCTAACACTTTAGGAGAGACGGCGGAGAGGACCACGATTCTTGGTAGTATCCTAACACCTAATAGGACACTACCCGATTCTTGCAGCGGTTCCACCTCCACTTGCTCTGCTCAGGGCTTACTCGCGGTCGAGGTTTTCGTCAATCACCACTTTGCCATTCTTGCCCACATTGATCACGCGGTGAATGCTCTTGAAGCCTGACATGGTGATGTCCACGATGTAGTTGCCGGGATCAAGAAAAAGTTCGACAGGCGAATTCTTGTCCATAATGCGGTTGTTGATCGCAACCTGCGCACCTTTCGGCTGGGTCTTGATGCTGACCGAACCCATGCCTGCGGTATCGCCGCTGCCAAACAGCTTTTTGAACTTGCCGCCAATCTTGACGTTATCGGCACTGGCCAGGGGCTGCAGGCTGGCAGTCACGCGCGTGGTCTGGCCAGTCTGAAAATTGGACGCTGCCGTGTCATCCAGGTAGCCCTGCTTTTTGAAAACGAAGGCATGATTGCCTGGCTTATCCACCGAAAACTGGGCCGGAGTGACCCGGCCTGTATCTTTTCCATCCATCCAGATTGCGGCGCCGGTGGGATCTGTAGTCACCGACGCGGTGGCTACCAATGCGGCAAGTTGCACGCTGATGGACGACTTGCTGCCGGAACCGACAGCGATGGTGCGAGTTTCGGCGGCGTATCCCAGCTTGCTGATCGTAAGAGTGTGCTGGCCGGGGTTCATGCCCGCAATATTGAAGGGCGTAACCCATCCTGAGCTAGTCTGCCCATCAATTTGGATCTGCGCGCCCTGTGGTGTGGTGTTCACGCTCAATTCTCCGGGAACGATGGCCGGTGAGGCGGGACGTGCTTTCGCCTTCTTCTTACTGTTGTACTTGGGCTGCACCGAAACCTCGCGAGGTTCGGTTGTCACGGGTTCAGGCGATACTTGTACTGGCGTCGGAGCGCTTGCAGCGGATGACTGTGTCGGTTGCGATGGACTCGGCTGCGCTGCGGCTGCAGCCGGAGCTGGATTTTGCACCGGTGTAGTATCGTCGTCAGCGTTCTCGGAGTGGATATGCCACCACATGACTCCGACGATCACTAGAATGACGGCGACGGCGCCCGCAACGGACATGATGAACAACTGCGGCGGGGTCTTCCTGATTTCACTAACTGCTTTCTTCGCGACCTCGCGCGGCTGAACTTTCGGCTTTTCCACAGGTGCGCCCTTGAACACTGTGGCCGGCGCGGCTTCAACACGCTCAGGCTCTGCTGCCGGAGGTGGCGGCGGGGGCGCGATGTAAATCTCCTTCAGCGGCGGCAGTTCATCAATCTCTGAAAAGCTGCGGCTTGCGCCGCTTGCGGGGCGGCTCTCATCCATCATCGGATCCACATGAATGGCCGGGGTCTCGTATTCGGGTTCAACCGTAGCCGCAGACGACATGTTGGAAGACGGGGAGGAAGCCCCGGCGGAAAAATTGTGGCGGGCGGCGGGTTTGCCGAGCACGGGCGCCGCCGCGTCCAGGTCGGGTGTGATCAGCCCCGCGGCAGGACTTGATTTGCCATTTCCACTGGCAACTGCCACTGCGGCTTTTGCACCGAGCTCAGGCGCCTTGGCTGGGGCCGTCGCCTTCACGGCCGACACGCCACGAGCCGTGACCGCCGCTGCCAGCGTCGCCTTGGGCACGGCAGCTCCTGGCTTTGCCGCCGCTGCCGCTTTGCTGGCGCTCTCCTTACATTTCTCCAGGTCGTTGACTAGCTCCTGCCCGGATTGGTATCGCTCTGCCGGGTCCTTGGCCAGCGCCTTCATGATGACCTGACTCAGCGCTGGGTGGAGCTTGCGGTTGACCTGATCCGGCGCGACCGGCGTCATTTCTGAAATCGATTGCCTTACCTGGTCGGCATCTTCGCCGTCGAACGCTCTGCGCTCGGTCACCATTTCATAAAAAATTGCGCCCAAGCTGAACATGTTGGAGGCGCCACTCAGAGGATCGCCGCTGAGTTGTTCCGGCGACATGTAATGCAGCACCACGGGCGGCTTGCCTGACGCCTGCGCCGCGAACGCATTCATCGTGGAAATTCCAAATCCCAGAACTTTTACCGTGCCGTCCCAGGAAACCATGATCTTGGATGGTTCCAGCGTGTAATGCACGATGTTCTTGGCGTGCGCGTGGTCAAGCCCCTGGCACGATTGACGCGCAATGTCCTGCAAGTCCCAGATGGAAAACCCTTCTTTGCGGGCCAACATGGTGCCCACGCTGTTGCCCTGAACGTATTCCAGAGACGCGCAGAAAACTCCGTCCACTTCTTCGGCGTCGTTGAGCAACGCAATGTTATGACTATTGAGAACTTTGCTGGCTTGCGCTTCTTCGAGCAACCCCTTCACCAGCGCGGCGGCCTGCTCGCCCAGCGTTTCCAGACGCACGACTTTAAGAGCGACAGTTTGGCTGTTGCCGGTGTCGGTCGCTTTATAGACCGAACTCACGTCAGAGTGTGAGATTTCGCTGAGTATTTCGAAGCGCCCGATCTTGTTCGCCATTTCTTTTGAACCTCGCGCAGAGAAAGACGCCGTTCCCTTAGGGGATTTTGGGCGCGCGTCCGACTGGGGAAGGATGTGACTAGCATAATCTGAAGAACCGGGAGAGCGGGAGTTACGAAAGTGTTTGTAAATTCGATTGGCAGGGGCCTTTAAGTCAAGCAAAGGGCGAGAGTTAGGGGTAAACATGTTTTCCGAAAATGTCCTGGGGGCCGTCGCCGATTTGGATCATAGCCCGCATTCGAACAGTAGAGGGGCTGAAGGCTAAATCGAAATCAGCCAAGTATTTTCAAATTTATGAGGTTCGGGATGTCGATTTAGCTGCCAGCAGTTCGACGCGTAGATAGGGACCAGGGCAGCATTCCCCGAGGGCCAGCCCGGTGAGGTTCTAACTATGACAAAAACAGTGGGGCACCGGGTTGTCCGGTAACGAAGGAATCGGCTATGCTTAACGTCATCGCAAATTTGCCCGGGTCCGTCAGCAACAGTATTTCTCCCAGGAGTTGGATCATGACCTTGACCGGTTTCGTTCGGAAAAATGCGTTTCGCAACAAGCGCCGTAGCAGCTTGACTGTGCTGAGTATCGCTTTTTCTTTGCTGCTGCTCACGTTGATGATGACCCTGTGGCGCACCTTCTATATGCCGGATGGCAGTGCCGAATCCAACGAGCGGCTTCTTACCCGGCACAAGGTTTCCCTGACTTTCGCCCTGCCGATCTACTATCGCGAGAAGATTCGCGCTTTGCCAGGCGTAGTGTCCGTTGTGCCGCTCTCGTGGTTTGGCGGTCTTTATATTGACGAGAAGCCGGAACACTTCTTTGCTCAGTTCGGTACCGATCCCGAGGAGTTTTTCAAGGTTTACCGCGATATAACGATACCGCCCGATCAGGTCACGGCTTGGCAACGTGACCGTCAGGGCGCCATTGTGGACGATACGCTCGCCAAGAAATACGGCTGGAAGCTCGGCGACCGCATTGTGCTCAAGGGTACGATTTATCCCTTCGATCCAGAACTGCATATCCGAGGCATTTTTCATTCGAGCCCGGATGATCAGTCTCTTTATTTCAATGCCAAATATATGGAAGAGTCTGTTTCTTGGTTCAAGGGGACAACCGGCATGTTCGGCACTCTTGCCGACTCACCACAAGATGTCACTAAAGTAGCTTCCTCTGTGGATGAAATATTCCGTAACTCTACCGCGCCCACTAAAACGGAGACCGAAAAAGCATTTGGCTTGGATTTCGTGGCCATGATGGGGAACGTGAAAGCGTTCATCCTTGGTATCTGCGGTGCCGTGGTGTTCGCCACCTTGCTGGTCTCAGGCAATACCATGGCCATGTCTATTCGCGAGCGCACTCGGGAAGTCGCGGTACTAAAAACCCTGGGGTTCACCCGGCGCACGGTGCTCGGTTTATTCGTCGGCGAAGCGATAGCGCTCTCCGCGGTCGGCGGGCTTATAGGTTCGCTGATTGCGTACTTGGCGATCGCCGGCTTCAGACACTCGGGTCAGGCCGCAGGTTTCTTCCCGGTCACACCGGTGAGCCCGGGGTTGGTGCTGTTGTCCGTGGCCATTGCGGGGCTGGTTGGCTTCATGAGCGCGGTAATTCCGTCCTACCATGCCTCGCAGGTGAATATTGTTGACGGACTGCGCCACATCGGCTGAACTCAAATATGGCGATACCAGTTAACTACAACATCCGGAACCTTAAGCTGCGCAAAGGCCTGACGGTCATGACTGCTTTGGGCATTGCTCTTACCGTTACGACGGCTATTTTTCTGATGGCGTTGATCAGCGGCCTGGACCGCGCGTTCGTCACCAGCGGTGACTCCCAGAATGTCCTGGTCTTACGCAAGGGCGCGCAGGCAGAAGTGCAGAGCAACTTTGACGCCAGCCTCTTCCCTACGCTGAAGACTCTGCCCGGTGTTGCCAAAGACAACCATGGCGAACCGATGGCGTCCGCCGAGTGGGTTGTGGTTATTATGCTGCCGCGAGCTGACGGTACCGGTGAGGTGAATGTCACCGTCCGGGGAATGATGCCCGACGGCCTCGAACTTCGCCCCAATGTAAAGCTCGTCCAAGGCCGGTGGTTTACCCCCGGACAGCGCGAGATCGTGGTGAGCCAGTCTATTCAGAAGCGTTTTGCCCATGCCAATGTTGGCGACAACGTCCAATTCGGTAAGGGCCCGTGGACAGTCGTGGGCGTTTTCGATGCCGGTGGTTCAGCTTATGAGTCGGAAATTTGGGGAGATGTGAACCAGATGGCTTCCGATTTCGACCGACAGGGTGCCTTCGCATCGGTGTATCTCCGGGCCGCCGATCCGGTCGCCGCTGACGCGCTCAAACATCGCGTCAGTGATGACCAGCGATTGAAGCTCGAGGGTGCGCTGGAGACCGAGTATTACACTAAGCAAACTGTTTCGGGCGCTCCCATCAAGTACATCGGGTGGGTGGTAGCGATCATCATGGCCATCGGTTCGAGCTTTGCCGCGATGAACACGATGTACGCGGCAGTAGCCTACCGTTCGCGCGAGATCGCGACCTTGCGCGTCATCGGCTTCTCTCGGCCCAGTATTCTGACCTCTTTTGTTTTCGAATCCGTAGTGTTGTCGCTGTTGGGCGCTGTTGCCGGCATTTTGCTCATGCTGCCTTTCAATGGCATGACCACTGGGACCTCCAACGCCGTTACTTTCAGCGAAGTGGTGTTCAGCCTGCGCTTGACGCCGCAAGTAGTCGGCGTTGCCGTTCTTTTCTCCGTGATCATGGGAGTGTTCGGAGGAATGGCGCCCGCCTGGCACGCAGCCCGCCGGGATATCCTGGCCTCTCTGAGAGACTAGATTTACATGCCGATTGACTCCAAACACGAAGAACTGCAAGGCCTGCGCATTGACCGTACGGCATCCACTGGCGAGCCGCCTACTTGGGCGAAGCGCTTCATTTTAGGAGGCATAGCTGTCGTCGTCCTGCTCGGGATCGCAGCCTTGGCTTATCGCGTGCTTTCGCCCGACGTCCAGGAAGTGCAGGTGGCCCGCGCCTCCGCACAGAGCGACGATGTTGGCGGTATCGTTCTGTCCGCCACCGGATACATTGTTGCCCACCACAAGATCAACGTGAATACCAAAGTCACAGGCCGTGTTGCCTGGATCGGTGTGGAAAAGGGCGACAAAGTGAAAGAAGGCCAGGTATTGGTCCGCTTGGAAGACGACGAATTCCGCGCTCAATACGAACAAGCCAAGGGCGCCGCCGACAACGCCCGCGCCTATCTTCAGGAACTGCAAAACGGATCGCGCCCGGAAGAGGTCCAGCAGGCGCAGCACAATCTGGATGAAGCCCGAGCCACTCTGGTCAACGACAAGCTCACTCTGGATCGGACCCGTGAACTCGCATCGGAGGGCGTGCTCTCGAAGCAGAACCTGGACGATGCCACTGCCAAGTTCGATGCTGATCAACAGCGGGTCAATTCGCTGGAAAAAAGTTTCCAGCTAACCAAGATCGGGCCCCGCACCGAGGAAATTGCCCGCGCCAAAGGTGCCCAAGTGCAAGCCGAAGGTCAGCAGGCTTACGCTAAATCACAACTGGATGCCACAGTGATCCGCGCCCCGGTTTCAGGCACGATTCTCGAACGCACCGCGGAAAAGGGCGAACTGATCACTTCGGGATTTGCCAGCTCCGCCGAGGGCGGACCTCAGGGATCGGTGGTGGCGCTGGCCGATCTCAAAGACATTCAGGCCGATCTCGATATCGCGCAAGACGATTTCTCAAAGCTGGGCCCTAACCAGAAGGGCATCGTCAGCGTGGATGCCTATCCCGACCGCAAATACAATGGTGTGATCGCGCAAATCTCACCGGAGGCCAACCGGCAAAAGGCCACGGTGGAGGTAAAAGTACAGATCTTGAATCCCGACGAATACCTGCGCCCGGAGATGAACGCCACCGTAAAGTTCCTGGCCGATGAGAAAATAAAGAAGGACGCAAGTTCGGGGCCGGCCACAGTCTTCGTGCCCACGACGGCGGTCCGCGACCACGATGGCAAGAAAGTTGTCTTCATCGCTTTTCAGGAGAAAGCCGTGATGCGCGTGGTGCAAGTTGTTTCCCAACGCAGCGGCGGGCTGATGGTGACAGGCCTGGTGGGCGGCGAGAACGTCATCACCGCGGCTCCGCAGAATTTGAAGGACGGCGACAAAATCAGGATCAAGGTGCAATCATGAGCACGGCCACTCTTAGCAACACTGCCACGCAGACAAAAGTTGTCCAAGTGCACGACGTGAGCAAGGTATTCAAGCGCGATGCCTTCGAGGTCAAGGCCCTCGATCACGTGTCCATTGAAATTGCTGCAGGAGAATTCATGGCGCTAATGGGCCCCTCCGGCTCTGGAAAGACGACGCTGCTGAACATGATTGCGGCCATCGACCGCCCAACTGCGGGCGAACTGCTGGTGCTGGGCGAGAACATTTTCCGGCTTGGCGATGCCCAGGCCGCGCGCTGGCGCAACGAGCACGTCGGATACGTTTTCCAGACTTTTAACCTGATCCCGGTGCTCACCGCGTTCGAGAATGTCGAACTGCCGCTGTTGCTCACGAAGCTGAATACGCAGCAGCGCCGCGACCATGTGATGACAGCCTTGAAATTGGTAGGCTTGGAAGAGCGCGTCCACCATCTTCCCAAGCAGCTTTCAGGTGGGCAGGAACAGCGGGTCGCGATTGCGCGGGCCATTGTCAGCGATCCGACTTTATTGCTGGCGGATGAACCGACCGGCGATCTTGACAGCCAATCTGCGACCGACGTGCTGGAGATTCTCAAACGCCTGAATCAGGATTTCCATAAAACGATTGTGATGGTGACCCACGATCCGCACGCCGCATCTTACGCGCACGTCACGCGGCACTTGGAAAAAGGTATGCTGTTACCAGCCTAGCCGAGCAGCTACTTGATCATGTCGAACGACTGATCATATTCATGACCCTTGCCTGCAGATAGGGTCATGCGAATGATGAAGGGTGCCTTGTCGCTGACCCAAAATTTAATGACGCAATCACACCCACCTGGAGATGGATCAATCTGAACCACCCAGGTGTCCACCATGCCACGGGCCCCGGCCCGAGCCTGCTCGCGTTCCACAACTTTGTACGTCACACCCTCGTCATCGTCTTTCGACATGATCTGGTTCGGCAAAGTCACCGAGTAGCCCGCGCGGAGCGGTAACGTAGCCGACATCAGGCTACGCATGCAGCAGTTGAAATCATAGCCGGGCACATGCGAGTCAAATTGCTGCATTTCCTCTTTTGCCCCTGGAATCGCGCCCACCAAATGTCCCTCGGCATGAGTTCCGTTAAGGGTCCATTTTTCTGTGCTGCCATCTGCAACGTGCTGTTGGTCGCTGATGGGGGCCATGGTCACCGGATCAAAAACATTAATGCTGGAGATAAACTTGCCGTGAAAGTAAGCCATGCCTTGAGTCCGAACAAAGACTTTGCGTCCATTCACCTCGCGCAACCGCAATTGATCGGTCCAAATTCCCGGCTCAACGATTCGTCCTCCCGCAAAGGTTTGGGTGACCAACCACGCATTGTCATAGGGAGTCAGCCGAGATCCACTGACGGTACCATCCCCCATTTTCGCCATCGCGGTAGGTGGCCGAGGCGTATCCGCCGCAAATAACAGATGACTACCCCCCAGCAAAAACAAGAGTGACAATATCGATAAAAACTGTTTCCCTATGCGCACTATAGAATTCTCCTGAAATTGAACGTTTTTCGTGGTGAACAAGTAATCTCGCTCCAGATTACTCCGCTCGTAGCGCTTCGATGGGATCGACGGTCGAGGCGCGTCTGGATGGCAGATAGCTGGCCAGCAGCGCAGTCGCAAAGAGAGCGACGACGACCGCCCCATACGTCGCCGGATCAAGAGCGCTTACCGGGAAAACCAGGGACGCCAGAACACGGTTGAGCATTACCGCGACGACTAATCCAACGGCGACGCCAATACCTACCAGCAGAAGTCCATGTCGTAGAAACATGCCCGTCAATTCACTCTGCTGTGCTCCCAGCGCCATGCGAATGCCAATTTCTCGAGTTCGCTGCGATACGGAGTAGGCAATCACTCCGTAAATCCCGACACTGCCCAACAACAGTGCCATGCTGCCCGCGATGGCCAGCATCATTAGCGTGAACGTAGTCTGGGCCATCGACCGTTTGTAGAAATATTCGACTGTCCGTGGATTGGCCAGAGGAAGATTACCGTCCGCCACCCATACTGCCTTCTGCAGTTCTTTGAGCAGACCCTGCGTTCCGGCTTGCGGACTTCGCACCGCGACCACCAGAGCCCGCTGCGCACGCGCGCCGGCGAAGTCGTTTCTCACAATCGGCCAATAGATCGACTTGAGTGCTGCCCTATCCACACCGTTATCATGGACGTCGCCCACGACGCCGATGATTTCCTGCCAGGCGTAGGCTTCGCCTTCACGAACCCGCTTACCGAGTGCAGCGGAAGGATCGCCCCAGAGCTCGCGCGCCATGTTTTCTGAAACCATGACCGTGGGCATGTTCTTGTAAAGATCATCCCAGGTGAAATCACGCCCTGCAACCACGGGCATACCCATGGTGGTCAGATATCCAGGTGATGCTACTTTATAATTTCTGAGTGGAGGAAGCTTTCCCGACTGATAGGCATGGTCCTCGGCATAGAGAGGGCTATCATAAAAACCTTCCTCAGTACCGTCCATGGGAATAGAGTTCGATAGTCCCGCGGAAGAAACTCCTGAAATGGCACCGATGCGGTGCAAGATTTCCTCGTAAAGGCGGGCCACGCGCTCGGGTTGATCGGCTTCCGTTTTGGGGATCGACAGGCTAAAAGTTTGGATTGACTCGGGATTGGCAAA
>Ga0206964_10267_pt1 | contig 14888 bp, 12 predicted proteins | sample Alteio_BWOrgHeat_25_FD_152980 | JGI IMG/M metagenome (GOLD analysis project Ga0206964, IMG submission 152980) | Enriched cells from forest soil in Barre Woods Harvard Forest LTER site, Petersham, Massachusetts, United States -... | ecosystem: Environmental > Terrestrial > Soil > Temperate forest >...
ACGCGCTTCGGTGCGCTTATGAATCCGGGCGTTGCGGCCTCCTCAATTGTCCTCCTCATCGGCAGGACTGAGCCGCCAGCTTGCAGCAATTCCTGTGGGCCATGGTATCGCGGACCCGGTTCGCGATCCGATGACCTGACAGAACGCGCCGGAGAAATGTGCGTTCCTCTGTGAATGCGGTTTCGATGGTGTCTCATTGCTTGGCGCAATGAGGGCGGGAACAGGACATCCACAAACAAATGCGGCTTGGGTGGCTGGCCCGGGCCGCATTTTTATTTCTGTTTCTGAGTGGAATCGTCCCGTGATCAATTCTGTTGATCTTCGCTATTTATTCGCTATACTGGTTTTATTCAAAATCCAGAACTCGAGTCAGCACGAATGCGGCCAAACGATTTCCAAATCTTCCTGCGTTTTCCGAACAAATACTTTTCATCCACAACCGGTTTCTTGACTAGTATGCGATTCACTTCCAAATAAAACTTTGGCGACCACTGACTACAACATCGCGCAGACTCTGCCGGCCAATGTCGAAGCCGAGCGCTCGATCCTGGGCGCAATCCTGCTGGATAACCTCGCTTACAACGAAGCTGCTGAGCATCTGAAGCCGGAAGACTTCGCACTTGATTCTCACCGCCGCGTTTACGCGCGCATGATGGATCTGGCCGAGTCGTCGCGGCCGATTGACATGATCACGCTGGTCGAAGAACTGGATCGGCGTAAAGAACTGCAGGCTATCGGCGATGTGGGCTACATCTCCGGACTGGTGGACGGCGTCCCTGACCGCCCCAGCATTGAGCATTACATCAAGATTGTCCGCGACAAAGCACTGCTGCGCGGACTGATTCATGCCGCCAACGCGGCCATTGCCCGCGCCGCCGAGCAGAGCGACCCCGCCGAAGAAATTCTCAACGATGTCGAAGCCGCGATTTTCCAGATCTCGGAAAAGCGCATTGGGCGCGGCTTCATGGGCATTCAGGAGATCGTCAAAGAATCTTTCGGTTCCGTGGATGCGCTGCTGCAACGCGGCCAGCGTATTACCGGGTTGGCTACGCACTATACCGATCTCGACGAAATGACCAGCGGATTTCAGCGCTCTGACTTGATCATCATCGCTGCTCGCCCGTCCATGGGAAAGACCGCGTTCGCCATGAATATCGCGGAGAACGCCGCGATCGAAGACCAGAAAGTGGTGGGAATGTTTTCGCTGGAAATGTCGCGGGAAGCTCTTCTCCTGCGCTTGCTCTGTTCACGCGCGCGAGTGGACTCGCACAAAATGCGAACTGGCTCCTTATGGCGCGACGATATGACCAAGGTTGTGCACGCCATGGAACAGCTGGCGAACGCTCCGATATTTATTGACGACACGCCCGGCATCGCACTAAGCGAAATGCGCGCCAAGGCGCGGCGTCTGATGCAGTCGCAAGGCAAGCTCGACTTGCTCATCGTGGACTACCTGCAACTGATGTCGGGGGGAGGCCGTCGCTACGAAAATCGAACCCAGGAAGTCTCCGCGATTTCCCGCGGACTGAAGGCGCTGGCAAAGGAGCTGCAAGTTCCGGTGATCGCTCTTTCGCAGCTCAGCCGCGCGCCCGAAAGCCGGGGCGGCGACCATCGCCCGCAACTGTCGGATCTACGCGAATCAGGGTCCATTGAGCAGGACGCCGACGTCGTCGCCTTCATCTTCCGCGAGGAGGTTTACAAACAGGACGATCCCGACCTTCAGGGGAAGGCGGAAATCATCATTGCCAAGCAGCGCAACGGCCCTACCGGGCGTATTCACCTGGCCTTCCTGAAGAATTCGACCCGCTTTGAGTCCATGGTTGGTGGTGACATGGGACCCACCGAATAGGCCGGTAATCCTGAACAATCGAGTGCTACCGCTGGCTGTGGAAAAGCCTGTGGAACCGTGCGCAATGCCGCTTCCGACCCGCGATAAAGCGTTTTCCGAACCTTATTGCACAACCCCGGTTGTGTCCGTAAGTCACAGTATCGGGTGGCGTTAGGGTTTGCAGAGAACGATTTCTCGCGAGTATTGCCGATCCCCCGAGATTTCATGCAACCTTTGAGATTTGCACATTCCGAGTGCGCTTAACTCAACCTGCCGCCGTTTGTCAAGTTTTTCATCGACTGAAAATTCAGTACTGAATTTACCAATCCAAACAACACGAATTCATACCAGAATTTCTCCGGCTCCGGATGCGGGTCAAATTGTCCCAGCCCATTGGGTGCAGGACAGCTTGTCCCCGAAGCCAACGCGGCTGTGTTTCTATATGTAATTTTATCAATAACTTACAAGCGGTAACATTGGCCCCATTACTGCATGGATAGACCTGAATTCCGAAAATGGGGGCATTCGCCGTGAAAACTAACTGGCTCAGAGTGGCGTTGCTGTTGACGGCCACCTCGAGCTTTGCCCAACAACTAGCTACCATGGCGCCCGAGTTAGTGGGGCGCAACGACAACACTTCGACGGATGTCATCGTCCGCTTCTCGACACCAGCAAGCGCGGCGCATGTGGCCAAGATCACCAGCCGAGGCGGAACTGTGGTGGACGACTTCTCGTTCATCCAGGCGCTGCATGCGACACTTCCCGCGTCACGTTTGGCCGACCTGGCAGCGGATGGTGAAGTAGCGTACGTGTCGCCCAATCGCACAACGCGCGGAGCGCTCAACAATTCAACCGCGGCGGTGCTGGCCAACTATGCGTGGGGCATGGGGCTGGATGGCAGCGGCATCGGAGTTGCCGTCATTGACAGTGGCATCCGTGCAGTAGGAGACCTCCGGACCGAAGACAAACTAAATTCGCGGATTCTTTACAGCGTTGACACCATTGGCGGCGGTACCGACGACGGTTATGGACACGGCACGCACGTCGCCGGAATCATCGCCGGAAACGCGGCCGCTTCAGAGTGTCCACTGTGCGATGTTCCTCTGCAGGGCATCGCTCCCAACGTAAACATTCTCAATTTCCATGCTCTGGACGCGACTGGCGCCGGCACGGATACTTCGGTCATCAACGCGATTTATCAAGCCATCCAGCTTAAGACCAAGTACAACATCCGGGTAATGAACCTGTCGGTGGGCCGGCCGGTGTGGGAGAGCTATAAAAAAGATCCTCTGTGTCAGGCGGTGGAAGCGGCCTGGAATGCGGGCATCGTGGTGGTCGTTGCGGCGGGCAACGACGGTCGCAACAACTCGATTGGGAACCACGGCTATGGAACCATCAATGCCCCGGGAAACGATCCGTACGTCATTACCGTGGGCGCGATGAATACTATGGGCACGCCCGATCGCGGAGACGATGTGATGACAACGTACAGCTCCAAGGGTCCGACCGCGGTTGATCATATTGTGAAGCCCGACCTTGTTGCTCCTGGCAACCTGGTGATTTCTCTGCAGGCTGTGGGCAGCACACTGGTGACGGAGTATCCCGGAAACCGGCCTCCCGTGGGCTACTATCACGTGGGCGATGGCGGACCGCCATCGGCGAAGTATTTCACTTTAAGCGGCACCAGCATGGCCACTCCAGTGGTGAGCGCAGCGGCGGCGTTGCTGCTGCAACGGCATCCGTGGCTTACGCCGGATCAAGTCAAAGCTCGCCTGATGAAAACGGCGTATAAGAATTTTCCGCAGTACACCAGCATCACCGATGGTGGCGTTACCTACAACATTCAATACGATATCTTCACCGTCGGCGCAGGATATCTCGACTTGCAGGCGATGTTGTCGGATTTCGATCGTCCCGACCGCGACTTTGGCGATTGGAATCGCGACGATTGGCGCTTGTTGAGCGCTAAGTCGCCGACTGCGGCTTACGATGCAAAGACTCAACGCGTGTATCTCGTTCGCGATTCCTCAGCGCTCTGGGGCAGTTCCGCCATGTGGGGAGCCGGTGGGGTGTGGGGCGCGAATGCATTCGTGGGCAGCCAGTCCGCCTTGTGGGGAAGCTCGGCGCTATGGGGCAGTTCCGCGATGTGGGGCAGCAACACCACGTCCGCTTTCAGCGCGTTGTGGGGAAGCTCCGCAATGTGGGGCAGCAGTTCAGGACAGAGCGATCCGAGCAGTGTGGCGCTGAACGGGGACAAGTAGACAGAAGTTTAACCTTGCTAGCGGATGCCGCCGGAGTCCCGGCGGCATTTGTATTTGATCGGGGCACAAATCCAATTTACACGGGGCTGCGTACCTTCATTGAAGGCGGTTCAACTTCAATGGCGAATGGCCCACCTACGTTTTGTGTAGAGTGGGGGCATCCGAGATGAAAACCCCGACGCAAGCTGCGTGAGTCCCCACGTTTGCCAAGACGGCACGGGACTCCCGCGATGATCGAGCTTTGTCAAAGCATTCATGAGTTTGTCTTTATCTTAAGAACGCAAGTTGCAAGCCCGTGCCTCACGGTTTCGCCTGAAATACGGCTCCACAGCCGCCCCGGCAGGCTTGACCGGTGCCGCCGTACAGGGTCGCGCCATACAGCACGCCAGTGCCCGCACGCACGAGGCTAACGGGACTATACCCATCCGGGGAGCCGGTGAAGTTGTACAGCACACTTAAGTTCCAAGTAGCAACGTCCGTGTTCGCAGCCGACGTATTCAAACGAAACAGAAGCCCGCCGCGAGAGGCTCCGCCTCCCGACGTACCATAGAAGTTCCCACTGAAGTCGGGTACTAGACCCGTTAGCGTAGACCCGCCGTCCGAACCGCCGCTGAAGTTGTGGATTAGGGTCTCATTCCATTGGGTGCCTCCCTTGGTCGGCGGGATTAGTTGGAAGATTACGCCATCTTCCTGCGTGCCGCCTCCCAAGGTCGTCCCATAGAGATTACCGTTGCTTCGACGGGCCAGACCAGCTACTGGGTGTAGCCCATCGCTCGGGAGCCCTGTGAATGCATACAGAACTCTCTCCCGCCACACGCCACTCGGGTTACCAGGCTTTCCTAACTTGAACACGGTGCCGCAACCAACGAACCCAGTGAACACGCAAAGCGTCGTGCTGCCGCCGACGTAGGTGGTTCCGTAAATATTGCCCACACCATCGAGGACCAAGCCGCCATTGGGATTGGCACCGTCCTTGCCGCTCTTGAAGTGGTACAAAACTTTCTCCGTCCACTTACCAGATTTGACTTTCGGCGGACTCAACTCGAAGATCGTCCCGCAAAATTGATAGAACGGCGCGTCACAACTGCCGAACCCACCCCCGAATTCCGTAGCTCCATACAGATTGCCCGCGTGATCAAACACCAGGTCCCCGTTGGGCAGGTAACCGTCTTTCCCGCTCTTGAAGCTGTACAGGACATTCTCTGTCCACTTGCCACCTTTCGTGGCCGGAGGCTTCATCACAAACACAGTCCCGCATCCCGACTTCGACCCCAGGACCACGCAGTTCCCCGTACCCCCGTAGGCCGTCGTGCCATAGAGATTGCCAGCGGCGTCGAAGATCACTCCGCCCGCGGGCGTGTTCCCATCCCCTTTCGCGTGGCCCCCAAAAATATGCAGTACCTGCTCGGTCCATGCCCCGCCCTTGGTCGCTGGCGGCTGCAGCTGAAACACCGTCCCGCACTGCGTCGGCGCGCAAGGGCCGACGCCACCCAGCGTCGTCACCCCATACAAGTTACCCGCTTTGTCGAACGCCATCGCCCCCGCAGGCACGGCCCCATCCGGAGGCCCCTGAAAGCTGTACAGCACTTTCTCATGCCATACGCTTGCGAACATCGTTGCCGAAAGAGCAAGAGTGCAAGCTGCGACCCGCCGTAACATCCTCACTTCGATCCCCCGAAAACTACTCAACACGACGCTACCTCCGACTGACCAATCCTGCAGACGCTCTCTAACCATGCCACCCTACGCAGCGATCGTTCCGGAGATGCACGTCAGGCCATGAATGCCACGCGTTTTCCCCGCGTTCAGGATCTGGACGCATACTGTGCTCGAATTGGGTGTGCCGGCAACGTTGAACGTGATGTTGTTATACGGCCCGGAATCGTACGCCCCGCTTCCCGAGACCAGCAGCCCTGTGCCCAGTAGCTGATACATGTTGACGTGGTCCACGTAGCTCTGTGGGCCGGAATTCTGGTTCACGATGCCGTTGGCGGTCGCCAGACTGCCGTGCAACGTCACCTGCTCCACCGAGATGCCAGTGCAGCCCGTCGTCGGACAATTGCTGTCTCCGAACTGAATCATGGCCCCGGTGAAACTGCTGCTCGAGGTCTGAATCGTAGTCTGGAGATTTCCGGTAGAGCCGGGAGCATTGGTCGCTTCGCCGATGAGGTGAGTGTTGTTAGGCAAGATCCAGGTCTTGGCGATAGTGATGGTTGCAGCGGGGAGGAGGATGGTTGCGGGTTTGTTGACGTAGCCGGTGCCGCTCTCGAACCAAGGCGTTCCGTGGGTGCATGCCAAAGCTGAGCCTCCAACCCCGCGTGCGTCAATCACCGCGCCCGCTGCGGGGTATGTTGGAGGACTTAGGATACTGCGGTAAATTGTGTCACAGAGATCTGCATGCTGGGTGACAGCCGAGGCGTCGATGAATGCAGTGGAAGGCGTGCAGGGGGAACTCGTGGAACAGTTTCCGCTTGAATTGTAAACTGCGTTGGAGCCGGCCTGAGCGTCCGCCGGAGAGGCTGAGAACCATATGCCGGCAGTAACCAAGAACCCAAGAAAAATCCACCTCGATGCGAAGCTAAGCATTCTTTTCATAGGCTTATTCCCTTCCCAACGGTCCGTCTCGCGATTCGCCCAGAAGTTCGTTCGGCCCTAAGGCGCTGCCATAAAGACCGTGCCGCAGCCCTGATTGCCACAACCACCTCCGGTGCGACCACTCTGTTGCGTTGTACTGTAGATATTGCCTGATTTGTCGAACGTGATCCGGGCGGTCGGATACGATCCATCCGGAGTGCCACTAAAAGCATGTAGGACTGACAACGTCCACGCCCCTGGTCGATTTGGATTTAGCCGGAACACGGTACCGCCGCCATGAGTGCCGCCAACGCTCGCCGTGCCGAACAACTGGCCAACCTCATCGAAAATCAGTCCAGCCATTGGACTCACACCCTCTGCCCCGCCTAGCCGGTGAAGCAAGGTCTCCACCCACTGACTCCGTCCCTTCGACGGTGGCGCAAGTCGGTAAATCGCTCCGTCATCGCCGCCGCTGTTTTGGCCTCCGGCGGTTGTGCCATATAAATGGCCGTTCTTGTCCCAGATGAGGCCGGCCATCGGCGTGTTAGTATCTTCACTTCCACCACGGAAACGGTGAATCGTCACTTCGTCCCAGACGCCACCCCGCTTAGACGGGGGCGTAAGCTGAAAAACCGTGCCGCACCCGACTACTCCGTCGGCATAGCAATTGGAGGTGCCACCCCCCGAGTATGCTGTGCCGTAGATTGCGCCCTTGCTGTCGAATAACAGGCCGCCGTTGGGGTTGGCGCCGTCGGTGCCACTCTTGAAGCTGTACAACACCTTCTCCGTCCACTTGCCGCCCTTCGTCTTCGGCGGACTCAGTCTGAAAATTGTCCCGCAGAACTGGAAAAACGGCGCGTTGCAACTGCCGAAGCCCCCGCCGTACTGGGTTGCGCCATAAAGATTGCCCGCACTGTCAAAGGTCAGATCGCCGCTTGGAAAATCACCGTCAGTGCCTCCCTGAAAGCTGTAAACTACACTCTCCGTCCATCGCCCACCCTTCGTTTTGGGCGGCGTCATTTTGTACACCGTTCCACAGCCGACGACGCCACCCAGAAGGATGCAGCCTCCGCTGCCACCATAAGCCGTGGTGCCATACAAGTTGCCCGCCGTGTCGAAGATCACACCTCCAACAGGAGTTTCGCCATCGTTGAATTTCTGGCCTTTGAAGATGTAGAGCTCAGTCTCGCTCCAGGGGCCACCCTTCTTGGCCGGTGGCTGCAACTTGTACACGATGCCGCATTGAGCGATCCCGGGACACGTATCTGCACCTCCCAGGGTCGTTGCCCCGTAAAGATTCCCCGCCGCGTCAAACACCACCGCCCCCACGGGCTGGTCACCATCCGGGATGCCCTGAAAGCTGTACAACACTTTCTCTTTCCATTGCGCGGAAGCAACTGCGGTGAGGGCAACGACAGCGATGACCAACACGGACAGGCTCGTCCACCCAGCACTACGCTTGCGCTTCATAACGAAGAACCATCCAGCAACGAAGTTTCCCAGCCTGGCAGCGGGAGTAACGGCGCGGCTTGCGGGTGATCTTACACCGGGCGGTTTCCGGCGTCCAACATGATTTTTGGTGCTGAAACAGGGCTTTTGGCGGGCTTAGACGGCCGTTCCAGCGGGGCACAAATCCAATTTTCCCTGGGCTGCGTACCTTCATTGAAAGCAGTTCAACTTCAATGGAGATGATTATGAACAAGAAAATTGCAGTCCTATTTCTGAGTCTGATGGCGATAGCGGCCACTTCAGCATTGGCTGGCTCTAAGAACCCGGTTGTGGGCGGCAAAGAGATGTATCCCACCAAAGACATTATTGATAACGCAGTAAATTCGGCGGACCACACCACCCTGGTGGCTGCCGTAAAAGCGGCAGGCCTGGTGGATACGTTGAAGGGTGCGGGGCCGTTCACCGTTTTTGCTCCTACGAATGAAGCTTTCGCGAAGCTACCGGCCGGTACGGTCGAGAATTTGCTGAAGCCGGAAAACAAAGACATGTTGACCAAGGTGCTGACCTATCACGTGGTCGCTGGACGCTTGAGTGCTTCTGAACTGAAGAAGCAGATCAAGGCTGGTAACGGACAAGCCACGCTTAAGACCGTGAGCGGCGGCACGCTGACTGCGATGATGCAGGGTGGCAACATCGTGCTGAAGGACGAAAAGGGTGGGATGTCCACGGTCACGATCCCCAACGTGTTCCAGTCGAATGGCGTGATTCACGTTGTGGATTCCGTCGTACTACCCAACTAGTTCTCATTCTGATGGATTGTAAGAAAGGGCGTCGTCTCGGGCACGCCCTTTTATTTTGTGGAGTCAACCGGCGGCCATCGCCGAACGACCGCAGTTCTCGCCTAACGATCGGCCTTGGCATCCATCCAACTCTGCAAAATCAGCACCGCGGCCATCTGGTCCACAACCTGGCCCCGGCGCTGGATGGACATTTCTGTTTCGCGGAGCAAGCGGTTTGCTTGGGCGGATGTGAGGCGCTCATCCCATAGGTGTACCGGCAGCTGGAAGCGCTGACGAAGTTCTTCGGCGAAGCGCTGCATCTTCTCGGCTTGAATGCCCTCGGCCCCACTCATGCGAAGTGGAAGCCCCATCACGATTTCGACAACGGCATATTCGCGAATTACGCTTTCGAGTTCGGCAAAATCGAGGCGCTTGTTTTGCCGCTGCAAAGTCTTGATTCCCTGCGCAGTCACCCCAAGCAGATCAGAGACGGCCAGGCCAATCCTCTTGGAGCCGACGTCCATACCCAATACCCGGCTGCTTTGCGAAGGCGAAGGTTTTTCCGCACCCGTGGGTTCCGAAGGCACCTCGAAATTATAGCGGCTGCTTACGTTGAGGATCGTTCCTATTGCTGAAGTGACTTGGCAATCCAGTCAGCGAGTTCTGGCTCATCAACGATTGTCCAGGAATGCGGATTGCGGGTCCCGGGCGGCCTGAACCCTTTGCCCGTTGTGGTGATTAGCTCTGCCTTGGTGTTGCCGAGGGTGCGCAGTTGCAGGATCAGGGCCGCTTGGTCAATCGCGTTGATGGTGTAGTAATCGCTCGCTGCATTTTCAATCCACCAGACAATGTCCGGCTCGGTATAGAGCCGGATGGGCATATTTTTAAGTAAGCGGGCATTCCCTCCGTCCTTTTCTGAGGCCAGGAACGGCGATCGACTGCGATAGGCCTGGCGAACCTGGCTGGGCGAACCGCCCATCGCCGAACGCAGCGCATCCAGAATTGCTTGAGACTCTTCCAGGCCCGCTTTCGGATTGCCGCGCCGGAGGTTCGTTTTCGCCCGGTTCCACCAGCTCTCAAAATCCAGAGGTGCATCTACAGAAAAAATGGCAACAGGCTTGGAATGTGCATCGCAATGACCGGAAGCGCAGTATTCGGAGTATCGGACCACGCCCGTACCTCCGGCGGAAATGCCTCCGACGACCAGGCTCCCGGCGGGAATGTCTTGCGCTTGAACCACTTCTCCAATTAATCCCTTGAGGGTCACCAGATCGTTATCGTTAAGGTAGCCGCTGGCGCTGACTGCCATGGTGGCCACATTCTTCTTAGCCAGCAGCACCGGCAATGCCGCAGATGAAAACTCGTTCGCGTCTGAGCCGTAGTACGGAAGCAACACAACCAGGCCCCGAGCAGGACCCTCAGGTTTATAGAGGCGATAGCAGTTGTTCGAAGTCTTAAACTGCGCCCGGCACACAATTTGATTGTCGGGAGAAGCTACCACCACGCCGCTCAGCGTCGAAACTAGAAGAATAATCGTTAGACAGCGCAAGGTACGACCCTCCCCGGCACGGGCGAATGGTACATCCGGTGTCCTGCCTTTTCAACCGCTTCCCTGATTGTCTTTGTCTGATAGCTGTGATACTGTGCTGCCGCGAAACCGTCGTCGTCGTTGAATTCTTGTCCAGGACGGCGTCGTAAACCAGTTAATTTTCCAGGAGGAATTTCAATGAACGCAAAAGGATTGCTTGCCGTAGTAGTTATGGCCGCCATGTTGTTTGCGCCCGGCGGCGCGCTGGCCGCCGACCAGTGCTTCTCGTTGTTCAGCGGAAGCGCGATCATCGAATTCAATAGTCCGGTAACTACGACGGCAACGCCGTTGAACGGCCGAATCTTCGGCAGTTTGTCTTCGTGCGACGGGCTGGTGTCATGGCCAATCGTGGGCAGCGCTCATCACAGCAAAGGTAATGGTCTGGTGCTGGCGTGGCGGGCGTTTACAGTGGATGCCACCAACTGCGGCGCGACCGATTGGATTGCGGTGCTGAATGGGAAACCGCTGTCCGGCACGGTGCAGTTGTGGAATCAGCGGACCAGCTTTGGAAACACGACTACGATGACCGTCGTGGCCTGCCCCAAGCTGCCAAAGAAACCGACGCCGCCAGCCGGAGTTGATGCGCTCGGCAACTACGCACACTAGTCGCCGGCATGCAATCTGTCATCTCGAGCGAAAGCGAGGGATCTGGTTTTTGCTTCCCCCGGCGACGTCGCCCTGGCAGGGGAAAACCCACATCCCTCGTTGCGCTCGTGATGACAGGTTTCTGAGATTCAACGCCACCGCTACCGAAGGGCGCATCACCCTGCTATTCTGAAGTTCATCTCCCATGAAGGTCATTTACCAAGACCTTCCGCCGGCGGAAGTGGCGGGACGGAAGCTCGTGGGCCGGGTTCTATTCGCTTTGCTGGTGCTGCTTTCAGCACTGGTGGGCGCAATCGCTGGGTTGCTGCTGGTCTATTCCACCGACCTCCCGCAAGTCGAACAATTGGAGCATTACCGGCCCAGCTCCATCACTCAGCTTTACGACGGGCAGGGCCGCATCATCGGCTCGTTCGCGCTGCAACGGCGCGTGGTCGCTGCCTACGGTGACTATCCCGAAGTGCTGCGCAATGCCCTGATTTCGATCGAAGACAAGGATTTCTACCAGCATTCTGGCATCAATGTCTGGCGGATCGCGGGGGCCGCCTATCGCGACATCGAGTCCGGCGGAAAATTGCAGGGCGGCTCCACGCTGACCATGCAACTGGCGCGCAATCTTTTTCTCTCGCCCGACCGCTCGTTCCATCGGAAGATTGAAGAAGCCCTGCTGGCCATCCAGATCGAGAGACGATTTACCAAGGAACAGATTTTTACTCTCTATGCCAACCAGATTTTTCTGGGACACGGAGTGTATGGTTTCGAGGCGGCGTCTGAGTACTACTTCAGCAAACCGGCGAAGCAGCTAACGCTTGCCGAAGCGGCGCTATTGACCGGGCTACCCAAAGCGCCCGGGCTTTATTCGCCGATCAACCATCCCGACCGCGCCCTTAAGCGGCGCAATCTGGTGATCAACAGCATGCTGGAAGATGGCAAGATTACGGCCCGACAAGCCATTGAGTCCCGGAGCCTGCCCATCCAACTTAAGCTGCAACCAGATCCCAGCTCATTGGCCCCCAATTTTGTGGAGGAAGTACGCCGTTACCTCGAGGGCAAGTATGGCAGCGACCAGGTCCACCAAGGCGGGCTGCGCGTGTACACAACGCTGGACATGGATCTGCAACGCGCGGCGAACCAGTCGTTGCTTGACGGTTTGTGCGCTTATGAACGCCGCCATGGATGGAAAGGCCACTTGGAAAATGTGCTGACCGGTGGGACGACCCTGGCCGGATATCAGCATCTTGACTGGGACCAGGAACCAGAGATCGGCGGATACGTCCACGCATTGGTGACGGCGGTGGCGCCGGGGTCGGCGGCACTGAAGTTCAACAGATATTCCGCGGCTCTTCTTCAGGGCGATGCCGTCTGGACTCAGCACAAACTGCAGGACATTTTGAAACCGGGGGACATCGTCTATGTAAAGATTACGGCCCTGGGCAGCGATGGCAAGGCTCGAGTCAGTCTGGAGCAGGACTCAGGCGCTCAGGGTGCATTGATCGCGATTGATAACGCTACCGGCGCAATCAAGGCCATGGTCGGCGGGCGGGATTTTGAGTTGTCAAAGTTCAATCGCGCCACGCAGGCGCTGCGCCAGGTGGGATCGTCTTTCAAGCCCTATGTGTACACGGCGGCAATCGATCAGGGGGCGAGGCCGGATGACACCATCGTGGATGCGCCGATTACATTCGAAACCGCGTCGGGGCCGTACATTCCCCATAATTACGACGACAAGTTTGAAGGCACGATCACGCTGCGGCGGGCACTGGCACAATCCCGAAATATTCCAGCGTTGAAGCTGGCTGACCGACTGGGAATAAAAACCGTGATTGAGTACGCCCACCGCTTCGGCCTCACCTCCAACATACCTCCGTACCTTCCAGTAGCGTTGGGAGCCGCCGAGGCCACACTGTTCGAGCAGGCCTCGGCTTTCAGCGTATTCCCCAGTGATGGAGTGCGGGTGACGCCGCGTTACATCACGAAAGTTGCGGATTACGAAGGCCGTGTGCTGGAAGAAGATTTTCCGGAAGTAAAAGATGTAATCAGCGCCCGCACGGCACGCATCATGACCTCCATGCTGCACGAAGTGGTGCTGCATGGCACAGCGATCGCAGCATCGGGAATGAAATATCCTCTTGGAGGCAAAACTGGCACGACCAACGATTTTACCGACGCCTGGTTTGTGGGGTTTTCACCGGCCATTACCACCGGAGTCTGGATCGGCTACGACGAGAAAAAATCGTTAGGGGCGAAAGAAAGCGGAGCACGCGCTGCGCTGCCCATCTGGATGGACTTCATGAAAGTCGCGCTGGCGGGAAAGGACCCGGGGACGTTCCAACCGCCCCCTGAGTTCCCCTCAAGCCCGGTGCCGCAAAAAGTGGACACACCAGATGCCGCGCCAGCGGAGGAAGAAGCCCACTAGTCCGCATTCAATTGTGGCGTTGCCTTCCCCATGCCCCCGTCGCCCGAGTACCCCCGGGCGTCCATTGCCAGATTTCAGCTACTTGACTGAAAAGGATTCAGTGATTTCTGGAGGGCTGTTCCAATCGATGGGTCCTTTGTCGAACCGGAGTTTCAGGCTCCCCATGACGATGTCCCACGCTTGGGTGAAGAAGTCATACGCCTTGTCCCATGCAGGCCCCTGGCCCCAACCAATGTTGGTGAAGCGAACTCGCGTCTTGTGGGCGGATAGCTCTTCGAAGTCCAGAAAAACGATGGTAGTCAGGCCGGCATCGCGGAGGACCTGAGTGCCCGGCCCTGGCTCGTTTCCCCACGTGAAGGCGAGAGATTTCATCGGCACGATGCTTTGAATTCGGCATTCTTCTTCGCAGCCGCGAGTCCCGTGAGGGTGCTCCGGATGGAAATAAATCTCATACGAACCGCCGAGCTTGAGATTGATCTTGGCCGCTGGAGCAAAGAAGGTCTTCGCACCTTGATCGGTGGTAAACGCGTCCCATACTTCTTTCAACGACGCATCCACGACCACCTCTTTGCGGATAGCACGGTCTTGCGCATGTGCTGCCGAAACCGGCAGCCACACCGATGCCAGCAAGAAAGCGCCAGAAAGGACAAGCCGACCAAGAGCCGGCTTCTTGAAACCCGGTGAACGTGAGTTGACGAATCTCATACAGTTTCCCCCTCTTCTGAGTTCATGAGCTATGGCTCAAATTGGTTTGTGACCTATTTGACTCCGGCCTTTCGGAGTTCCGTAGAGACACATGCAACGTCCTGCAGCATTGCAGGATGAATCTCAACAGCTAATCTCCCGATCTTCACCATTGGGTCTCTATTGACGATGTTTCTGGCCTCGTCTGCTGATCCAGCGTTGATGATGAGAATACCGCGGATAGTTCCATCATCGAGAAAAGGCCCTGACAGCGAATACTTGCCGGCCTCACGCTGCGAACGGATGTAGGCGAGGTGTTGAGCCTGCAGGTGATCGAGTTCTTGTTCGGACGCAGCCTGGGAAAACTTTGGCCCTTTTACCAACAAGGCGAAAAAGTATTGCCGCATCCCCTTGGGAATGTCCAGGTTTGCCTGTGGCTCGGACGCTGATTGCGCCGCGAGCATGCTCGAAAGAATCAATATCAGTACAACGCGCACAATCTTCATTAGTTGTCTTTCGCACCTCAGAGCTGAAACCCAAAAAGGGTCAAGCGTCCCACACATTGACAAGCTTTCTCATTTTGCAGAGCTGTCCAGTTGGATCAGACCGAACGTATTCCCTTCCGTGTCCAGGCAATAGGCGCAATGACCGACGCCGGCAATTGACATTCTCGGAACAACAACCTTGCCACCCTTGGCTTCAACGG
>Ga0206964_10268_pt1 | contig 14855 bp, 6 predicted proteins | sample Alteio_BWOrgHeat_25_FD_152980 | JGI IMG/M metagenome (GOLD analysis project Ga0206964, IMG submission 152980) | Enriched cells from forest soil in Barre Woods Harvard Forest LTER site, Petersham, Massachusetts, United States -... | ecosystem: Environmental > Terrestrial > Soil > Temperate forest >...
ATCTGATGTTCGCGCTCGGTGAAGATATGTGGCTCGCGAGGATATGTAATCATGACTGCGTCTTTACCGAGGAAATGAAGGGCATGATAAAACTCCTGACCTTGTGAGACTGGCACGCGGGGATCGGCTTCGCCATGAAGCACAAGCACGGGTGTACGGCAGTTGGCGACAAAGCGAACAGGCGAGTGTTTGTCGTAAACTTCGAAGTTGCCAGAGAGCGGGCCGAAGTAGCCGTCTTCAAAACTGGGTGAGATATCGGTCGTGGTGGCCATACTGTATAGGTCGGTGACCGCTGCGCCGACCATTGCGGCTTTGAAGCGATCGGTATGGGTTACAGTCCACGAGGTCATAAAGCCGCCGAAGCTCCAGCCGCCGACGACCATACGATCAGGATCAGTGAAGCCCTGCGCGACGAGGTAGTCAACGCCGGCCATGATGTCGCCAAAATCGCGGCCGCCCCAATCCTGAAAGTTGGCTTCGGTGAACTCCGGTCCCTGTCCATCGGAGCCACGCGGGTTCGGCAGCAGAACTACGTAGCCATGTGAAGCAAGCATCGTGGCGTAGTTATACCAATTGCCGTTGAAGCCAACGGTCCAGGCTTCTTCCGGTCCGCCGTGAATGTGAACTACAGTCTTGTAGCGGGTACCGGCATGGTAGTCAGGCGGCAGCACTACGACGCCGTGGACCGTGCGACGATCGGCTGGGTTGGTCCACGAGATCTCTCGCTGTGTACCAAGGCTCCAGTTCGCGACCTGCGGATTGCTGGAGGTCAGTGCCCTCGCCTCACCATTCGCATAGGCATAAACTTCATGCGGTGAAGCAGGCAAGTCGCCGAGGAAGGTCAGCGTACGACCATCGCCACTCACGTGAAACTCTTCGCTGGTGACTGATATGCCTGAGAGCGGCGTAACAGTAAAGCTGGCTGCATCGACTTCAACAACTTCGGTATGCGCAGCGACATATTCCGCGACGAGGAGACTGCTGGAAGAACCAGTCCACAACATCTGTCCGATGGTGCCACGAAGCTTGTCTTCAAGGCGAATCTCTTTGTCATCAGTGAGATTCTTGACGACGTGCATATCGGTAATGCCGCGCTTGGTGAAGCGCGAGTACGCGACGTATTTGCCGTCACGCGAGAACACCGGCGGTTCATAACCCGAATGCTCTTCCAGCGTTCGTGTGTCGGCACCCGTATCAACGTCGAACAGCACTACCTTCGAGACACGCCAGTAGTCATCGAGGCGCGGCGAAGGAGACACACGCGAAACGATGGTCTTGCCGTCGGGCGACCAGTCGAGTGTGTCGATGTTCATATCCTGCGGTGTCAGCAGGCGCGCCTGATGCGACGCGAGATCGTAGATCCAGAGACGGCTGAATCGATAGTTTGCGTCAATGTGGGTTTCATCGTTCTTGGCCTCTTTGCGGTCGTGCTCTTCTTTGGAGTCTGTGTCGGACCGAAGGAAGGCAATAGACTTGCCATCGGGAGACCACTTGAATGAGTGAATGCCGCCGGGAAGATAAGTGAGCGGCGTGGCCTCTCCGCCATTGAGTGCGATGAGCCAAAGCTGCATGCCAGGACGCTCGGGATCGATGAGCTTGGTATCCGGTTTTGCGGGTATGTCATCGCGGGTGGTGTTGGGAACTAGAGAGAAATGATAGGGTGAGCTGTCGGCCCGACCGAGAGGGTTTGGACGGTCTGAGAGAAAGGCGATGCGCGTGCCATCCGGCGACCAGTCGGGCGCTGACTCTGCGGCTCCGCTGTAAGCGAATGGCCGCGCTGCCGCGCTGCTATCCGCCGGGACAAGCCAGATATGTGCATCGCGGTGTTTGCCGGCTGCAACGGGAGTATCGATGGTGTAGACCACAAGCTTACCGTCCGGAGAAATGCGCGGCACCTCGACGCGTTTAAGATTGGCGATGTCAGAAGGCTGGACGACTGACTTCTGCGCGGTTGCGGTGAGAGAGGTCAAGGTAAGCGCGACTGCTGCAGCAAAAGAATACGAGAGATACCGGCGCATCATTTAGAGGGCTCCGAAATATGAAATTGCCATTCGAGAAATTCAAGTTCATTTGCAGTCTGCTCGACTTCTGCATCCGCGGAGAGAACTCCGGAGTGGCCTGATTTCGAGTCGTAGAGAAGCAATACGGGCTTACCAGATGCAGTCGCGTTCTGCAACATCGCAGTCATCTTGCGAGCGTGCGACGGATCGACGCGCGTATCGCCATCCCCTGTAATGAGCAACACGGCCGGATAGCGGGTTCCCTTCACGACGCGGTGGTAAGGCGAGTAAGCGTAGAGAATTTTGAATTGCTCGGGATCATTGACCGACCCATATTCGGAGGTCCACCAGCGTGCGATGGAAAAGCGCTCGTAGCGAATCATGTCGATTAAAGGATAGCGTCCAATGGCCGCTCCGTAGAGCTCCGGATGTTGCGTGATGGAGGCAGTGACCAACAGACCGCCATTGCTGAGCCCCTGAATGGCGAGCCGCTCGGGGCGCGTGTAGTTGTGGCTCACTAGCCAGCGCGCAGCATTGGCGAAGTCATCGAAGGAGTTCTGCTTCTGCTCGAGCTCTCCGGCGCGATGCCAGGTTTCGCCGAACTCGTTTCCGCCCCGCAGATTCGCAACCGCGTAGACGCCCCCGCGTTCGACCCAGACCGCTTCTTCTGCGGAGAAGCTCGGAAGCTGCGCCCAGTTGAAGCCACCATAGCCGTAGAGGAGCACCGGAAGATTGCCATTGGGCTTCAGGTCGCGGCGATGAGCGAGAAACATTGGAACACTCGCGCCACCCGTCGACGGATACCAGACTTGTTCAACGACAACGTCTCGCAAAGCGGCGGGAACTTCCGGAGCTGAGATGGGCTGAGGGGTGGCACTCCCAGTGTGCCATGAGTAGAAGCTGTTTGGCGTCTGGAAGGATGAGTACGAAAAGCAGAGCTGCGGTGACAGCGGATCCGCATCGATGGTACCAACCGAACCGAGTCCGGGCAATGTAATCGCCGACTGGGCCTTTCCGTCGAGCGTATACACAAGCAGCTCAGAGTGCGCGTTCCGCATGGCGTTGAGAATGAGGCGATCACTGGTCGTTGCTATCCCTTCGATGATCGCGTCCTTCTGTTCGGGAACCACAACCCTCCAGTGCGCCTGATCTGGAGTTGCAAGTGGCGCTCCGAAGACTTGTCCGCGACCCGCGTTCCAGTTGGTCTCGATGTAGAGCCTATTGCCTGAGACGATGCCTGTGAACGTTGCGTTGATGCCCGCTACGACGGTTTGAAAAGGCTGGGAGGATCGAAGATCCTTCAGATAAAGATCGGTAGCTCCCGAAGCGCCGTGCAGGACTGTTGCGACGAGATAGTTGCCGTCGGGAGAGAGGCTTGTCGAGAGTAGCTTCTCCGGGCCAAGCTGTTGTCCAAAAAGCACAGTGTCCTCTGCGACAGGATGGCCGAAGAGATGACGATAGATGCGAGGTCCCGCATCATCAAACTTGATATAGTAAACAGCCGAACGATCGGGCGCGATTGGAAGAGCCCAGTAGATATAGCGGGCTTCGGGGAATGTGTCTGTAGCGAGATCGCTGTTGCTCGCGAGATCACGAAAGCGGATGCTGAGCTGATCGCGTCCACCTTGGCGCACTCCATAGGCGAGCAGTTTGCCATCAGCGGAGACGTTCAGTAACTCTACTGTCGCGGAGCGATCCGCGTTGATACCTGCCGGATCGATGATGAGCTTGTCCGCGCCTGAGACGCCGTCCCGCACATAGAGGCCCGCGGCTTGTTGACCTGCAAGCTTCTTTTCGATGAAATAGCGGCCGCTGCGGTAGAGTACGCGATGCGGTTCTTCAATATCCACAAGTTTGCGTGTCTCTTCGCGCAACTCGTTCATTCCGGGGCGCGAGGTGAGAAGAGAGCTGGTGTACTGCTGCTGACTGGCAATCCAGGCGCGCGTGTCGGGGCTAGAGCCATCTTCGAGCCATTGATAAGGGTCCTTGACTGTAACACCGTGAATGACAGCGCTGGTACTCTCCGCTTTGGTAGGCGGGACAGGCTGGGAAGCAGCTGAGCCCTGGGCGAAGTGAACGCGCGCGCACAGAATGGCAGCAACGCTGCTGATAATGATTGATAGCGACGAAGAACGAATGATGCGCATGCGCAGCTCCGGTTGATGTCAATGGTGCAAGGGAAACGGGACGAGTCCATTATGCATGAACCCGTCCCGCTGTTAAGCCGTTCGATCAGAAGCGCAACTTGAGCGCAAACTGCAGCGAGCGTGGTGAGCCGATCTGGTAAAGACTGCTGAATCCTCCATCAGCGCCGCCGCCGCCGAGCGAATCCGCCAGCGTGTGCGAGGAGATACCGAAGTAGGGGTTGGTCAGCAGGTTACGCCCGTCATTGGTGCCTATGTCCCCAAAAAGAGGGTGGTTGAAGATGTTGAATGCTTCAGCGCGGAAGAGCAGGTTCCAATTCTCGTGGAGCTTGAACTCACGACGAATGGCAAGATCCTCCTGCCAGGCGCCAAAGCCGCGAAGGCCATTGCGTTGAAGATCACCCTGAGTGAATGTATCCGTCGGCGTGCTGAAAGCGGCGGCATTGACGATCTTGCCTCCGGGCGCGGTCGGATCCTCAATGTAGATAGGCTTCCCGGGTATAACGTTAGGCCGCTGATTGATGGCATCATTGTTGTAGACCAGCCCAAACGAATATTGGCCTGTGGTGATATTGACAGGGAGCGCGGTGTTAGACCGGAAGACGCTGTCGGCCGCCCAGCCATTAGCGATATACCGAACCATCCCATTACCCGCTGTAATAGTCGGCACCTCGTATGTAACGGCTGCGCTGAACATGTTGCGCACGTCGTTTTCTGAGTTGCCGTAGTCGAGCGACGGACTATAGACCGTGTGATATGGAATGGGCAACGCTACGCCTGAGCCATTATCAAGCGAATGAGCCCACGTATACGAGGCGAGGAACTGCAGGTGATGCCAGGGATTCTGCTTGAACTGCATCTGCAGCGAGTTGTAGTTGGAATAATCACTGTTGGTAATCACGTCGAGGAACTGGAAGTCAGGATTTCCGCCCATCTGCGGCGTGAGCATCTCATTACGCAACAGGTCGTCCCCATGATTAGCGACATACGAGAGCTGAAAGCTTCGGCCCAGACCGAGATTCTGTTGAACCGATACGTTCCACATGTAGACCTTGGGATCTTTGAGATGAGGGTCAAAGGCGAAGACGAATGAGTACGGCGGATCGAGTGTGTATGGTACGGGCGCACCATCTTCCACGCTGACGGGGAAAGCGCCATCGGTGCCATAGAGGTATTTAGTACGTGAGTACGGAAATCCTAGAGTGCCCTGCGCGCCCTGTTGATTGCCGAGTCCATAGAAGATGCCACCTCCGCCGCGGACGACGGTTTCATAGTTGGCACTTTGATGAACCTGATAAGCGATGCCGAGTCGCGGGGCGAAGTTGTGTTTGTTGGATTCCCAAAGCTTTGTGCCCTCTGGGGCGAGAGCGACATTCGCGGGGTCGTCAAGATTGGTGGCTGTGAAGAAAGGATGGCCTGAATCCTCAGAGGGAGGCGGACCGAAATCCCAACGCAAACCATAGTTCAGCGTGAGGCGCGAATTCATCTGCCAGGCGTCTTCGGCAAAGAAAGAGAGATTGTTGAAGATGGGCCGAAGTTCCGAGGTATCGGTCGTGTCGATCGAAGCATAGACTGGAACACCCGTGGTGGCTAATGTCTCCACATCCTGGAAGCTGTAGAAGATATCCCACGGGCGATAGCCGTTGGTGGGTGTAAGGCGGCGGTAGTCTCCGCCAAACTTGAAGTTATGACGTCCTTTTGACCAACTCACCGTATCAACGAAGTTGAGTTGCCGCTGATGATTGGTCGCGTCGTTCCCAACGTAATAATCGGTGGTTCCGTCGTTGAAGAAGACACCGAAGACCGAGGTCTTGGTCGTGTAGGTGGGGTTCGATTGGAAGAGATATTCATCCGAGGGAATCGTCGCACCGCCGAAGGTTGTGGGGGTGACAACCGTTGCACCTTTGGAGTGACTGACGTTGAAGCGGAAGTCATTCACTACGTTGGGCGTGATCATATATGTCGCACCCGCAGTAATGGTGTCGACGTTTGAAATCGTATGGCTTAGTGTAGACCGTGTATAGAAGTCGAACGCTCCATATTGCGCCCCGTTAGAAGGTGCATAATCGCCACGGACGAAGAGGTTCAGTTTCGGTGTAGGCGAAAAGTCCAGGCGCACACTGGTCGCGTCAAGCGTTGATGGGTTGGAGAACGTGGTTTTGAAGAGGCCGGTGTACTCACCCGGCAAATCCTGGCCGGCCGAGGGTAATGGATAGGCATCAAGCAACGGAGCAACGGCCGGTAATGCAATATTACGCGCATAAGATGTCGGGACGATGTCCTCGCGTGATTCGGGTACTCGAAGGCGAAGCCCCTCATACGAGCCGAAGAAGAAGAGCTTGTTGCGCCAGAGGGGACCACCAATAACGCCGCCGAAGTCGTTCTGCTTTTCTGCGGCGCGGGCTAGTCCGGCATTGTTATTGAACCATGTGTTAGCGTCGAATACTTCGTTGCGCAGATATTCGAACACGGTGCCGTGAAAGCTGTTGGTCCCGCTGCGAGTCACGATGGAGAGCTGAGCGCCGGGAGTGCGCCCGTACTCGGCGTCGAAGGAGGAGGTCTGAATCTTGTATTCCTGCATGGCGTCAATCGAAACGAGGTTGTTATAGCCGCCGTTGTTACTGGTTGCCGCTTGGGCGCCTGCACCAGCGGAGCCGAGATAAACGTTGCTGCCCTGGGTAATGCCAACGTTAGCGCTAACGCCATCGATCGAGAAGTAATTAGCGTCCGTGCGCTGACCGTTCACGCTGAACTGTCCGGAGCTGGTGTAGTAGGTCTTCGCAGTTACGCTGCCCGGCGTGAGCGCGATGAGAGCCTGAAAACTTCGACCGTTGAGCGGCATGTTCTCGACGAACTCGCGATCGACCGTAGTTGCCACAGTGGCTGTTGTCTCAAGCTGAGTAGTCTCTGCGCTCACATTGACGGTGTCGCTGGAGGAGCCGACGTTGAGAGTGACATTCTCTGCGATCCTGTCTTGCGTGTGCAGTTCTACGTCTGAAACAAGACTCTCCTTGAAGCCCTGAGCTTCGACAGTAATCTTGTAGTGGCTAGGACGCAGGGTCGAGAATGTGTACTCGCCATTTGCGCCTGTTTTGGTTGCGCGCGCGGTACTGGTGCCGAGATCGACGATAGTGACAGTCGCGCCCGCAACTACCGCGCCGCTTGGATCGGTAACTACGCCGGTGATTGCTCCGCTTTCATTCTGCGCCAAAAGCAACGGTCCAAAGACCGCGGCCAAAAGCATGAAGTAGAAAAGGTGAAAAGTCCGTTGTCTTGCCATGAAAACCTCCAATGAGTCGCTGAGATGAACTAAGGCCATCGGTTATGGATGAGTACAGCCGGATTGAAACAACGATGTACCTGCATTTGGCCTACACCAATCAGGCGTTTCGAGATTCGTTATGTTTCCGGATCAGTGCGGCAAGCGCCTGATCCTCCCACGCGTTGTGATCTTCGAGGACCTCGGCGACCGCCAGCGCGTCGCGAAGTGGCTCGTCCTGGCCCAGCTTGAACTTGGCTTCCATCCGCGTAACGTGAATACGGAAGCCCGTAATGCTGGCGAAGCGCCGCGTAATCTCTCCACGCGGAATTTCATTTGTGCGCCAGCTGTCGGTAAAGTGCGATTCCATGCGCTGCGTAAGGTCTTCGAGCGCGTGGTCAAGCGCTTCTTCGTCCTGTAACTCGAGTATGCCGTAGCAGTGCACAGCGGTGTAATAGTAGGTTGATGGCATGTCGCGGTTGGGATACCAGCTAGCCGTAACGTAGCTCCATGGGCCTTCAAAGATCGCGAGCACCGGCATTTTCGAACTCACAAGCGAGCGCAGATGATGATTGGCTTTCGCGATGTGGCCGACCAATGTAAGCTGCGCATCGTCCGTCCTGACCGCGGTACGATCCAGAAGCAGCGGCAGATTTGTTGCAAGTGGGCCATCTTCTCCATTGCTGACCAGCAGCGCCCAGGGATGCTGCTCGATCAGATCGAGCGCATCCTGAGGAGAGGTGGGCTGCCAGCAGGGACGTACAAACACTTGTTTCTCCTGGATTGAGCTAGCGATGCGTGAACGAATGCGTCTCGCTACGAGGAGCGCAACGCACAACTAAAATCCACAGGAAGAAATGTCAGAGGTACAGTTACTGCTTTACGATTTCGCCGCCGACAGCAGTGATGACAACCTTCACGTTTTCGATCTCTATCGGATCGATGTGAAAGATGTCCTCAGAAAGAACCGCGAAGTCGGCAAACTTACCAGGAGCGATGGAGCCTTTGATATCGTCCTGACTCTCGGCATATGCAGACCCAACGGTATACGCATGGACGGCCTGCTTCACCGAGATCTTCTGCTCGGGAATCCAGCCATTGGGATTCTTGCCATCGAGCGTACGTCGCGTTGTGGCCGCATAGATGCCGGCCAGGGGATTAATTGGCGCTACAAACCAATCCGATCCAAAGGCCAATGTAGCTCCTGCATCAAGCAGCGAGCGAAAGGCGTAGGTCGTGGTCGCGCGCTGATGGCCAATGCGCTTCTCCGCCCAGCGTCCATCGTCGATCGCATGATATGGCTGAACCGATGCAATCACGTGAAGTTGTGCAAAGCGTGGAATATCCTCCGGACGCAGATGTTGGGCGTGCTCAATACGAAGACGGCGATCCGCCGGGCCGTCCTCCTTTTCGAGCCGCTCGTATAGATCGAGAATCGTCTTGTTAGCGCGATCACCAATCGCGTGAATGGCGACGTGCAGCCCTGCCTTATCCGCACCCTGCAGATTTGCGAAGAACTGATCCGCATGTGCCAGGTCTTCTGAAGGTAGACCGGAATTTCCAGGCGCATCATCGAAAGGCTGAAAGAACCACGCGGTGCCTGATCCCAGCGAACCATCTGCAAATGCCTTGAGCGATCCGACCACAAGCGTGTCATTTCCGAAGTTGGTCATAACGCCAAGGTCAGCGAGACGATGATAGTGATCGAGAGGAAAACGAGCCGAGACACGCACTTTGAGCTTACCCTGCGCAAGCAGCTGCTGATAGCCGCGCAAAACGAGTGCCTGCATATCGGCACCGTGTGCGCCGGTGAAACCCATGTCCTGAATGCTGGTCACGCCATTGTCAAAAGCGTAGCTTTGCGCAGCCAATAGCGCGGCTTCGACCTGCGATTCGGAGGGTGGTGGAATCACGCGCTCGACGAGATCCTTCGCGGCATCTTTGAAGATACCGGTGGGGTTGCCGTCTTTGTCGCGCACAATCACGCCGCCCGGTACGTCGGGCGTAGACTTGGTGATGCCCGCAAGCTTCATGGCCACAGCATTAGCCAGCATCATGTGACCGTCAGAGCGTTGCACCCACAGCGGATTATTCGGTGTAACAGCATCGATCCACTCATGCGTCGGCAGTTCAGCAGGAGTCCATTTCTGTTCGTCCCAGTTGCCGTCGGTGATCCATTCACCGGCCCGGCGGGTCTTCGCAAACTCAGCTATGCGCTGCTCAAACTGCTGTCTACTCGCAGCATCGCGCAATTGGACACTCGCCAGACTCTGTCCACCCCAGAACATGTGCACATGAGCATCGTTGAAGCCCGGCACAACGCGGCGTCCCTGCAGATCGAGAACTCTGGTCTGCGGGCCCGCGAGCTTTTCGATCTCAGCCGACGTGCCAACGGCCAGAATGCGTCTCCCCGCAACAGCGAACGCTTCTACTTCGGGCTGCTGCGGATTCTCTGTCCAGACTCTGCCGTGCACCGCAACAAGATCTACTTGTGCCTGCAAAGGCAATAGGGACGCGCCGCAAAGAGCAATGGGCAACAGCTTCAGCAAAGAGATTCCAGTCTGCGGGAGATAGGTACAACCATCAAGAGCCGAAGAAACGAATGCAACTACAGGCAATGGAACGCGGCAAAATTACCTGGAGTGTCTTTACAGTAGTATGAATTCTGGATCACGTAAAGATCCAGAAATTAGTGCAGCGATGGTGCCAGATTGGAGGGCCACTTTGAGCGGAATCACTCAGGCTATCCGAAGAGTAAACCTCGATCGAAACGACTCGCGGTCCATGCAGACGCAGTTGACAGCGCATTTGAAGCGAATGATCCAGGCCGGCGAGCTAACAGCAGGGGAGAGGCTGCCTTCGACACGCGAATTGGCATCTGAACTGGCAGTGTCCCGCAATACGGTAGTCGCTGCTTACGAAATGCTGCTTGGTCAAGGATATCTTGAATCGCAGTTGCGCAGCGGTTTTCGAGTGAACAAGGCCGCGAGAGCCTTTCAGGCGCGCCCAGTAACCGCAACGCCCGAGCGGAGGCAGCAGCGGCGCATGCTGTCGCCTGTCGCTCCAGTACCGTTCCGGCCGACGCAGCCGGACGTGAATTTGTTTCCGTTGCAAATATGGAACCGCCATCGCAACCGCATTCTCAAGAGCAGCACATCGCTGCTGCACTATCAGTCGAGATTCTCAGTTGGCCTGGATATTTTGCGGCGCAATGTAGCCGACTATCTGCGCGACAGCCGTGGAGTACGTTGTGAATGGCAGGAAGTGGCGATTACCAATGGTTCACAGCAGGCTCTGTACCTGCTTGCACAGCTATTGTTGAAACCGAGCTCACGCGTACTGATGGAAGACCCGGGATACCCGGGCGCGCGAAATGCATGGAGCCACGCAGGCGCTGAGATTGTGCCTGCAAAGATCGACGAAGACGGGATCGAGCTACCTGCGAAGACGTCCTCCAAAATGTCTCTTATTTATGTGACGCCGTCCCATCAGTTCCCGATGGGCGCGTGTATGTCGCTCGCGCGCAGACTCGCCTTGTTGAAGATGGCCTATACCAGCGGGACATGGATTGTTGAAGACGACTACGATGCAGAATTTCGTTATACGAGCGCTCCATTACCGAGCCTGCAGAGCCTCGACGAGCAGCGGCGCGTAATTTATATCGGCTCATTTAGCAAGACGCTGTTTCCGGGTCTGAGGATGGGGTATGTGGTACTGCCGCCGGAGTTGGTTGACCGATTCTGTGCGCTCAAGTCGATTGTCGATGACTACAGCCCATTGATAGACCAGGCAACCTTGGCCGCATTCCTGGAAAGCGGCGCATTCTACGCGCATTTGCGTCGCTGTCGCAGACTCTACGCCGAACGGCAGAATCTCTTTCTGGATCAGGTCACGCATCTCGGACTGCCACTGCATTTTCCCGTTACCGGACGTGGAATGAATCTGGCGGCGTTGCTGTCGAACGGGGCCAACGATAGTTCATTAAGCATTCGATTCAAAGAATCAGGGCTGGATATTCCGCCACTGTCGCGGTATGCCGTCAAACCTGTACAGCCCGGATTGCTCTTCGGCCTGGCAGCCTTTAGCTCGCGAGAGATTTATAAGGGAGTGGAAGCGATGGCTCGCGTTTTCAGCAAGAGTTATGGGACCGGAACATAAGCGGCACAGAGACTTGCGATTGTTTGATAGTAAGCTGCTCAAGGAAATATCAGTTTAGGTTCACGCTATCCCATCCAGAAGAGTTGTCAAGAATCGCTCATTACGGAATCGGGAGAGCTCTGGATTGGAGAAAAGATGGAAAGCCGCAGAACGGTATTGAAGTATCTGACAGGCGCGATGGGTGCGTCGGCCTGTGGACTCGATGCACTCAAGTCATTCGCACAGCAAATGAACAACCAGAGCAAGAAACCGAACATTGTCTGCGTCGTGGGCGAGGGGCTGCGGTGGGATGAGCTGACATCGACAGGCAACAAGCTGGTTCAAACGCCAAATCTCGATCGCATTGGACAAGAGGGCTGCACATTCCGAAATGCATTTGTGGTCAATGCGCTGTGCCTGCCATCGCGGGCAACATTTTTGACGGGCATGTATTCGCATACGACTGGAGCCGTCTCCAATGTGGAAGGCAAGATACCGGCGCGTTTCCCACTGGTCTCCGATTTGCTTCAGAAGGCGGGCTACGAGACTGCGTTTCTCGGCAAGTCGCATATCGCAGGCGCGCTGATGGATCACTACTGGGATTACTACTTCGGATTCGTTGGACAGGCCGACTACTATCGGCCAAGGATCACCGAAGGGATCCGTGGAAAGTACGGTCCGGCCAAGACTTATGAGGACGAATATGTGGATACACTGCTTACTCGTAAAGCTATTGAGTGGCTCAAAGAGGAGCGGACCAAACCGTTTTGCATCTTCCTGTGGTTCTATGCACCGCATGCACCGTTTTACAGGCCCAAGGACATGGTCAACGATTTCAATGGCGTGCAGATACCAAAGCCAACGACGTTTGACGAGGATCTGAATGGATATCCGGGAAAACCACGCGCTGTAGCCGATGCCGACAATAAGATAGGGTATTCCGAAGTTTATAGCGATGATCCGCGATCTCTCGAAGAACTGGTGAAGGACCACTACGCCGGCGTACAGGATAACGATCGGAATGTCGGCGCAATTTGGAAGGAGCTTGAGCGGCAGAAGATTGTCAGCGATACCGCGGTCCTGCTCAGTTCCGATCACGGCTTCTTTCTCGGCGAGCACCACCTCTACGACAAGCGACTCATGTATGAGCCTTCGATTCGGGTTCCGATGATTGTCGCGTTGCCCGGTCAGGTGAAGGGCGGGACGAAGTCGGATGAAATGGTCCTGAACCTCGACCTTGCGCCAACCATTCTGGAGATCGCCGGGTTACCGGTGCCTGGCGAGATGCAGGGCAAGAGCCTGCTTCCACTGGCTGAGGGCAAGGCGAACGTTTCGTGGCGCAAAGACTGGCTCTACGAGTACTACGAATATCCGGGATTCGAAAACGTGCGGCCTTGCCGCGGTGTGAGGACGGATCGCTACAAGCTGATCCACTTCTTCATTGAGCCGCAGGAGTTTGAGCTTTACGATCTTCAGGCCGATCCCAACGAGATGAACAACCTCTATGGCAAGCCCGGATACGAGGAACTCACGGCGCATCTCAAGGAGAGACTTGCTGCGCTGCGGGCCGAGACACAGGACAACTACCAATACAAGCCGACCGGCATTCCGCTGCGCCCGGGGGTTGCGGCGCAGACGGAATCGGATCTGGTAAAGCACCCGCAGTAATTGACGTTTCCTGCGTTACCTCGTTGACGGCCTGCGTTGCTAGCGGGCCGCTGCGGTAGCCTTTGCTTCTTCCGGATTTGGTCTCCGCATGAGGAATGGCAGCGGTATCAGAAACAGAACGAGGAGACTGAGCATCCAGAAAGAGCTAACGAAGGCCAGCACATTCGACTGCAGACCGACCTGCGCGGAAAGTTGAGCCAGTGCTCGATGCGAAGCCTCATGAGAACCGATGCCCATAGCCTCAAAACTCTGCGTTATCTGTCGGGGCATACGAAAGAGAGCCTCGATTTGGGAAATTGAAGTATAGTAGCTCATATCCCGAAAGAACTTATCTAAGACTGTGGCTAAGTCAAAATGGCTCACGAAGTTTTCATATCTTATTCCTCTCAGGAGAAGCACATCGCAGACGCCGCGTGCGCCGCGCTTGAGGCGCAGCGCATAAGTTGCTGGATAGCTCCGCGCGACATTCTCCCTGGAGTCGAATACGGTGGAGCGATTATCGATGGCATTTCTCAATGCCAGATCCTCGTTCTGATTTTTTCCACCAGTGCCGACCGCTCTCCTCAGGTTAGGCGGGAAGTCGAACGGGCGGTCAGCAAGCATAAGACAATCATTCTCTTTCGCGTCGAAGACGCAAAGCCTTCCGGCTCGATGGAGTACTCGCTCAGCAATACACACTGGCTTGATGCGCTTACGCCTCCGCTGGAGGACCACCTGTCAAAGTTGTGCGAGACAGTTGCGCAACTTCTCCTGAGGCAGGCGGTAGCCGGAACGGGAGACTTGTTGCCGGCAGGCAAGTTGTGGCAGGCTGTAGAGTCAGCCTGCTCTGCATCGATCAAGCTGCAATTGAGGATCAGCCCCCAGTCCATTGGCGAAAACTATCAGAGGCGCGCCGTCGAAGATACCTTCGCCGAGTTTGTCACGAATACCGCCAAGGGCATGTTTATCACCGGCGATTCAGGCATGGGCAAGACTACGCTGCTGATCCGGCTCTTGACGGAATATCAATCCAGGGGTGACCTGTGCGCAATGTTTGAGAGCCGTAGCCTCCCGACCGGGCTGTCTCAACTTGAAAGTGATCTGGCAAGGGAACTTTCACTCGGAGGCTGGAACAGTGACGCTGGCGCATTCTGGACGATGATGGACAGGGAGTGTAGACAACACGACGACGAGCGAGGCGAGAAGCACCTGCTGGTCTTCATTGATGCCGTGAACGAATTCAGTCCGGGCAGGGCAGATCCACGGCCGATTCATCTGCTTGAGAAACTGGACCAGATCATCACAAATCTGGATGTCCCATCGTCGCGCGTGAAATTTGTCATCACCTGCCGGCCTGAAACATGGCGCAGGGCTACTGAAAACGCGCCTACACGATTTCGAACATCCCCCGGCACATATTTCAGCCCGGGCGGACCAAAAAAACAAATCGATTGGGTTCTCCCGCGGTTTTCGGATGAAGAGTTCGAGGGCGCTTACGAAAAATACAGAACATTGGGTCAGATAGTTACGCCCTTTAAGGAGCTTTCGCCAGTCGCCATATATCACCTGAAAGATCCATTCCTTCTCAACCTGGCTGCAAAAGCCTATGCCAATCGGGAAATACCAAGAGATCTCGACACCGGTAGCCTCTTTGAGCATTACTTCGAG
>Ga0206964_10269_pt1 | contig 14849 bp, 12 predicted proteins | sample Alteio_BWOrgHeat_25_FD_152980 | JGI IMG/M metagenome (GOLD analysis project Ga0206964, IMG submission 152980) | Enriched cells from forest soil in Barre Woods Harvard Forest LTER site, Petersham, Massachusetts, United States -... | ecosystem: Environmental > Terrestrial > Soil > Temperate forest >...
GCCATCTGGTGATCGGCCCAGCGATATTCGGACCACGGAATAAATTCGCCAGTGTCCGTTTTGTGAACAGTAGGTTTAAAAGCACGATTCGAATCGACTTGCCCCCATGTCCCTTTTGTACATGTGAGCAACAAGAACAAGGCAATGACCCAGCGAACGAGAGGGAAAGAGGGGCGCGAAATTGAAATCATCGCGCCCTTTAACTCTTCTTTGGTGAAAACAATTTTCGTCGGGGTTGGTCAATTTTAAATACCTCATACATGATCGGCAGCAGAATGAGGTTAATAAATGCAGTCAGCAGGAGTCCGCTGACGATCACGACCGCAAGAGGCTTTTGTGTTTCGGAGCCAATACCGGTCGAAAGCGCTGCCGGCATCAGGCCGATCATTGCGAGCACGGCGACCATGATAATAGGCCGTACGCGGCTTACGCAGGCATGGCGCAGAAGATCTGCGGAATTATCGAATTCACCTCGATGATGCTTTACGAATGCGAGCAGCACGACGCCATTCATAATGCTCACGCCGAAAAGCGCAATAAATCCAATGCCTGCCGAAACGGAAAAATGCAGTCCCGTTACAAGCAATCCTACGATGCCGCCAATGGTAACGAAGGGCACGTTGGCAAGACTTAGCAGCGCATAGCCCCAGGAATCGAACGTGGTATAAAGTAATATCAGAATGAGCAGAAGGCTGAGCGGCACCACGATCGCCAAGCGTTTCATCGCTCGCTGCTGGCTTTCGAACTCACCGCCCCACACCGCGAACGTTCCGGGTGGGAATTTTACCTGTTTATCTACGCTCGCCCGCGCCTCTGCAACGGCGCCGCCCAGATCCCGGCCACGCACGCCAAACTTGATCGCAATATATCTGCCATTCGATTCGCGATAGACGAACGCAGCGCCCGGATGAATTCCAATTTGAGAAATAGCTGAAAGCGGGATCTTCGCACCACTCGATGTCGAAACAAGAAGTGCACCGATCTTGCCCGGTGCATCGCGGAACTCCGGCGCAAGACGCACAACCACATCGAAATGCTTCTCCCCTTCATAGAATTGCGTCGCTACATGGCCGCCGATGGCCGATTCGATGAGGTCCTGCACATCGCTCACGTTCACACCGTATTGGCCTGCTTTCATGCGATCGACCTGCACTTCGAGCGTCGGCTGACCTATCTCCGAAAAAACGCCAACATCGGTGATGCCATTCGTGTGATTCAAAACATCTCGCACTTCTTCAGCTTTCTTTTGCAATACTTCAAGATCGGGGCCAAAGACCTTTACCGCAAGTTCGCCTTTCACTCCCGTGACGGCCTCTTCCACATTGTCCGAGATCGGTTGCGAAAAGTTGAAGTCGATCCCTGGCATGGTTGCGAATTTCGTGTTCATATCAGCGATGAGCGCGTCTTTGGAGGAATGCTTTTTCCATTCCCCTTCCGGTTTCAGATCGACAAAAAATTCTGCGTTGAAAAATCCGGTCGCATCTGTCCCATCGTCGGGCCGACCCAATTGAAGCACGACATTTTTAACCTCATCATAGCTGGTTAATAGCTCCATAATATGCTTTGACGTCGAATCCGCAGTCGTCGGGCTAACACTAATCGGCATTGTGGCCCGAACCCACAATGCACCCTCATTCAGATGGGGCAAAAATTCTGTTCCCAAAAGTTGACTGAGATAGAGACTTACAACAAGTGCTCCAACCGACAGCCCAAATATCAGCTTGCCTTTACGCAGCGAAGCATCGAGCAACTTCACATAGACGCGATTCAGCCATTCGAAGATCGGGCTTTTTTCATGCAACTCCCCTTTTAGCAGATCCTGCGCTAGCACTGGAACCAGGGTGAGCGAAAGCAGCATCGCGCCGATGAGTGCAAAGCCAAGCGTGTACGCAAGCGGCGAAAACATTCGTCCTTCGATCTGCTGGAACGAAAAGATCGGGATCATCGCCGCGATGATAATGACGATCGAGAAAAAGATCGGCTTACTCATTTCGGTTGCCGTCGTTTCGATGAGAGATTCCCGATCGGCATTGGAGGCAACATGCTGTAACGCCAGCCGTGCAAAAATAGCCTCGACCATGATGACTGCGCCATCAATGATCACCCCGAAATCGATTGCACCAAGCGAAAGCAAGTTCGCCGACATGCCGCGCCAATACATCAGCACAAAAGCAAAGAGGAGCGAGAGTGGGACAACAATGGCTGCGATGAACGCACTACGAATATTCCCCAGAAAAATAAATAGTACGACGATCACAAGGATCATTCCCACAAGAAGATTATGCAGAACGGTATGCGTTGTGACGCCGACGAGATCGGCACGATCGTAATATGGAACGATCTTTACATCCTTCGGAAGGATCGTCGAATTGAGCTGCTTTACCTTTTCTTCAACCCGTTCAATCACCAACGAGGCATTCTCTCCTCGGCGCATAAGCACAATGCCTTCGACGGCATCGTCATCGCCGGGCACCGCGACTTTTCCGAGCCGAACGGCGTGCCCGATGCGAACATCGCCAAGCTGCGCAACCTTTAACGGCGCTCCGCCCGGACTTGCGATAACGACATTGGATATATCATCCAAGCTCGCAAACAGCCCGACACCACGAAACACATATCCCTGATCGCCCTGCTCGATAAGGGAACCCCCAGCATTTGCATTGTTGGCAGCGAGGGCATCGGAAACCTGCTTGAGCGTTATGCCATAATACGATAGCTTCTGCGGGTCGATCGCAATTTCATATTGCTTCGTCGGGCCTCCAAAACTCGAAACGTCGGTTACGCCCTCGACGGCTTTGAACTGACGTTCGAGCACCCAATCTTCGAGCTCTTTCAGTTCCGTTGGTGAGCGCGTTTTACTTTGGAGTGTGTAGCGATAGATCTCGCCTGTCGGCCCGCTTTGGGGCGAAAGCTGCGGCGAGACCTGATCGGGAAGCTGAACATTCTGCAGTTTCTGCGTAACGTTCGTGCGGGCAAAGAACTCATCGGCGGCATCGTCGAAGGTAAGAGTCACCACCGAAAGCCCAAAAAGCGAGATCGAGCGCAGATTCAGCAAATGCGGAATGCCATTCATCTCCGTTTCGGTCGGCACGGTGACAAATTTCTCCATTTCCTCCGCGCTGCGTCCGGGCCACTGGCTAATGATCTGCACCCGCGTATTCGTCAGATCGGGATAGGCTTCGATGGGGAGCTGCGTAAAAGCATAAATGCCAACAATAACAAGCAGCGCCGTTGCAAAATAAACGACGAGCCGCTCCTTGAGCGCGAGTTCAACAAGTTTCTTAAGCATTATTTTTGGATCAGGCTAAAGTTCGTCATTGAGGAAGGCACAGGTTTGCCCATCAATATTATAGAATGCCATGGCCACATGAACGCAGAGTCAGTGGCCAACATTCAATAAAAATACACAACCGATTGGACACAACAACTATCGGGTGTCTACACACTATTCCGAAGAGCTTGGATTATTTATTTCGAGGCGATCGATCCGGAACAATTTGAAAAGAATTGGCAGCAAGATCAGGTTAACTGCGGCGGTCAGCAGCAACCCACTCACGATCACAACCGCAAGCGGTTTTTGCGTCTCCGAGCCAATGCCCGTCGAAAGGGCAGCCGGAGTGAGGCCAATCATTGCAAGAATTGCAACCATCATAATGGGCCTCACTCGGTTCGATCCAGCATGTTTTAGCAGATCATCAATGGCAGTGAACTTATGACGATGATGTTTCACATAGGTGAGCAGAACAACGCCATCCATAATGCTGACGCCAAATAATGCGATGAAGCCAATTCCAGCAGAGACCGAAAAATGCAACCCAGCAATAAGTAGACCAAGAATTCCTCCAATCGTTACGAATGGCACATTCGCAAGCGGAAGCAACGCATAGCCCCATGAATCGAAGGTGGCAAAAAGTAAAATGAAAATGAAAAGAAGGCTGAGTGGGACGACGATCTCTAACCGACTCATGGCACGCTCTTGGCTTTCGAACTCGCCACCCCAGACAGCATAGGTTCCGCCTGGGAATTTAACATTTTTAGCAACTCTCTCTCTCGCTTCTGCCACTGCTCCTCCCATATCCCTTCCGCGCACGCTAAACTTGATCGCTAAATAGCGTCCGTTCGATTCGCGGTAGATAAACGCTGCGCCGGGTTTCACGCTGATCGTCGAAACAGCGGAGAGCGGTATCTTCACGCCGCTTGAGGTTGAAACGAGGAGAGAGCCTATTTTATCCGGCGCGTCGCGAAATGCCTCTGCCAGACGAATGACCACATCGAAATGCTTCTCACCTTCATAAAATTGCGTGGCTACATGACCGCCGATCGCAGATTCGATCAATAGCTGTACATCGCTTACATTCACACCATACTGGGCAGCGCGAAGGAGATCGACATCGACCTGCAGGGTCGGCTGCCCTATTTCCGTAAAGACTCCTACGTCCGTAACGCCATCGGTGTGTTGAAGAATATTGCGAACTTCCTCACCTTTCTTTCCAAGCACATCGAGATCGGGGCCAAAAAGCTTTACATTCAATTCTCCCTTCACTCCCGAAACCCATTCTTCGACATTATCCGATATATATTGGGAAAAGTTAATATCAGTGCCAGGTATTGCAGCAAATTGTTTATTCATTTCCGCAATGAGTTCTTCTTTGGACTCATGCCGCTTCCATTGATCTTCCGGTTTAAGATCGACAAAGAATTCTGCATTGAAAAATCCCGTCGCGTCTGTGCCATCGTCCGGTCTGCCTAATTGAAACGAGACCCACTTGACCTCATCATAACTATGGATCAAATTCATGATGTGCTCTGCAGTGGAATCCGCAGTCGATGGACTTACGCTGATCGGCATTGTTGCGCGTACCCAGAGATTACCTTCATTCAAGTGTGGAAGAAATTCTGTTCCAAGAAATTGGCTAAGGTACAGACTTACCACCAATAGTGCAAGGGAAATACCAAAGATGAGCTTTCCATTGCGCAGTGAACCATCCAATACTTTGATATAGACCCGATGAAGCCATTCGAAGATCGGACTTTTCTCATGCAGTTCACCTTTTAAAAGATCCTGTGCAAGCACAGGAACCAACGTAAGAGAAAGCAGTAAGGCCCCGACGAGCGCAAACCCAAGCGTGTACGCCAATGGTGAAAACATCTTGCCTTCGATCTGTTGAAACGTAAAAATCGGGATCATTGCTGCAATAATAATCACGATAGAGAAAAAGATCGGCTTGCTCATCTCGATCGCCGTCGATTCAATGAGCGATTCTCGCTGTTCCCTATCGACAATGTGGCGCAATGCCAGCGTAGCGAAAATGGCTTCGACCATAATCACGGCACCATCAATAATAACGCCAAAGTCGATCGCGCCGAGCGAAAGAAGGTTGGCGGACATCCCCGTTAGATGCATAAGAACAAATGCGAACAGCAGCGAGAGCGGCACGACAAGAGCCGCAATACATGCGCTGCGGATATTCCCAAGAAATACAAAGAGAATGATGATGACCAACAACATCCCGACAACGAGATTGTGGAGTACGGTATGAGTCGTCAAGCTTACAAGATCTGCCCTATCATAATAGGGAACGACTTTTACATCACTCGGTAAGATCGTCGAATTAAGTTCCTTAACCTTCGTTTCGACCCGTTCAATAACCTTCGAGGCATTCTCCCCGCGCCGCATGATCACAACACCTTCGACCGCATCATGATCGTACGGAGTTTCCACTTTGCCAAGCCGCACTGCGTGACCGATACGAACCTCGCCCAACTGCGCGATCTTCAGTGGAGTGCCACTAATAGTTGCGACGAGCACATTCCCAATGCTGTTCACACTTGTAAGCAGCCCGACGCCGCGAAACACAAATCCCTGATTGCCTTGCTCGATAAGCGAGCCGCCAGCGTTCGCATTATTGGCGGCAAGTGCGTCGGATACTTGCTGAATGCCGATGCCGTAATAGGAAAGCTTTTGCGGATCGATCGCAACTTCATATTGCTTGGTTGGCCCGCCAAAACTTGTAACATCTACTACGCCTTGCACCGATTTCCACTGGCGTTCGAGCACCCAGTCCTCGATCGCTTTTAGTTCCATTGGCGAACGGGTTTTGCTTTGAAGCGTGTAACGATATATTTCGCCTGTCGGACCACTCTGTGGGGCAAGAGAAGGAGTGACTTGATCGGGAAGGTTCACGGCCGCCAGCTGCTGGTTTACATACGTGCGTGCGGTAAAATCATCGGTTGCATCGTCAAAGGTGAGATAAACGGTCGAAAGTCCGAAAAGGGTGGTCGAACGAAGCGAAATGAGATGAGGAATGCCATTCATCTCTGTCTCGGTTGGGATCGTGACAAATTTTTCCACTTCTTCGGTGCTACGGCCCGGCCACTGCGTGACGATCTGCACACGCGTATTTGTAAGATCGGGGTACGCATCGATCGGGAGCTGCGTGAAGGAATAGATCCCTGCAACGATGAGCAAGACCGTCCCGAAATAGACGACGATCCGCTCTTTGAGCGCGAGTTCAACAAGTTTCTTAAGCATTATTTTTGATCGGCTTGAAGCTCATCGTTGAGAAATAGTGCTTGATCTGCTACGATCGTATCACCTGCATTCAAGCCACTCATTACTTGCACTCGGTCGGATTCGGATTGACCGGTTTTCACCTCTTGCTTGCGAAATGTATGCGGGGCTGTCTCGGAAAAAACATAGACCTTCCCATCCGCATCGTAAAATGCCGAGGATGCTGGAATATAGAGTCCCTGCCCATCAGCATGATAGACAGTTGCACCAACGAACATCGCTGGCTTGAGCAAACCACCGGAGTTCGGAAGCGTACAACGGACTTTGGTCGTGAACGATGTAGGATCGACCGTCGGCGAAATGTATTCTATTCTTGAAGTAAATGGACGGTCATCCAATCCCGCAGCTTTGAGAATCACGGAATCGCCCACGTTCAGCGAATGAAGATTTTCCGGGTACGCATCAAGCGAAACCCAAAGGCTCGATGTACTGCCGATCGTAAAGGCAAGTGTCGAGCCATCGCTGCGAACCTGCGACCCAGGCTGAGCAAGCCGTTCAACCACTGTTCCCTCGATCGGCGCGGTGATCTGAAACGTCATCGTGTTCGAGTTTTCGTTCCCACCGAGCAGCTTTAATGCTTTAAGGCTTCTGTCATAGTCGGCCTTTGCTTGTGCTGCATCGCTTTCTGCCTGCTGCACATCGCGCTGTGCCGCAACCTTTGCTACAAGCAACTCGTGTTCGCGGTCGAGAGCTTTTTGCGTAAGTGTCATCGCCGCGCGTGCTTTTTGGAAATCGGAGATCGCACTTGCAAAATCGCCGCTATAAACATCGGCAAGCACTTGTCCTTTTCGAACGAGATCCCCTTGCGTTACATAAATGTGGCTGATGACCCCACTTACAAGCGGATAGACATGAGTCACGCTGTTCGGGTCGAAGTCAATATGACCGGAAAGCAGCGTGATGTTTTTTATCGGCTGTGTTTCTGCTTGCGCAAGTGGCAGTTGAGCTGCCATCTTTGCGCTGACGGTGATTACGTCCTTCGTCGCCTTCGATTCTTCAGCAGGCTCCGCCGATTTATTCGAACAAGCACCCAGCGCTATGAGCGTGGGTATCAAGAGTAAAAAATTGATCTTTCGCATGGTTTTATCTTTCAAAAATTTCTACGCCAACGGCGCGTTCTAACTGTGATTGGTTCTTGGCAAGGGTGTAAAGCGAGCCATAATAGCTCGCGACGGCATCGTGATATATCTGTTCGGAATTGAGCAGATCGAGCAAACCAATACGGCCTGCGCTGTAATTTTGGACGGCATTATCGCGGACATCGTTTGCCATTTTTACAAGGTCCGGCGGAAGCCCGCGAAAGACTTCAAGCGAGTTGCGGTATTTTTCGTATGCGGCATTGAAATCACCACGGACTCCGAGCCGGGCAGTCTCATAGTCATATTCAGCCGCGCGTGCGTTCGACTCGGAACGATAAATATCGTCCTGATTGTGATTAAAGATCGGAATGGAAATACCGAACCCGCCGCCAAAGAGATTTTGGAAATCGGGCCCGTTACGATCCAACTCGATACCAATATCCGGCGTCGGCCATCCGTTCGAGCGTGAGAGATCGGATTGATGATCTGCCGCTTTCACGTTGTGTTCTGCCGCACTGAGATCGGCACGCTGATCGAAAGCCACCCGTTCAAGGGAATCTTTCGGCATGAGATCGCCCGACGATTTGAAATCGTACTGCACCTTGATTGGCACGGTCGTATCGAAGCCCATCGCTTGCTTGAGCGAGTTCAGCGCGTCTGTCAGGCTTTGCTGAGCATCGCTTGCGGCTTGACGGTACGTAAGTTCCGTCAGTTCGAGCTTCGTCAGGTCTTCCTCGCCAATATCACCGGCATGAAGCCGAGCCTTCGAAGCCTCGATGAGCTTTGCGAACAGGTCGTAATTCTGCCGCGCAAGATCGATATTGATCTCAGCATACGAGGCATCGATGTAGCTATCTTTTACCGTCGCTTTCGTTTGAAAGACTTGATAATCGTAACTTCTTCTCGCTGCTTCGGTCGACTCCCGAGCAGTCAGAATATGATTGCTCCTCTGACCTGCGATCGGGATCGATTGATCCAGCCGATACGAAGTCGAAGCTCCCGAAAAATCGAGCGGCCCGCGAAACGCGCCAACGCTCGTCGCATTCACCGACAGGTTTGGGTTCGGAAAAAGACGCGCCGTCATCGTGTCAGCTTCCGCTGCATGAAGACGATATTGCCCAGCACGGAGCGCAGTGCTCCGCGTAAGAGCGATCTGGCGCGCAGCATTCAGGCTTAACGCCAGCGTGTCTGTTTGACTATGCGCTGCCATCGAGCCAATCAAAAGCATCGGCACGGCAGCAAATTTTAATGGTCGAATACGATATAGCATTCCCTTAATTTCTCGAAAATACCTAATTAATTATTGTGTGTACCACCGAGGTTTAGCTCGGTTCGATCCATGCAACGCCAAAGAGGGCACAGATCGAAAATAAGCACGTAATATTGGCGTATGATTATGCGCCAAAAAGGAATATTGCGAGAGAGAACGACTAAATCAGAAGACGGGAATACGTGATCGTCCGGTCGAGCGTTGTGACGGCGCTCTCGGATTCGATCTTGCCTAAAGTAAAATAAGATTGGATGTCGTAGGTCAGCGTTTCGGTTGACGCACCATCGAGCACGCCGGGACTATCGGCATCCTCAATGATCGTTGTACCAAAAAAATGCGGCACAACGTGCCGATGAAGATTGGAAGACCCTCCGTCATATTTTGCCGCTGCAAAATAATTTACGTGATGTGCGAGGCAATCTGGTACGACGCTCGTCGAGTCTGTCGCCGAATCGAGAATGAGGGGATTATCCTGAAATTGAATGTCGCCGATAATTGCGGCATAGAGAATATCCGCGTTGATCGTATCGGCGAAAAAGATGAGAAGGGTGAAAAGCGCCCCAATTTGAGCCAAATATGCACCAACGCGCTGCATTCGGCGCAACTCGCGCGCTGGTCGGCCGGTAGCAATATGACGAAAAGCGGCAATCAAACTGACGAGGCAAACTTATTTCGGGTAATTGGGGTTCCCTGCAAAAATCACCGGCTTATGGGATGCTTTGACGGAACACCCTCTTTTCTTAGAGAATAAACCAGAAAGTAGAACAGAGCTATGTGAAATGTAGTATATTTGTTCGTGAAGTTAGGCTGTTTAGGCTGGAAATTGCGATCTGGTTCTACCAGTAAGCCCTCAAAACAGGCAGTTTTCTTCGATCCGTTATTCAAATAAGATAGACCAAAATGAAAGCATCAAAACCGACCATCGACACCCGTGAAGCCCTCAACCGCCTTGCCCAGCCCGTATTTTTCGACCACATGGAGCGCCAAACCGCCTTCGAGATCGTCATGCGCGATGGCAGCGCCCTCCAAAAAGCCAGTGCCGAACAAGCCGCCGCCATGTGGCCCATCGAGGGGATGAAGAAGAAGGCCGTGGCGTAAAACTGAATAATGTACGCATAGTTAAAAACATGGAAACTATGACTCTAAAGCTCTCATCTGAAGAGCAGCATGCATTGAAGAACCGCTCTGCGGAACTGGGTCTCTCGCCAGAGGAACTCGTGCGCCGCGGACTTCGAAGCGTACTTACACCTGTGAAGCTCTCTTTCACGGATGCGCTCGAATATACCTTGCAAAAGAACGCCGAATTATACCGCCGCCTGGGGTAATGGAATGGCTCACACTCGATGAGATATTCGAGATCCATTCCTCTGTGATCGCTCGATCAGGCGGGTCGTCAGGAATTCGTGATAAAGGAGGTCTCGAATCAGCAATAGCATAGCCTAAACAAACCTTCGGAGGAATCGATCTATACCCTTCTCTGATCGATAAAGCTGCTGCGCTGGGCTTCTTTCTTGTCTGTAACCACCCATTCGTCGATGGAAACAAACGCATAGGTCATGCCGCGCTTGAAATTGTACTTCAAAAGAATGGCTTAGAAATACTCCAAAAAATTGACGATCAAGAAGCGGTTATTCTTGCGTTAGCCGCAGGCGAATTAACTTTGGACGCTTTCACGAAGTGGGTTAAGAGCGTTGTTACTCCCCTCAACCTTTCAACAACTGAACACTAATTCCTATAAGTTGAGAATGTTTCTACTCACATTGTATAAGGAACTCCCCCATCACTTCCCAAAATTTCTGCGGTGCTTTGATCGGTAGTTCGAGGTGATCGCAACCTGGAAAAATAGTCAATTTCTTATTCGCGACTGGGGCGCGCTGGATCAGATCTATCATTTCAGCCGTCAGAATATGCTTATCGCTCTTGCCATGAAGAATGAGCAGCTTTTTTCCTCTAAAATTTTGGATATGCTTCAAAGGCTCAAGGCTGTCTGACTCGATCGGCTTTACTTTATCATTCGGGTTTTCGTCCTTGTAGTGTTTGGCAAGCAACGCCTGACTTTCATACGGGCTTTCAGCGACAACCCCAGCAATTCCCGTTCGCATTGAACCTTCAATCAAAGCGAGTGCTGCACCGAGCGAACGGCCATAAATGACGATCTTCTTACTGGGATAATTTTTCTGAGCATAGGAAACCGCAGCATCGAGATCGATCAGATATTCCGGATGACCGATGGCATTCGCATCATACGCGAATGCCTGACTCGACCCGAATCCGCGATAATCGAAAAGAAGAACAGGAAATTTCTGAGCTACGATCTGCGCCACCTGCAGATCGTAGCTCATATTACCAGCATCGGTACCGGCAAGAATAACGAGGATATCCGTGGAGTCTTTAGTTGGTTTACAACACCATCCCGTCAAACGAAAATGATCCGCCGTTGGAATATTGAGGCTGTCGTAGCTCATGCCTGCTTGCGATGGCAGCGCAACGTAATCCTTGTAAGGATGAATGGCGAATGCTTCTGTCGATAGAACGAGCAGCCAAAATGCAAGAATAAAATTTCGAATCATGGAAAATGAGGTTAATGGCCTTTCTATATCGTATTTTTGTCCTATGTCATTCCTCGAATCCTTATTTTCATTGCAAGGCAAAACAGCTGTTGTGACGGGTGCATCGCGCGGGATCGGTTGTGCGGCAGCAATTGCGCTGGCTGGCGCGGGAGCCAATATTGTGCTTGTTGGAAGAGATGAAGCGGCGCTTTTGGAAGTGCAGGAATCCATCAAATCAAATGGGACGCATGGGTCTGATAAATCCCATATCGTCATTGCCGATGTTACAGATCCGGGAAAAACCGTGGAAACCATAGCTTTCACAATCCAGCATTATGGAAGCATCGATATTCTTGTAAATAACGCCGGAATTATCCGCCGCTCCCCAGCAATTGATTACACCGCCCACGATTGGAACGAAGTTATCGATACTGACCTGAACGCAGTATTTCAATGGTCGCAAGCTGTGGGGAAAATAATGATCGAGCAAGGAAGTGGAAAGATCATTAATGTTGCGTCCCTTTTGTCATTTCAGGGAGGGTTGAATGTCGTTGCCTATGCAGCCGCGAAAGGTGGCGTTGCACAGCTCACGAAAGCGCTCTCGAATGAGTGGGCGAAATATGGTGTTAATGTCAATGCTATCGCGCCGGGATATATGTTAACGAACGCCACAGCAGCACTCCGAGCAAATCCCGAGCGAAGTGCACAAGTTTTTTCGCGTATCCCTGCCGGACGCTGGGGTGAGCCGGAAGATCTTGCCGGTGCGGTCATTTATCTTGCTTCGGCAGCTTCGGATTATGTTAATGGGCATATCTTAGCAGTCGATGGTGGATGGCTGGCATATTAATTCAGAATTTAGAAATAAGAATTATGGAATGGCTTTTTCGTAATACCGCATCAAAAAAAGGTCGCAATATCACGATCACTCCAGAAACTTCAGCTTTCAAAGTCCTCCATGCCGGACGCATTATTCTGGATAAAGAAATCCCAACCGTCAGCGCGCAAAATCCCGGTCGCGAAACCACGCTTCTTTGTTTGCACGGAGCAGGGCAAGTAAAAATTGGCGGAAATACATTCGATCTACAAAAATTCGATGGAATGTATATTTCCCGTGGAGAAACATTTGAAGTATCGACGAATGAATGGTTCGATCTTGTCGAAGCTTCAGCGCCGACAGAAAAATCGCATCCGACAAAACATATTAGCTTCGAACGCGATGTAAAGCCGACGGAATCGCTTGCCCTTAAAGTCGGGAAAGAACCGTATTACCGTGATCTGAATAAAGTGTTGTGCGAAAATATCGAAGGCTCGCGTATCCTTCTCGGATTTACGATGTCTAAACCGGGCAATTGGACATCCTGGCCGCCTCACGAACATGCTGCTACCCGCGAGGAACTCTATCTTTTCTTCGATATGCCCGCGCCCGCGTTTGCCACACAATACATCTACACCAATCTCGATAATCCTGAATTTGTCCGCCCCGTCTATGAGAACGATGCCGTGACCATTGTAAAAGGTTACCATCCCAACGTTGCCGCTCCTGGCTATCCCGTTAATTTCGTTTGGATCCTTTGCTCGCTCGAAGATGGGGCATGGCGAACCCTTGCGGATGTAAATGTTCAGCCAGGATATGAGGCTATTCCAACGGGGCTACGATAAGCATGACAAAAGCATCCGTTATCCAGCGAATTCTCGATGAGAAAGTCTTCGCCGTACTTCGGCTTCAGTATACCGATGAGATCGAGCGCGTAGTTGAAGCCATTGTAAAAGGCGGAATTTCGATCATCGAGATCACGATGAACTCGAAAAATGCGGAAGAAAGCATTCATCGCGTAAGCAAAGCATTTCCAAATTGCCTGATCGGCTCGGGAACTGTGATTGGAGTCGAAGCATCGACGAAAGCAATCGAGAGTGGTGCGAGATTTCTCGTTAGCCCCGTGACCGATCTCGATATGCTTGCAGTAGCAAATGAAGTCGGAGTAGTTTCGATGGCAGGCGCACTTACTCCGACGGAAGCCTGGCAAGCATCGCAAGCTGGTTCCGATTTCGTGAAGCTATTCCCTCTTGCGGGGCTTGGGCCACAATATATTCGAGCCATGCGTGGGCCGCTGCCAAACATTCGCTTCATTCCCACCAATGGAGTGAGCGTAGAAAATGTACCGGAATGGTTCGAAGCCGGCGCATCTGCCGTTGGAATTGGAACTCCGCTTGTAAGCGACCGCGATCTGGAAAGTGGTGATCTGAGTATCATCGAGGAACGCGCACGAAAAATCATCTCCTCCGTTCAAAAATATACGAATGGCAAAAAGAAATAAAGACCAGTCATCAGAAGCTCGCGCACTCATTCGCACCGTGAGCGAATCATTCTGCGAACGGTATCGCCCCGAATCGCAATCGACGGATTGGGGACAATCGCTTGCCATGTATGGCTTGCTGCGTGGGCTGTCGGCCGATGACAATCCAAAAGTGCGAGCGTATTTGCGACGTTGGCTTGCGTTCCATCTCGCCGAGCAGGTTCCCGTGCATTATTTCTGCGGGTCGTGGAGCTTTGCGCTGCTGTATCCCGATGTTATTCGCGAGTTCCCAGAATTCCGAATGCAATTGGAAGAGACCGCACTTCGCATTTATGAATTCATGCGCGACAAAGCGCTTCGCAATGGTGAAGGTTTCTTGCTGCATAATATCGACCTTCCTCATATTTACATCGATACCGTTTATTATTCTTCCGCGCTGCTTGCGAAGATCGGGCCATTTCTTGGAGTAGATTGGGAGGACGAAGCGGTAAAGCAGATCGTCCTGCACCTCAATAGATTGCAGGATGGCGATAAACCGTTCTTCATTCACTGCGAGGAAAACCACGGCGGCAAACGTTCCGAAGGAAGCTGGGCACGAGGCAACGGCTGGGTGATGATGACGCTGGCAGAAATCCTTCCCTTGCTGGATAAAAAATCCGTTCGATATAAAAATCTTCTTATTATTTTTCAACAGCTGGCTTCCGAAATCGTAAAGCTCCAAACAAAGAACGGCCTTTGGCGAACCATTCTCGATGATAAAACCAGCTATGAGGAAGTGTCAGCTTCGGCTATGTTTCTGTTTGCGTTTGTTCGCGCTCGCAAAATGGGACTTATCGGTCACGTGGAGCATATCAATCACATAGAAAAAGCTACCCGCACATTAATAACTTCTGTCGATAAATCAGGCCGCGTTTTAGGAGTTTCTGAAGGCACGTGGCCTGGAACGATAGAATACTACAAATCTCTCTCCACCGGCGAATGGTGGTGGGGCACGGGCGCATTCTTGTTGGCGATGGTTGAATTGGCTTCTGAATAGGCCTTAAAAAGCAATTGGCGAAACCTTTAACAATACCCGCCGTCAGAGTC
>Ga0206964_10238_pt1 | contig 14843 bp, 6 predicted proteins | sample Alteio_BWOrgHeat_25_FD_152980 | JGI IMG/M metagenome (GOLD analysis project Ga0206964, IMG submission 152980) | Enriched cells from forest soil in Barre Woods Harvard Forest LTER site, Petersham, Massachusetts, United States -... | ecosystem: Environmental > Terrestrial > Soil > Temperate forest >...
TGCGGTTGATATCAATATCAAACACCAGCATATCCGGCAACGAAACAGCGAAATAATCTATCCTTATTTCATCATTCATATGTTCGGTTCCGAAATCAATAAAGCGCTGGAATATTTCTTCCGCCTTGTTCGGCTCGCCAAGTTTTTGCCATGCCAGGGCCTGGTACAGTATCTTATCCGGCTGCGGGTCGTTATAATAAATGGCCTGTACAGGTACGGCATTACCTGCCGTCGCAGCAGCAAACCTCGCACTTGACAGGTCATTCTCCTGAAGTCCTTCGAAAGCACATCCGAGTAAATAATTGATGTCGTTTTCCGGTGTGTTATATAATTTCCCTTCCCCCAGGTTGTCCGGATACTTTTCAAGTTTGGATAAAAGTTCAATAGCTTTACGATATTCGCCGTCCTGCAATGCTTTTTTGGCCAGTTCGATATGGCAGAGTAAAAATTGCCCTATCACCTTACCTTCTCCGCCTTCCCACGGGTGGAATTGGCGCGCAGCCAATAACTCCATCACGGCTTCGTATTGCCCGGTATTATTAAGAATGGTAATCCGTTCCAGGTAAAGATCATCGCGTTCATTTACAAGTTCCGGGTACTTATCAAGCAGTTCAAGCCGCGCTTCAAAAGGCCGGCCGCTGATCTTGCATAATTGATCCAGTTCCATCAGCACGCGTGCATCAGTGGTATCCAACTCAAAAGCCAGTTCCATTTCTGTAAGCGACTTTTCTTTTTGGTTGAGCTTATTATAATAAGCCAGAGAAAGGTTGCGGTGAACCGTCGGAAATGACTTATCCAGCACTGCCGATCTTTCCCAGCAACCGATAGCCTCGGAGTATTGACGCTTATCATACCACAGGTTACCCAGGTAATAATATGCCCTGGCGTCTGAAGGGTTAATGACGACAGCATTTTGAAGGATGAGTATTTCTTCTACTTTATTCGGGAAACAAATCCCCCCGGTATTTGCCGCACCGTGGCCGGCATACTGCTTCGCAATTTCGGCATTACCCACTTTTGCAGCAAACCAGCTTTGATAATACGATACCAGCGGGCTTGTCACAGGGAGATCCTGTTCATATGCGTCCAAAACCAGCAACGCGTCCCTAAACAAACCGGCTTGCGCATAGCTTAATGACAGTTCCAGGTAATTATTAGGCTCATCGCGCATCAGGTTAATGAGATTCTTCAGTTTGGCAGCGGCATCATGCTTTTCACTGGTAAGCAGGTATTCTTCAAACAAACAGCCATAATTGAACGGGTCTATCACTGTAGATTCTCCAATAAGCGCCAGCGCCTCATCCCGCCTGCCGTTGAGGCGCAACAATGATGTTTTTAAATGCCTTGCCGGTAAGCTGTGATAATTGCGGATCAATGATTTTTCAACCAAAGCCAGTGCTTGTGTTATTTTTCCTTGTGCGGTTGCTATTCGCGCCAACTCCAGGTAAGCACTGTGTTGCATCGCATCGTTCCAGGTTGCCTTATAAAAAGCATCAAAAGCTTCATCCAGACTATCCTGCAATTTAAGGCTTAAGCCAAGATTGAAATAAGGCTCACCATCATACGGATTGGGATTTCTTTTGGTAATGGTTTTGATAGCTGTTCTGAAATAGGGTTCTGCCTTTGCGAACTGGCCTCTTCTCAGTAATAGTAAACCGATCGCATTATTGCAGCGGACATCACCAGGGCTTCTCCGTAAGGCTTCCTCATAATAATCAAGTGGATTATAAGTAGCGTGCCTGTATTGCTCTAAATGCCACCCGTTTAAAAACAGGTCCTCAATTTGTTCAATTTCCGCAGGTTGTTTTGCGGCTACAGCAGCCGCAGGGATCTCCTGATCCGTATTTTTTTCGGGCCGATAGCTAACCAGTATTGAACCATCATTAGCCGCAACCACAATCTCCAGCTCTGTTTCGTCAAGATCAGCTGATATCCTAAAAGTGGAGGCAAATATCGCATCTGGCGCTATAGTCGCCGTAAAGCTTTTTATTTCCTGCCCGTTATGCAATACCTTTATCGTGGCTTGCTCATATACAGCGGTGGCATAAACCTTTACAAAATAATCGCTTCCCTGCTTTCCGGCGCTGATCATAGCCTCTTTGGTCGCATTTTTCACAACGCCTATCTGTGCGTAAGGCATAAAATACTGCTCAAAAGTTTTGCCTTCATTTGGCTGAATCCATGAAAAATCAGGCTGGTTATCGGTGAATACGCCCGTCATCAGTTCAATGTAGGGTCCGTCCTCATCGGTAAGGTTGCGGTCCCACGCGAATCCGAAATCGCCATTGCCCCAGGTCCATTGTTTTTTGCCGGGTGATACATGATGATCGGCTACGTGCAGCATACCACCTTGCGTATCATGTTCATAGCAACCCATAAAATCGTATTTGGATTGTATGGCCATATACGATGTAGGCACAGGAATATTTTTATAGCGCGAAATGTCGGTGCCCGGCGCATAATCAACCTTGTAATAAGCGCCCGTTGCTATCGGGAAATCGGATACATCACGTTTACCGTGATCAAAAACCGCATAAACGTCAGGTGGGAAGACTGATTGATAATCATCATTCACTTTTACGGCCGGGTTTGCCCACCACAAAAATGTTTGCGGGAAAGGTGTGGGATTAAACAGTTTGCCGCTTATTTCAAGGTAAGCTTTGCCGGGGTACAACGTAAACCCTGCCATGCCTTTGGTGCGGAACATTACTTCCAGCTCGTTAACCCAAACGGTTTTACTGCCATCGGCATTTTCCTGTATTTTATAATCAACGGGCGAAAAGGTACTTGGGCGATGATGCTGCGGCCAGTTAAATTCAATACCGCCGGAGATCCAGGGGCCGGCAAGCCCAACCAGCGCAGGTTTGATCACCTGGTTATAATACACAAAATCGCGCTTTTTTATTTTATCATAAGCACGCTGTATTCTACCGCCGAGCTCCGGCAGTACCATAATTTTCAGGTATTCGTTTTCTAAAAATACGGCGTTATAAGCCCGGTTATGTTTTTCGTCTTCTATCTTTTCAATTACAGGGTGAGGATAAACTACACCGCTGCTGCCCTGATACACTCTTTTCTCGAGGAACATCGGATTCTTTTCAGGTTCTCCGGTTCCGTAAGTAGGAATGACAACTTGTTCGATCCAGGCTTTTACTTCCATATATTATACTAATCTACTAATATTTTTTATTGGTTAGATGGCACCAGCTTTACCATGATGGCATCGGCAGTTGGCACGTTAAAAGAAAATGAATCCTGGCCTTTTGCTATTTTTCCGATGGGCTGGTCGGTCAGGAAATCTTTAATGATATACTCACCGGCCCCGAGCCCGAGGTCTGCCCGGCGCCAGGTGATGTCGAATTGTTTTTTATTATCGAAATTGAATAACGAGACCATCGTTTCAGCTCCCGGCAGGTAAAATGCCATTTGCTGATCAAATGTCTCACCATCGGCAAATTTTAAAGGGGTAAACGCCTTTGGGTTACTAAAGTAAGCGCATAGATATTTGTTATCCAGGTACTTTTCGGCCCTGTCATCAGCGAGTTTGTCCCTATAATCGGAGCCGTCGCCCAATATACTTCCCATCGACATCAAGGCAAATAATCGCGCCTTGATCTCGTTTTCGGTTAAGTCGGGATTCTTTTCAAAGTTCTTCATAATGGCCACGTCCAGGTTAGTGTAGGGCCAAAGTGTGCCCTGCACCCACCATAAATGCGAGCCGTTGGCCAGCGAGCCTTCAGTACTGCCATAGTGTGGAAAACCAGGCTCATCATCCCTCAGGTGCGAATAAACATCAGTTGATACAAAACGGGTATGCGCATACTGGCTGGGGAACATAGGAGAAATGGCTTCCGTTATGAAAACGTCCTTGCCCATGATCGAGTCTGCCAGTGTCTTCAGCATTTTCATGCCATAATTATAAGCCTGAATGCCGGTCCGTACATTCGGGTCATAGCGCCTGGTTGATTCCAATGCGCCGGCTGTCAAAAAATCTATCTTAATAAATTTGGCGCCAATTGCCTTCGCCTCCTTTAAATTGTAAATAACAAATTGACGAACGGCCGGATGAGTCGGGTCCAGGGCAAGGCATCCCCAATCGCCATTTTTAAACCAGATAGGTTGATTATGGTCATCACGAAGTACGACATCTGATAAATTATAATCTGTTCCTTCAAGCTTTGTGTTTTCCGTATTGTTTTTCCACGCCCATTTAGCAAACGGAATAAAATAGAAACCCAGCTGCTGATTCTTTTTTCCGACATACCGCCCAAATGAGGCTAACAGGCTTGTGGTATAAATAGATTGATCGTAAGAATCGATACTGATTACCGGTTTTGCGTACTTGTTAAAATTGGGAAGTGTCTGGATAAAGTCGGATATTTTAGTTACGTCCTTTGGCATCATTCTGCCCTCATAACCCAATACGCCTTCAACGCCAAAGCTGTTCCAGTAAACGGGCGCATCTCCCTGCCAGCTGAGCCTGCCGTTAAAAAACACGTTCACATTTCCGTAGTCGACAAATGCTTTTCGCGTATCGCCGCCACACAGGTAAATGATGGATGAATTGAGCGATTTGCCCTTCATTGTTCCATGCAAAGTATGGTCATGCGTACCATCATTACCCCCGTAATCCGGCGGCAATGCCGAATTATCTTCAGTAGCGGCGCCGTCATAAATTTTTAGCGAGTCTATAATCCCCTTTTGTGCAGCTGCGCGATAAACGATACCCGTTTTCCAAAAATCATGCGAAATACTACCCATTACCAAACCCGAGAAGTCGTCATTGTTATAGGCTGACGCGAACTCATAACTGATCCCAGTAAAACCTGGTTTGCTATTATCCCAACGGCGTTCCAATATATGCGACCAGTTATCATTATCAAAGGGCACATCCAAAAAACGGGGTTCCGCGCCGGGTTGCAGCAGTTCTGCTTTTTCCTGCGGTAAAACTGCCAGTGCACAGATATCCCTCGTCTCTATTTGAGCATTTACGCCATTATTTTTTTCGGCGGAGAGGTTGACAAGCAGGTAAGGATGGTCCTGAAACAGTAACACCTGTTGTGTTAATGTAATCCCGGCAGAATTACCTGAATGCCTGATGACGATCCGGACACCTTTACCGCTTTCGTTATTAAATTCATCGGTTGACGCCTGGTGTGTTTGGCAAGCGGAGGTAGGAAGATAACCGGATGAAAGCTCGGTAACATAAGCAATGGTGTTGTTAAGTACAACACCATTGCCGAAGTGATAATTCAAACGCCCCGTTTTATAATTTACAGCTACCGATGACTCAGCAGTGCTGACTACCAGGCTATCATCATTTTTCGTTATCTTTTGTGCAGCAACGGTGCCTGATAGCAGCAGTAAACACGGTATCAAATATTTTATAACGGGGCGTTTTTGAAACTTCATCTTAAATTTTATTTAGCAATTAATATCCCGGGTTTTGGGCTTTCAATCCCAACGCCTGGTTGTTTTGCAACTCGGTTAATGGGATGGGGTACAACATATTTTTCGAAGATACATTCTGCTTCGGATGTGCATCGCTGCCGCCACCTCTCTCCACATAAGGATTATCACGTTGCTGTACAAGAGATACCAGCAGACCCGTACGCTTAAGGTCGAACCAACGCCATCCTTCTGCTCCCAATTCCCGGCTGCGTTCGTCCATGATTTCACTGCGCAACGTGGCCTGGTCGGTTGCTGTAAAATCAAGACTGCCGTTGCCAAAAGCACGTTCACGTATTTTGTTCAATGGCGCTAATGCATCTTGCCCCTGGCCCAGCTCATTCAATGTTTCTGCATACATCAAAAACACATCTGCCGAGCGGAGATAATACAGATTTTTACCTGAATGATAGACATCAATATCGCTGGAAGAAATATCATATTTCTTGACAGTTGGTTGTCCCGGGTCCCACCACCACGAGTCGCTGGAACCAGAGCTGGGGTCATAACGAAAGCCATTGATGGATGCATTATAACGGGTATCATATTGATATTCCCACGAATAAGGCCGCGCAAAAACTGAATCTGCATAAAATGCAGTAGTGCACACAACGGTACCGCCGTAACCAGGAGTATGTGTATTCCATGTTTCCCCTTGTATTGGCGGTCCTGCGTAAGAGCCATATAGATTTTGGAGACCTTGCGTATCATTAGAATTATCTGTGGAGTATTGTATCTCGAACAGCGATTCCGCATTGTTTTCGTGCTTCCCGTCAAACAGGTCGGCATAGTTGGCCAACAGGCTAATATTATAGTTATTGATCAGGTCTTCAAACGTGCTTTTTGCATCTGTATAATCATGCAGGGTAAGGTATACTTTGCCAAGTAACGCTTTAGCTGCTTCGACACTTGCACGCCCCACATCGTTGCCTGAAAGTTTGCTCTTTGTCCAGCAATTAGCCGCTGCAAATTTCAGGTCAGCTTCAATCTGGTTGTATACCTGCTGCTGCGGAACGCGGGGCAGGCCATTTGAAAATGATGTATTTTCAAGCGGCATCGGCACATCGCCGTATAGCTGCACCAGGTAAAAATAGTACAGCGCACGCATAAAACGGGCTTCACCCTCCAAACGGGTTTGGACAGCAGGTTCGCCAAAGTTTTTAATCTGCGGTATATTTAATATCGCCGCATTTGCGTTGGCTATGCCGTTGTAGCAAACTGTCCAAAAGCCGGTAACATCGGCATTTTGACTGTTAAACGTAATATCGTAAACATCCATGCCAACTATACCTGCATAATAAGCGCCATAGCCCTGGGCCTGGTAGCAGCAACGTGCCTCATCGGTGCCAATTACCCCTATCAACTGGTAGTCGGATTTTTTAAGGGTTTGTAGTTGCTGGTAAATGCCTGTTACGCCCGCTATTGCTCCCTGCTCATCTTTATAAACACTCTGCGCCGAAACGAATACCTCAGGTGTATAGTTCAATTCTTTTTGGCAACTGCTGAAGCATTGCAGTAACACTACTGCCAGGCCAGCCGGCCAAAGTTTCTTTAAATATTGCTTAATACTTTTCATATCAAAAATGTTTTTAATGTTATAGCCCTAATTTTGCACCCAGCAGGAATGTACGGTACCGCGGGTAAATTTCATTTGCCGCGTCAGCACCGGCTATGTCCGGATCAACGCCTTTGTAACCGGTGAACAGGAAAGGATTGAGCACCTGTGCGTATATGTTCAGGCTATGTACCTTTATTTTGTCCAACAATGCGGATGGAAAATCATATCCAAGTGTAATATGTTGTATTTTGAAATAGCTCGCATTTTGTATAGAATAGCTTGATCCCTGACCTGTGCCGCCCGGCAGTGTTTTCAAAGAGGTACCAAAAGCGTCCGGCCTTGGGATATTTGTATTGGTATTGGTAGGTGTCCAGTAATTGCCGCCTTGTACTGTTACGTTTCCTTTGCTACCATATGATCCATTATAATAACTAAGATCGGTAAAAGTAAGGTTATTCAGCTGCTGGCCATATTCATAGGTGCTGTATACAGTTAGCGATATGCTCTTGTACCTGAAATAGTTCCAGAAACTACCCCATCCTTTCGGGATGCTTGAGCCTACAACCACTTCATCTTCAGGTGTTATCTTGCCATCGCCATTCACATCCTTTATCTTGATGTCGCCCGGTTTGCCGTTCGGGTCAAGGCTAAAGTTATCGCCCTGCTGGTACAGGCCGTTATAAACATAATTAACATAAGTTCCGCTTGGCGGCAAACCAACACGCAGCGCCAGGCTCACAGAATCCCTGCCAGGGAACAGCTTGGTTACTACGCTCTTATATTTCGACCAATTGATCGAGGTTTGCCATGTAAAATTCTTGGTTTGTATGGGTGTTATCTTTAATGCAACGTCAATACCCTTCGTATTCATGGCGGCAACGTTTACATACTCGGTTTGGAAACCCGACGAAGGCGCGATCGGCAATGGCATCAGGAGGCTGCTGATATTTTTGTTATAAACATCAACCGACAACTGAACGCGATTGTTTAATAAAGCGATGTCTGTACCGGCATTAAACTGGTGTTGCACTTCCCATTGCAGCGAGTTATTGCCAAATACTCCGTTTGTGCCTGCAACAGTGTAACCGCTGGTTACCGATGATCCGTTGAAAGGATAAGTTGCAGGGTCGTAACGTGTATAAATGGCGTCGTAAGGAACATTTTGATTGCCTACCAGTCCATAGCTAAGGCGCAGTTTAAAATCATTTAACCAGGTTTTTACTTTAAACCCGATCCATGGTTCATCAATTACCCTCCATGCGCCACTCACTGTAGGAAACACCCCATATTTGTTGTTGGGACCGAAACGGCTTGACCCATCCTGGCGAATGGTAGCATTTAAAATGTAGCGGCCTTTGTACTTATAAACGGCCCTTGCCAATAACGAGCGCACCGCCCAGCCGTCATAATTGCTGTTATCCTGTAGTTTTTGGCCGGCACTGCCAATTGCTTTATAGGATAGCAGGTCGGTAGGGAATTGGTCCCCCTGCATGTCGGTTGCAAAATCTTCATGTTTCTCAAAAGTGAAACCGCCCAGCAAATTCACCTCATGGTCGCCTGCTACGAAGTTATAAGTAACCGTATTTTCCCACAAAACGTCTGTCGCCCTGGTGTTGTAGATCTCTCCAAAACCGTTTGTGGGTGTGTAACCGGGCCCGGTAGTTCTCGGATAATATTTGTCCTCTTCTGCCTGGTAGATATCAGCACCTATACTCGAACGCAATACCAGGTTTTTGATGGGGGTAAGTTCAATGTACAGATTCGCATTGGTACGGTTGGTTGTATAAAGATCTATTGCGTCCAATGCCAATGTAACAGGGTTAAAAATAGTTGGGGTTCCTGTTGAGCTATCAATCACAATCAATGGCTGACCGCTGGCATCGTATATTTGTTGCAAAGGACTTTCGGTAAGCGACTGCTGATATTCGTTGGGCAGTGCATTATGGGTGATATCATGTGTATACCTTGCGGTAGCACCTATTTTCAGAAACTGCCGGATTTGGGTTTCGTCGCTGAAATAAGCTGAATACTTTTTATAGCCTGTGTTGACCAGGATACCCTCCTGGTCCTGGTATTGGCCGCTGAAATAAACCCTGTTTGAGCCTGTGCCATTCGATACCGACAAGTTATAGTTTTGGGTCGGCGCATTATTGCGCAAAATAGCATTTTGCCAGTTGTAGTTGGTATATCCATTGGCAATGCTTTGCAATTCATAACTGTTAAATATTTTCCTGTCAGCAGTATCGGTCCCGGGTGCGCCAAAGGTGCCCGGGTCAGCATCTTGAAATGCAGTCCGTTCTAACGTGGCATAACTACGGGCATCCAGCATTTTATATGCTGGATTGTTTACCTGGATCCCGGTATACATGTCGAAATTCACACTTGTAGCGCCTGCTTTAGGTTTTTTAGTGGTGATGAGTATCACACCTTCAGCAGCGCGCGAACCGTAGATACCGGCCGCCGCCGCATCTTTCAATATCTCTACCGATTCGATATCGTCGGGGTTGATATTGCGTATATCACCAACCAAAGCCACACCGTCGACGATGTATAATGGCCCTTCCAACTGGGTTATGGAGTTTAATCCGCGTACGTTTACGGAGGCGCTTGCGCCTGGCTGGGTACTCGTACTATGTACTTCAAGGCCCGGTGCGCGGGATGCCAGCGCCGTAGCCAGGTTGGTTGACGGCATTTCGTTGATCTGCTGAGCCGATATAGAGGTCACGGCGCTTGTCAGGTCTTTGCGCTTTTCCTTACCATAAGCAATTACCACCACTTCGGACAAATTGCCGCTGCTTTTTAGCAAGATAGTAATACTGGTGCTGTCACCGACAGTTACCTTTTTAGGCTCATAGCCGGTAAAAGTCACTTTAATTGTAGAGCCAACTTCGGCATCCACAACAAAATTACCATTTTGGTCCGCGGCTAATTTATTAACCGGCTTACCCGCGGTTTCCACAGCGACCGTAGCAAATGGGAGCGATTGCCCCGTTTGCGAATCCTTCACCGCACCGTTGATTTTTCGCTGCTGAGCGTGGGCGTTGATGAGGCCAGCCGAAAACAGCGCAATGATTAGTAGTAGTTTTCTCATTATTTATTTGGTTTAAATCAGTTGTCTCTTTAATGACAGGATGGACAATAAAACACCCATTGTAAATAAATGGACATTTTTATTAAACACGAAACATTCTGTTTCACTGAAAAATAATTCTCAATTAAATCGCTATCCTGTTAAATTAAAATACTATAATTGGTTTATAATAACAAACGTAGTATGATTATCAGCAAATTAAAATGCCTAATATTATGATAATGATGGATTTTTATACACTTTGTTAAACACATTTGAGATAGATCGATGTTAAAGGAAAAATTACCGCGCAAAAGAGAGGGGTTTGAAGGTCAGCGCCTGATCGTCATCCCTAAAAAGATTGTTTCCGAATTTCTTGTCAAGGATCCGGTAACACGGCAGATCTATATTACCGACATTGGTTTTTATCCGAAGGCAATGTTTCACTATGCCGAACGGCTGCACGGAATAAGCCAGCACATTATTATTTATTGCATCGAAGGCTACGGGTGGATCGAGATCAATAAGAAACGCGTCATCATCTCGCCGTCTCAATTTATTGCGATCCCCGCAAATACACCTCATCGGTATGGCGCCGATGTGCAGAATCCCTGGTCGATCTACTGGGCGCATTTTAAGGGGGAAAACTCGGCATTTATTGCGGACCTTATCGTCAAAAACTCAGATGACTATAAGCCGCAGTTAACTTTCAGTGAAGACCGCATCGGGCTGTTTGACGATATCTATTATAACCTGCAGAACGGCTACGGTGATGATACGCTGCGTTATGTAAACATGATATTTTATCATTTCCTGTCGTCCATGATCTACGAGGACAAGTTCAACCGCCTTAAAAAAACGATCAATACCGACATAGTCGACAAGGTGATCAAACTAATGCAGGATAAGATCCAGCAAACGATCACACTCAAACAAATGGCCGATTTCTCCAATCTTTCGGTTACGCACTTTTCGTCACTATTCCGAAAAAAAACGGGGCATTCGCCTATTGAATATTTCAATCACCTTAAAATACAAAAGGCCTGCCAGTACCTTGCATTTACCAATATGACTGTCAAAGAACTCGCATATTGTATCGGCGTTGAGGACCAATATTATTTCTCGCGGATGTTTACCCGTTTGATGGGTATCTCACCTTCGGCGTATCGTAAACGCAACGTTGAAAACAGATCGGTGATCGGTACCTAACCCTTAGTGACCTGAATATTGGTAAATACCCCATTTACCTTTAAACGGACCGTCTTTTTGTCGGGCGAATATAAGTGATAGGAGATTATACGTCCGTTTTTCCAGTTGAAATTAACCGTGATGTTTCCACGCGCTTTCAAGCCGCTTACCTGGCCCGATGATTTCCATGCATCGGGAATAGCCGGCAATAACTCGATATACCCTGCATGGCTTTGCAGCAGCATTTCTGCTATTGCGGCAGTTTCGCCAAAGTTTCCGTCGATCTGGAACGGTGGGCCGGCCGATAACAGATCGGGATAGATCCCTCCGCCTGCGCCATAATTCATATCTTGTCTATCTGTTGTACGCAGCAGGTGTTTCAGCAGCAGGTAGGCGTGATTGCCGTCGTGGAGCCGTGCCCAGAATAGTTGCTTGTATACAATTGACCAGCTCGGGCCATCGTCACCGCGTGCTTCAAGTGTTTTTCTGCAGGCTGCAGCAAGTTCAGGTGTTCCGTCAGTGGTGATGAGTTTACCCGGATACAAAGCATACAAGTGAGAAATATGACGGTGCTGGAGATCTGTTTCTTTATAGTCTTCTAGCCATTCCATCAGTCTTCCATCTTTCCCGATACGGCCGACAGGTGGTAATTGCTTTATTTTTTGCCTGAGTGAATCGCAAAATGCGCTGTCGATCCGCAGGAGACTGCCGGCCGTTATGACGTTGCTAAACAGTTCCCTGATGATCTGGTTATCGATGGTCGGGCCTTCGCAGATACTGGCCCACTTACCGTTGGGCAGATAAAAACTATTTTCGGGCGATGAGGAAGGTGAAGTAAGCAACCAGCCGGTTTGCTTATCCGGAATCAACATATCACTGTAGAACAATGCCGCACCCTTCAACACCGGGTATATTTCCTTCAGGTATTGCTGGTCGCCCGTAAAGTCATAATGCTGCCACAGGTTATTACACAACCAACCCGAGCCAACCTTTGTTACACCCCATGACGCAGCTTCGCCGGGTTCCGTAAAACCCCATACATTAGTAATCACATGAGCAACCCAGCCTCGGGCATTGTAATAAGCTTTGGCCGTTTTTTCCCCATTTGGGACGATGCTTTCCACCAGTTTTGTGAGCGGTAAATTAAGTTCAGAAAGATTTGAAACCTCCAGCGGCCAATGATTCATTTCGACATTTACATCCAAATGGTAATCACCATTCCAGGGCGTTTGGGTTTGATTAGCCCAAAGTCCCTGCAGATTAGGCGGCAAGAGTCCTACACGCGTACTGCAGATACTCAGATAGCGCCCAAACTGGTAAAAAAGGACAGGCAATGCGGTATCCGCATCCGGGTTCTGCTGAAAATTATGCAAACGCACGTCTGTAGGCACAGTACTTATCCCGCTTTTGCCGATTTGAACGCTTACCCTGTTAAAAAGCCGCGAATAGCCCATGATATGTTCCCGCCGCTCTTCATCATAACCTTTTCGTAAAGAACTTTTTATCAAGCTGTCTACCCTCGCGCTAATACCAGGCCCGCGAAAATCTGTAGCAGCAGAAATATACAAGGTCACGCTCGTGGCGTTTTTAATAACGAGACTTTCGTGATCGTAAGAAAGCTTACCGCCGGCTAACACCGGCATCACTTTTGTCATGAACTTCATACCGGGCCGTTGTACGCCAGAAGGCAATTGGCCGGTAAGTATGATCGATTTGCCATCGACAGCGGCCTCGCCATTTTCAGGCCGGCTGAGTGCAACCGTGCAATTAATTTGATTGGGCCGGTCAGCGGTGATCCTGATGACCGAGACGTCGCTGCCGAAACTGCAAAAATACTCCCTGGTGTAGGTTACACCTTTTATGGTGTATATTGTTTTGGCAATAGCCCGATCGAGGGATAATTCTCTTTTATAGTGCGTAAATACAGGCTGCTGTCCATTACCGTAACTGTATTGCAGGTTCAAATTTGCCAATACCTGGTAACAGCCAAAGGGGTCTTTTGCACCGTTGCCGTTGCCAGAACCTGCACCTGTGCAAACAAAATCCTTGTTTATAATAGCCTGCGCTTCATCATTTTTACCTTCTAACAATAACTGTCTTATCTCGGGCAGTCGTTTATAAGCGCCATAGTTGTTCGCATCCTGGGGCGACCCGGACCAAAGCGTGATGTCATTTAATACAATATTTTCTTTGTTCACGCCCCCATCCGGCATCATACCAAACCTGCCATTGCCAAGCGGCAAACATTCCTCCCAAATCTTAGCTGGCTTTGTATAGTACAGCATTTGCGGACGTTCCTGAGCCGTGCCCGTCGACCAAAAAAACAGTAAAAGCAGAAATTGAGAAATTATTATGCAGAACGAATAGTTTTTGTGCATGATCAAACGGTACGAAATCGGTATTAATAAATTGGTTTATTCCCGATCTAAAAGTATTTTCTTCAAAGCATTTCATAAATGGATAAAAACATTAAAAAGATGGATTAACATACATACGATGCTCCAGCAAGTGCCGAAATGCGGGCTTGCAAAATTTTTAACCTCAATTTAGCGCCTAAAGTGTAACACTGTTGTGGCAGATCGCATCTTATGGTTATGACAATGTTTGCCATAAAAACGAGATTTATCCTCCTTTTTTTATTTTCTTTAGCAACCTGCCTTGTTTTTGCGCAGGACCAGGTTAAAAAATCAGTTGCCATAAAAACTGCCAGCCCGCCTAAAATTGACGGCCTGCTGGATGATGAGGCCTGGAAAAATGCACCCATCGCCACCGGTTTTGTTGAGTATAGCCCCGTTGCCGGCCGGCACGAAACACCCGAAAACCGGACGGAAATAAAAATATTATATGATGACAATGCGGTTTACATAGGCGCGCGCATGTACGAAACATCGGCAAAAGGAGTAGCCCACGAGTTGGTAAACCGTGATAACGTAGGCACATCCGATTTTGTGGGTGTCGTATTGGATACCTACCACGATGGCATAAACGCTGTGGGCTTTTACGTTACTGCGGCCGGGGTTCAGTTTGATGCCAAATACTCCCCAAACCCCAATGGCAACACCGAGGACGCTACCTGGAATGCTGTTTGGTTAAGTAAAGCACACATTGACGAGCATGGCTGGACAGCGGAAATCAAGTTCCCATACTCGGCGCTGCGCTTTGCCAAAAAAGACGTGCAGTTATGGGGCATGCAGTTGGTGCGCCGCCGGCAATACGAGCAAAAGGAATTATTTTGGAATGAGGTAGACCCCAAAAAGAATGGTTTTGTGAACCAGGAGGGCGAATTGCATGGCATACAAAACATCACACCACCGGTGCGGCTGGCGTTTTATCCTTACATTTCTACTTACCTCAATCATTATCCTTACAATACGCCCGGGCTTAAAAATACCAGCGCTCAGTTTGACGGAGGCATAGACGTTAAATACGGCATCAGCGAAAGCTTTACGCTAGATTTGACATTGGTGCCCGATTTTGGACAGGTACAATCAGATAACAAGATCTTAAACCTTACGCCTTTTGAGGTTAAATATGTCGACAACCGGCCATTTTTCACGGAGGGAACAGAACTGTTCAATA
>Ga0206964_10149_pt1 | contig 14783 bp, 15 predicted proteins | sample Alteio_BWOrgHeat_25_FD_152980 | JGI IMG/M metagenome (GOLD analysis project Ga0206964, IMG submission 152980) | Enriched cells from forest soil in Barre Woods Harvard Forest LTER site, Petersham, Massachusetts, United States -... | ecosystem: Environmental > Terrestrial > Soil > Temperate forest >...
ATCCCACAAGTCGCGCAAGGTGCCGCCAAAATATTTTTCGTCGGTGAGCACGGAAATGCAATCGGCGCCAGCGTTGGTGTAGCGACGGGCTTGTTCGACGGCATCGGCCCCGGCTTTGATTTCTCCGGCGGACGGCGAGCGGCGCTTGATTTCGGCAATGACGCCCATCCGGCCCGGCTGGTCCAGCGCCTGCGCGAAACTTGGTCCGGGGCGCTTGGCCTCGGCAAAGCGCGCCAAGTCGCGCTCGCGCACGGGGCGCAGGCGCGGCTCGATCTCGCGCCGTTTGTGGGCCATGATTTCAGCTAACTTGTCCATGAAGGGTCTATTTTTAGACAGAATTAACAGAATTAACAGAATTATTTAAAAACGGGGAATGTGGCCAGGGTGGTAATTATGGATTAGCTCTTGGAATTCCCTGCTCAATTCAGTAAATTTTGTTGTCCGAGGATTCTTTCAACCAACCATGAGCTCAATTGACGACTTAAAGGAAACCATGGCGCGGCTGCGCGGCCCGGGGGGCTGCCCGTGGGACATTGAGCAGACGCACAAGAGTATTTGCGATTGTCTGGTCGAGGAAGTGGCGGAGTTGCTGGACACGATAGACCGGGATGACTTTCCGCACATGCGCGAAGAACTGGGCGATCTGTTATTACATGTCGTCATGCATGCGCAGATGGCGAGCGAGGCGGGGCATTTTAATTTTGAGGATGTGGCGCGGGAGATAAATGAGAAACTGATTCGCCGGCACCCGCACGTGTTTGGCACCATGAATTTGCCCAATACCGAGGCGGTGCTCAACCAGTGGGATGTTATTAAAGCAGCGGAGAAGAAAAACGGCCCCGAGGCGGAAGGGCTCTTTAAACGCCTGCCGCCTAAATTGTCGGCGCTGCTCTGGGCGCGGGAGGTTTTCAAGCAAATCGACAAAAAGAAAATGCCCGCGGAAGGCGTGGTGGATTCGCAAAAGATTGCGGCATTGGCCAAGGGCCTTGATGAAGCGGCGGCGGGACAAAAACTTTTTGAACTGACGGCGGCTTGCCGCCAGGCAGGGATTGACCCTGAATCGGCCCTGCGCCGCCATACGCGGGCGGTGATCGACGCGGTGGAAGAGAAAAGCCATGCTCCCGCTTCGTGAGGGCAATTCTTTAGAGATGCTGGCCGTCGAGACCTCCGGCGGCCCATTGCTGGTGCCCTATGAAATCCGCCGTTCGCCGCGTGGACGACGGATTAGGTTGAGTCTGGGCCAGCAAAACCAGGCCGTGTTGCGGGTGCCAGCGCACGGAAGCGTGCGGGAAGCGCTGGTTTTCCTGCGCAGCCAGGGCGATTGGCTGCAAAAACAACTGCGAAAAGCGCCACCGCCGATGGGACTGACTGAGTATTTGACGAAGCACCCGCGGCTGAGTGGCTTGGGCCGGGAATTTGCAGTGACTTTGAATTTTACCACGACGCGGCCATTTTTTGTCTATTCGGACAAAAGCGGCGAAGTGGAGTTTCGTTATCCTGCAGGCGAGGGGAGTGGCCCGGCTTTAGGTAAATTAGTGCGCGAATTTGCGGAAAAAGTCCTGCCACCGTGGATCCGGGTATTGGCGGGGCAGCGGGGATTGCGGATTCGCCGGGTGAGCATCCGCGACCAAGGGACGCGCTGGGGTTCGTGTGCGGCGAGCGGGACGGTTTCGCTCAACTGGCGGCTGGTTTTGCTACCGGTGGATTTGCACGACTACGTACTCTGGCATGAACTGGCGCATTTGACGGAAATGAACCATGCGGAATCGTTTTGGAACTTGTTGAGGAGCTATGATCCTGGCACGGATCGGCACGATAGGGACCTTACCCGGGTTTCGCGGGGGTTGATGAGGCTGGGACGGCCCGGGTCTTTGTAGAAATATTTATGGAAGGCATAATGAAACTGGCCAGCCGTTTTCCCGAGGGAAAATGGCGCGGGAAAGAGCAATTGGAGCAGGAGTTGAGCGAATCAGACGCCCGGGATGCGTTTTGGTGTTGCGTTGAGAGGATTTATTCTGATTTCTAGTCGAGTTTAATCGGTATCCAGCTCATGGCCAACGCACGTATTGATCGCAAGGGCTTCCTCAAAACTTTGGGGGTCGCTGCGGCTGCCTGTGTAGCCCGCCCCGCGGGCGCGGCCACCGCCCGTCTGAGTTCGATCAGTTCCGAGGGTGCCAAAGCGGTTGAGTTGCCACGCAAGACCAAGGCGGCGACCCGAATTGTGGCTTTCCGCGGCACCGGCGTCTAATTCGCTCCCACCTTTACCCCGACACCCACTTTATCCATGGCCAACGTTTTTCCCAAATGGTCCAATGCCGTGCCGATCAAACTGGTGATCGCATTGGTTTTGACCGTTAGCGCGGCGACCGGGGCAGTGTGGTACTATTGTTCCCCGAACTACACCAAGGTGGGCTATATGCCGACCCAGCCGGTGCCATACAGCCATGCTTTGCATGTGGGCCAGTTGGACCTCGATTGCCGTTATTGCCATACCTTTGTCGACCGTTCCGCCCACGCGAACATCCCCGGACCCAGTGTGTGCATGAACTGCCACAGCCCGGATTTGGGCAATGTATTGAGCGACAGCCCGCGTTTGGCCCCCATCCGCGACAGTTATGCCAGCGGCCAGCCGGTGCCGTGGATTAAAATCCATAACGAGCCTGACTACGTTTATTTCAACCACGCCGTCCACGTGAACCGCGGGGTGTCGTGCGTCGAGTGCCACGGCCAGATCAATGAAATGGACACCGTCGCCGAAGCCAAGCCCCTCGGCATGGCCTTCTGCCTGGATTGCCACCGCAACCCCGAGCAGGCCGTCCGTCCGTTGGACAAAGTTTTTGACCTGACGTGGAAGGCCGACAATGCCGAAGCCCAGACCGAAAGCGGCACCAAGTTTGTCCACGACTGGAAAGTGCTGCCCCCGCAAAGCTGCTCGGGCTGCCACCGCTAATCACCCGAATTTTCTTCCTCGATGAAACGCATAATCAACCATCCCGCGCCGAGTGAGCGTGAAGCGTCCGGGCCGCGCTATTGGCGCAGTCTCGACGAATTAGCGTCGACCCCGGCGTTCAAGGATTGGTTGGAGAAGGAGTTCCCGGCGGGCGCCTCGACTTTGGAAGGCAATGACCGTCGCAGTTTCCTGAAAATTATGGCGGCATCCTTTGGCCTGGCCGGCGTCGGTTTGGCCGGTTGCCGCCAGCAAACCCGCCACCTGCTGCCCTATTCGAAGCAGACGGACCGCGTAATGCCCGGCGTGCCAGTGTTTTATACGACAGCCCTCCCCGGTGCAGAAGAAGCCATTCCCTTGATCGTGGAAACCCACGATGCCCGCCCGACCAAGGTCGAAGGCAATCCGAGCTACAAGCCGACCGGTGGCGCCACGACCGTTCACGCGCAGTCGAGCATTTTGGACCTCTATGATCCGGACCGCGCCCAGCGAAGCAGCGGAGCCAATGGAGCGCCGTTATCGCCCGCGCAGGTGATGGACGCACTGAAGGATTTGGGTAGAAAGTATGATCCCAGTGCCGGCGAAGGACTTTATTTTGTCACGGACAAGAGCAGTTCCCCAACCCGCGCGCGCGTAATAAATAAAATTCGCAATCGTTTCCCCAAGGCGGTCTTTGCGGAATTCGAAGCGATCGACCAGGGCAATCCGTCGCGTGCCGCTGAAGCCTACCTCGGCAAACCCGCCCGCCCGCTCTACAATTTTGCCAAGGCCAAACGCGTATTGGCGCTGGACAGCGATTTTCTCCACACCGAGCCCGGCAGCCTCGGCTATGCGCGTGGTTTTGCGCAGTCCCGCCGCATTCAAAACGGTACGGATGCCGATCCGGAGAAAATGGTTCGCTTGTATGCGGTCGAGAGTAATTTTTCCCTGACCGGCGCGAATGCCGACCACCGTCTGCGCCTCGCGACCTCCCATATTTGGGGTCTGGCCACGTTATTGGCGGCCGAGATTCTTTCCCTGCGCAATGCCGGTTTAAACTCGCAAGTAATTGACTCGCTCCGCCAGATGGGCGCGGCAGTCAAGGCGGATAATGTTGATATCACCAAGTGGGTGACGGAATGCGCGAAGGATTTGGCCAGCCACAGTGGCGCTTCGGCCATCATTGCCGGACCGCAATTGCCAGTGGAAGTCCACCAGCTGGTGATGTTGATGAACGCGGCATTGGGCGCAGTAGGCTCGACGGTGACTTTCGGCGAACTGCCCGCGCATCCTGCCGTCACTACACTGGCGGATGTTTCACGCGCGATTGATGCGAACCAGGTCAAGACGCTCTTTATCCTGAATGGCAACCCGGCCTTTAATGCGCCCGGTGATCTCAATTTTGCGGAGAAAATCAAGGCGCATCTGGAAGTGTTCCGTTACGGCTATTATGGCCGCCAGGCAGACGAAACTTCGGCGCTCGCGGGCACTTTTATTGCGGGACTGCATTATTTGGAAAGCTGGGGCGACGGTTTGACCTGGGATGGCCAACTGGTGCCGGTCCAGCCGATGATTCAGCCGTTGTTCGAAGGCTTTGGCGAAATTGACGTGCTGGCTCTCTTGGGCGGCGACTCGGATCCCGATGCCTACGCCTATGTGCGCGATACTTTCATGGCCCAAAACCCCGGCAAGTCGCTGGAGGAATGGCTGGCGATCGGCGTCGCCGGAAAAGGTTTTGCCACGATCACTGCATCGCCCTCGATGGACCGCGTCAGCGACTTGGTGACAGCCGCGGCCAAATTTGAAGCTCCGGTAGTGGATGCAAATCAATTGGAAGTCCGCTTTATTCCCGGTATCACTTGGGATGGCCGGTTTGCGAATAACGGCTGGTTGCAGGAATGCCCGGACCCGATGTCGAAATTGACGTGGGACAATGCGATTTTCATCAGCCCCAAACTGGCGAAGGAGAAATTCCCCGAACTGTTGCCCGGCTACACGCAGATGAGCAAGGGCCCCTTGGGCGGTTTGCTGTCCCCGCAGACCCGCATCAATGATAACGATTTTGTCACCGGACGCGAAATTGCCCGGATGGGCGAAGTGACGGTCAATGGCCAGAAAATCACCGGCCCGGTCAGTATTTTGCCCGGCCTGGCCAATTATACCTTGGTTATTCCGCTTGGTTTCGGTCGCAAGATAGTTGGCCAAGTGGGCAAGGGCGTCGGTTTCAATGGATTTCCGATCGTCAAGTCCAACGCCACGGTTTCGTGCAGCACCTCGGGCGCGACGTTGAAGTTGCTGCCGGACACCTACCGCCTCGCCAATGTGCAGGAGCACTGGTCGATGGAAGGCCGCGCGATTATCCGCGAAGCCAGCGTGGACGACTACAAAGCCAACCCGACTTTTGTGACGGAGATGGACGTGGAGGCAGATTCGCCGCCCATTTACGGCAAGGACCGGGGCATGAGCCCGCAGGACAAGGCTACCTCGCAACCGCGCGGCCAGCAGCTTTACCAAACCCATCCGAACAATGTGCCGGCACCCAATGTGCCCGTATGGAATTCGCCCGAAGGCTTGAAGGATTTCCCGACGCCGCAGCAGTGGGGGATGAGCATCGACTTGAACACGTGCCTCGGTTGCACGGCGTGCCTCGTCGCCTGCCAGGCGGAAAACAACATTCCCATCGTGGGCAAGGATCAGGTGATGCGCGGCCGCGAAATGCACTGGATCCGCCTCGACCGTTATTTTGCCAGCGGCCCGGCCAAGGACGGTACTTACACGGACACCAACGATTTGCCGGAAGACCCGCAGGTCAATTTCCAGAGCGTGGCCTGCCAGCATTGCGAACATGCGCCGTGCGAAAGCGTCTGCCCGTTCATGGCCACGCTGCATGACGATTCCGGCCTGAACACGATGGCGTACAACCGTTGCGTCGGCACCAAATATTGCGCGGACAACTGCCCTTACAAAGTTCGCCGCTTTAATTTCTTTGACTGGAACAAGCGCGAGATCGGTGAATTCTATTCCGGTCCCCTGGGCCCGGATTATTACGACTCGGACGCGAGCCAGCTTACCCGCTTGCAGAAAAATCCGGACGTATCGATCCGCATGCGAGGCGTCATGGAAAAGTGCACCTATTGCGTGCAGCGCATTGAGTCGGCGAAGATCAACGCGCGCGTCAAGGCGCGTGACTCAGGCGACACCAAGGTGCCCGACGGCGTCCTCGTTCCCGCTTGCGCCCAGGCCTGCCCGACGGAATCAATCGTTTTCGGCGACGTTTCCGACCCGAAGAGCGCGGTTTCCATCGCCAAGAGTTCGGATCGCAATTACGCGGTGTTTGGTTACCTGGACATCCGCCCACGCACGACTTACCTGGCCAAAATTCGCAACCCGAATCCCGCCATGCCCGATTACTCGAAGCAGCCGTATTCGCGCGAGGAATATGATGCTCGTTATGGCGACAAAGCGGCGAAAGAACCCAAAGCTGCCGGCGCCGCCAAGAACTAACCCCTTCTGATTTATATCATCCATGTCGCACGTCGCTGAAGACACCCTCCCGGAGCGCCCGGCCGTCCTCGCCAAGGTTAAACCCTTGGCAGCGTTGCCGCGCCGTCCCCTGGTGCTGCATAACCGCGACTTCCGCTGGATCACGAACAAGATTTGCGGCATCGTCGAGCAACCGGCGCCCCTATGGTGGTATGTGTGCTTTGCCGTTTCCCTGGCGATTGCGTCGTTCCTTGGGGTCGGCCTCTTGTGGCTGGTTTCAACCGGCGTCGGCGTGTGGGGTCTGCGCTCACCCGAATTTTGGGGTTGGGACATCGTGAATTTCGTTTGGTGGATCGGTATCGGCCACGCCGGTACGTTGATTTCTGCCGTGTTGTGCCTGTTGCGCCAAAAGTGGCGTACGGCGATTAACCGCGCTTCGGAAGCGATGACCATTTTTGCGGTGATGTGCGCCGGGGTGTTCCCGCTGTTCCACGTCGGTCGCGTCTGGTTCGCGTGGTGGTTGTTCCCGATTCCCAATTCCCAGTCAGTCTGGCCGAACTTCCGCAGCCCGCTGGAATGGGACGTGTTCGCTGTCTCGACCTACTTTACGGTTTCGGTGCTGTTCTGGTACATGGGCATGGTGCCGGACTTGGGCACGCTGCGCGACCGCGCGGTGAAGACCTGGCGCAAATATTTTTACGGAGCACTCGCAATGGGCTGGCGCGGGTCGACCCGCCACTGGCGCAACTACGAGATGGCGTACCTCATCCTCGCCGGTCTCTCCACCCCTCTGGTGTTGTCAGTGCACACCATCGTGTCGTTCGACTTCGCGGCGTCGTTGCTGCCCGGCTGGCATACGACGATTTTCCCGCCTTACTTCGTCGCGGGCGCTATTTTCTCGGGCTTCGGCATGGTGCTGACGCTCGTGCTGCCATTGCGGGCGATGTACAAGCTGCATGACCTGATCACGCAGTACCACATCGACTGCATGTGCAAAATCATTTTGGCGACAGGCAGCATGGTGGGCTACGCGTACGCGATGGAATTCTTCATCGCATGGTACAGCGGCAATATTTACGAAGGCTTCACCTTCATCAACCGCGCATTTGGCCAGTATGCCTGGGCCTACTGGATCATGATTTCCTGCAACGTTCTTTCGCCGCAGTTCTTCTGGTTCCGCAAGGTGCGCGAAAACACGGCGTTGGTGTTTATCATCGTGCTGTTTGTGAATGTAGGCATGTGGTTCGAGCGCTTCGTCATCATCGTCACCTCGCTGGCGAACGACTTCCTGCCGTCGAGCTGGGGTTATTTCTCCCCGAGCATCGTCGATATCTTCACCTTCTTCGGCACGATGGGCTTCTTTAGCACGCTGTTCCTGTTGTTCATCCGTTTCCTGCCGATGCTGCCCATAGGCGAAATCAAGCACGTCACCCCGCCGGCAGATCCGCACTACCATCCTGAAGCACAGACGGGAGGCCATTCATGAGCGACGTTTTTGGCATCATGGCAGAGTACAAGACCCCGCACGACATCTACGAGGCCTGCGGGGAGTTCCGCGACGCCGGGTACAGTTGCTCGAGCAAGTGGGACACCTACACGCCCTTCCCGGTGCACGGGCTCGACAAGCAGATGGGCATTGGCCGCTCGCATGTGCCGTGGATCGTATTATGCGGCGGTGTCACCGGTTTTTTCACCGGCGTGGCCTTTACCTGGTACATGAACGGATTCGATTATCCGCTCGTCGTGGGTGGCAAGCCCTACTGGAGCATGATCTACCCGTTCCCCATTTTTTACGAACTGACGATTCTGTTCTCCGCGTTCGGCGCGTTTTTCGGTCAGTTCCTCACTAATTTCCTGCCGCAACATTACCACGCGGTGTTCAACAACGAAGATTTCAAGCGCCATTCCGACGACGCGTATTTCATCCTCATCGAAACGAGCCATCCGCTCTACGATGAAAAGAAGACACGCGCGCTGCTGGAGAAAACCGGCGCCTTCAACATCACCCTGGTGAACAAATAACATGCGATATTTCCTCGCCATATTTGCTTTTACCATCGTTGCGGTGGTGTCGATCGCCGGCTTCCGGGGATCGAAGTTTACCCACGACCCCTATTTTATTTTCCCGGACATGGAATGGCAGGCCAAGCCGCGTCCCCAGGGCGAAAACAGTTTTGCCGGCTTTAGCGACCATCGCGACGACCGCCCGGTTCCTACCGGCGCAGTTCAACGCGGTTTTGGCTGGGCGATGGGCGAGGTTTTCTCGTCTGATTATGGTTACGCGCCCTCGCAGAATCCGTCGCTTTATTCCGGCCGCGACAAGAACGGGGACTTCTACAAGGGCTATCCCGTGCACGTGACGGCAGAATTCATCGAACTCGGCCGCCAGAAGTATAATATCAATTGCGCGGTTTGCCACGGCATCACGGGCAACGGCAATGGCGCGGTAAAGAAGTACATGAGCACCATTCGCGATCTGACGGATGCCTCCTACACCGTGCCCAAGTCGGAAGGCGAAATTTTCACCACCATCACTTACGGCCACGGCAAGATGGGTCCGTACGGCGACCGCATCACTCCGGTGGAACGCTGGGCGATTGTGGCCTATGTGCGTTCCCTCCAGCTCGCCGCCAACGCCACGCCGGATAATGTTCCGCCCGCAGAACGCGCCAAACTCGGCCTATGAACTCTTCCACCGCAACTTCCTCCCTTTCGGCTCCCCTCGCTGCCAGCAAAGCCGGCAGCCCGGCGGCGACGCGCGCGCTGATCATCGGCGTAGTAGGTTTGGCCATCGGTTTGGGCGGGTTTTTCATGGGCGTGAGCAACCATGAAGTGCGCCCGTTGATTGGTTACCTCATCGGTTTTGGCTTTTGGTTTTCGATGCTGATCGGGATGCTCATGCTGGTCATCATGTTTTATTTGTTCGATGCCGGCTGGCCGATTGTCGTTCGCCGCCAGTTGGAACACGCCCTGGCCGCGATTCCGATGCTGGCGCTGGCCTTTATTCCTTTGTTGCTACTGGCTTTGGGCGCGTTTGGCCATGCCGCGCAGGGTATGCTCTGGCAATGGCTGGACCCGTCACAACCGCTGATCGGCAAGCCGGGTGAAACAATTGCGGACGATCCTCTCTTTGTTCATAAGGCGGTGTTTTTGAATCTGCCGCTCTTCCTCGTCCGCGTGGTGGTTTATTTTGCCGTGTTGTGGGGCTTGGGCAGCCGTTTCCGCAAGCATTCCTTTGCGATGGATTCCAAGCCGGATGTTTCGCATGTCATCTGGTGCCGCCGGTTTGCCGCCGTGGGCGCTTTTGCAGTGCCTTTGACGCTGACCTTTGCGGCTTTTGATTTTTTCATGAGTCTTTCCTACACGTGGTTTTCCACGATGTACGGGGTATGGTTCTTCGCCACGTCGATGCGCTGCGGCATCGCGGCCACCATTCTCATTTGCGTTTACCAGAGCGCGAAGGGCCGCCCGTTGTATGGTCTTTTCAACCGCGCCCACCAGTACCTGCTGGGCTGCCTGGCGCTGACCTTCACGGTCTTCTACGCCTACGTCACCTTCTGCCAATATTTCCTCATTTATAACGCGGACATCCCGGAAGAAACATTTTGGTACAATCTGCGTGAAATGACCGCCAGCTGGACGCACAACTCCTGGTGGTGGGTCAGCCTGGCGATTATCTTCTGCTACTTCTTTATTCCTTTCTTCTTCCTGCTCAATTACCACACGAAGGTATCGCGCAAGGTATTGCCGATGGTGGCGATTTGGGTGCTATGCTTCCACATTCTCGATCTCTATTTCAACATCATGCCCGGAAAAATTGCCGACCCGACCTCGGTGCTGGGCTACCAGGTGCGTGAGTTCACCATTGGCTGGTATGACGTCGCCACGCTGATTGGCGTCGGCGGCCTGTGTGTCTCGGCCTACTTGCGCTCGCTGGGCAAAACCGAAGTCATTCCCATTCACGATCCGCGCATTGAGGAGTCGCTGAACTACCATGAGTAATCACGACGAACCCACTTCCGCACCTTCACTGCCCCGCTGGTTTTTATCCGCGGCTGGCGTGGTCGGCAGCATCGTCATCATCATGGCGGTGCTCGGCGTGGCCTATTGGTCCTCGCGGCCGACGCAGACGGTGGATCAGGACATCGTGGCCGAGCGAGCGCGTAACCTTTCCGATGTGCAGTCCAAGCAGGCGGATCTGTATAACAATTATTCGTGGACGGATCAGAAAAAGGGCATCGTTCGGATTCCAGTTAAAGATGCCATGGCTCTTCTCGCTGCGCAGCTTGACCAATCGACGCGCAACAAGCCCGAGGCGCCGGCCCGGTTGACTTTGGCCGCCTCGCCCGCTGGTTTCACGCCGCCGGCTCCGTTCGTCGCCACCCCGGCTCCGGCCGCAGGTTCCGCTTCCGCCGCGCCTGCTCCAGCTGCGGCCAGCGCACATTAATTTACAGACTTTTACGTCTTGAGAACGAATGCATCCGCATGTGTCCTTTTGAAAATTTAGCGTCATCGATCGACCCTCGTACTGATTCTCATCAATCGGAACAAGGGCGGTTGGCGCAAATTGACACTTCACTGCGCGGCCCGGTTTCTTTCTTTTTTGCCAAGGGCCTCGGCTGGTTGTTGCTCGCCTCGATTTTTGGTTTGGTGGCCGCCGTTAAAGTGGTGAATCCGGAATTTTTGGCGGGACATGAATATTTGACCTATGGCCGGGTGTTTGCGGCAGCGGTGGATTCCTTTGTTTACGGCTGGGGCTGCCAGGCTGCGTTTGCGGTGGCGTTGTGGCTGATGGCCCGCCTTTGTGGCACCCAAGTCAAGCACCTCGGGGTTTTGTATGTCGCCGGAATTTTCTGGAATCTTGGCGTGTTGTGGGGCGTGGGTTGTATTTTCTTTGGCGGCCTGACCTCAGTGCCGTTGTTGGAGATGCCGCCGCAAGTCGCTCCGCTGTTGGGTTTCAGTTATGTGATGATTGCGCTGTGGGGCGTGCTTAGCTTCCATTACCGCCAGCCGGGTCCAGTATATGTTTCGCAATGGTACCTGCTCGCGGCATTGCTGCTTTTCCCCTGGATTGGTTTCTCGGCGGAATTCATGATCTTTTTCGCGCCGGCGCGCGGCGTGGTGCAGTCGGTGGTCGACTCCTGGTTTGTTAACTGCCTCCTCTGGCTCTGGTTTGCCCCGGTAGCGCTGGCCGTAATGTATTATTTACTGCCGAAAATTTTGGGCCGGGCGATTTACGGCTACTATCTTTCAGTGTTGGGCTTTTGGTCGCTGGTGTCATTTGCCGGATGGGCGGGCACGCATTTTCTGGTTTATGGCCCCATCCCGGCCTGGTTGCAGACGGTCGGCATCGTGGGTAACACGATGATGCTGATTCCCGCGATTATTGTAGGGCTCAACATTCACGGAACGGCGCTGGCCGACCCCAGGGGCGTGTGGGCCAGCCCGGTTCTGCGTTTCGTGGTTTTCAGTGCCGTGGCCTTTACGCTGGCGGGCTTGGTCGCAACCTTGTCGTCGCGGGAATTTGGCCTGGTGACGAACCTGACGCAATTTACCCCGGGCAATTTGCTGCATCTGCTCTACGCAGTGTTCAGCATGGCGATGTTTGGCGCGGCATATTATATCCTGCCGCGCGTGATGGGGCGTGAATGGCCGTCCGCCATTCTCATCAAAGCGCATTTTTGGAGCGCGGCACTGGGTGTGAGCGCGTTGGTGCTGGCCCTCTATTATTTCGGCTGGCGCCAGGGCGTGGAGATGAATAATCCCGAAATCGATTTCATCACGACGGTGCGCAACACTGATTTACTCAATCATATCCGCGTGGGCGCGGGCGCGTTGCTCGTCGTCGGGCATCTGGCCTTTTTTGTCAATTTTGCGTGGATGTCTGCCAGCGCCTGCTGTGAATGCTGCTGCTCCTGTCTGTCCCGCTTTGGCTTGATTCCGGCCACTGGAGGTGCGCGATGAAAAACCTCCCGGTACTCTATTGCGGCATTTTGTTCATGCTGATTGCGCCTTGGTGCGGTCTCATCCTCGGCTCCAATGTCCAACTCGGTTCCCTCCAGCCCGGCGCGGCAGAGGAAGGCGATCCCGTGTTTCCGAAAATCACCGGTGGTCTCGCCGCGCAAGGCCGCCAGGTTTACACGGAAATGGGCTGCGTCTATTGCCACACCCAGCAGCCCCGTCCGGCCAGCGCGGAAATCCTGCAATTGCAGACAGTAAAATCCAATACTGGCTCGCGGACGGAATTGGCCTACGTCAGCCCTGACATCGCACGCGGTTGGGCCAAACGCGGCGCCGTGCCGCGCGATTATATTTATCAGGATCATCCTTTGCTGGGCATGTTCCGCAACGGGCCGGATTTGGCAAACGTTGGCGCCAATGTGGCCCTGAGCATGCCCTCGAGCATCTGGCACTACCAGCACCTTTACGATCCGCAGATCACCTCCAAGGGTTCGATGATGCCGCCGTTCCGTTTTCTATTCAAAACGCAGAAAATCGGCGACCGTCCTTCGCCGCTGGCCATTACGCTGCCGGATTCCGAGCCCATCCGCCCCGCGCCGGGTTATGAAGTGGTCCCGACCGACCGCGCCATCGCGCTCGTCGCCTACCTGCGCAGCTTGAACCAGGACTACGAACTGCCCGAAGTCAAATTTGCCCAGTAAGCCATGAGCGACCATTCCTCCAGCTCCCCTAATCCATCCCACCCGCATCTGCCGGGCGGGCTGGCCGGTGGCGAAGACCGTCTGGGCGACGGGGCGCTGCTGAACCTGCATGAAAAGGCGATGCGCGAGAAGGAAGAACCGACGGAAGGTTTTTCGCTCATGCCGATTTTTCTGATTTTTCTGGGTTGCTTGCTGACGTATTTGAACGGCGTGTACCTCGCCACGAAGTCCGGCGGTTTCCATTGGGACGTGTACAATGCAAACTGGGTGGCGGGCGAAAAGGGTGCCGGCGCTGCGGTCGACCCGATGAAGGCCGGCGAACGAGTTTTCCTTGCGCAGTGCAAACAGTGCCATGGCGCGGACGGCATGGGCCAGCCCGGCGCCTACCCACGGTTGGCCGGTTCGCCTTGGCCCATGGGCGATCCCGCTCGCCCAATTGCGCTTTTGCTTGAGGGTATGAGCGGCCAGGTCGCGATTGGTAACGATGTTCCAGTTAGCAACTCCATGCCCAATGTCGGTTCCGGTCTCAAGGACAAGGACATCGCCTACGTGCTAACGTATGTGCGCAACTCTTTTGGTAATCACGACGACCCGGTGGACGAAGGCGAAGTCAGCCAGGTGCGCGGTGATTTGGGCAAACGCGCGCCATGGACGCCGGACGAATTGTTGAAGGCGCATCCGCTCGGCGCAGGCAAAGCGGCTCCAGCAGCAGCTGCGGGCACGGCCCCAGGTGCCTCCCCAGCGGCAACGACCGCGGAAGCCAGCAAGATGGGGAACTAAAGAGGAATAAATCTTCTTTTTAGATTAATCGAAATTTCCGCAGCCTGAAGGGCTGCAGGAATAAAGCCCAGGGTTGAACGTAGAGAAACCCTGGGAATCCCGAGCAAATATTTTGCGCCCTGACAGGGCGCAGGAACCAACTATTCCACCGGCTTCGCACGGAAAAACGACGCTACACGGCCGACTCCGCCCACGCACTCGGCTTTTCCGGCGGTGGCCAGTTCCTCGCATTGCGCGCGCAGCACATCGCGGCCCTCAGCAAAGCGCACCTTGACCAACTCTGCGCGGCCCAGCGCCCGGTCGAATTCCTTGATCAGCGCAGGGGTGACGCCTTCCTTGCCCACGTGTACGGCGGGCTTGAGGGTCTGGGCGCGGCTGCGGCAGGCGGCTTTTTCGGCGGAGGTCATGGGACGATACTATGGCTCAATGGCTCGATTGTTCAATGGTTGAAAATCCGGCTAATCGTTAACAATGGAGCAATGAAATTTGAGGCTATTTGATTTTTTCTGCAAACGCTTTAATCACCTCGTCCAATTTCGTGGCGTCCTTGCCGCCGCCTTGGGCGAAGTCCGGCTTGCCGCCGCCTTTGCCGCCGAGCTGACCGCAGAGTTCGCCGACAATGGCGCCGGCGGAATAACCCGCGGCAATCGCTTCCGGTGAGCAGAACGCCAGAACCCCGACTTTGCCTTCGGCTGATGTGCCGAGCACCACGACGCTGGGCCCGAGCTTTTTGCCAATAGGTCCGGCAATATCACGCAGGCTCCCGACCGGGGCGTCCACGACTGCGATGACGATGCTCAAGGCACCCTTGGTCACGGCAGACGCTACGAGTTGTTCGCCAAGTGCGGCGGCTTGCTGCTGCATCGCGACGCGCTTGGCTTTTTCCACGGCGGCGCGCTGTTCGTCGAGCGCGGTTTTCAGATCGCGCACGG
>Ga0206964_10270_pt1 | contig 14783 bp, 13 predicted proteins | sample Alteio_BWOrgHeat_25_FD_152980 | JGI IMG/M metagenome (GOLD analysis project Ga0206964, IMG submission 152980) | Enriched cells from forest soil in Barre Woods Harvard Forest LTER site, Petersham, Massachusetts, United States -... | ecosystem: Environmental > Terrestrial > Soil > Temperate forest >...
GGCGCCATTGTGGTGAAAATCATCACCCACAAACCAATCCGTTACCGGCGCAATAATGATGGTACACATTTAGGTAATGTGCAATGGGGCAGCAATACCAGCGAATGGTATGCCAACAATATCGAGATCCCGTTTTTTGATTTTTACCTGCGGGGCGTAGGTTCGGTTGATGATATCAGCAAAGCCACCGTGTTTTTTACCGGCGAAAACAAATGGCATAAGCTGCCGCAATGGCCGCCTGCCGATGCTGTCCAGACCAATATTTATCTTGGGGAAAATAGTAAATTATCGTTTAATGCGTCAAAGAGTACCGAATCGGCTGTGGATACTTATATCAGCGATCCTGCAAAACCGGTGCCTTACGCTGAGGCGGTTCATTTTAACCGCACGCGAACTTATATGACCGATGACCAGCGCTTTGCCTCGCGCCGTACGGATGTGCTGACTTATCAAACCGATACCTTAACCAGCGATGTAACCCTTGCCGGCCCGGTTGTTGCCGACCTGATGGTGAGCATATCCGGCACCGATGCCGATTTTGTGGTAAAACTGGTTGATGTTTTCCCGGATAAGGGCAGCTATAACGATGTGGATATTTATGCAGAGACCGACCCGGTTTTAAAATACCCAATGGGCGGCTACCAGATGCTGGTACGTGCGGAAATAATGCGCGGCAGGTACCGCAACAGCTACTCGAACCCGGAAGCATTTGTGCCAAATAAACCAACCGAAGTAAAATATACCATGCCCGATGTGGCGCACACCTTTAAAAAGGGACATCGAATTATGGTGCAGGTTCAAAGCAGCTGGTTCCCGTTGGTGGACCGCAACCCGCAGCAGTTTATTGATATTTACCACGCTAAAAGCTCGGACTTTTTAAAGGAGACGATCAACGTCTATCTTAATCAATCGAAATTGGTTTTGCCGGTGGTGAAGTAAACGCCGCCGCAAATAGTCGCGAGGAGAAGACTTACGAAGTTTTAAAAACTTCGTAAGTCTGTGTTGTGCGATAACTAATCTCTAATCTCCAGTCTCTAATCTTTAGCCTCTACTTCCCCAACGCTTCCGCAATAGCCTTCTCCGCAAGCGGCTCCATAATCTTGTACCCGGCAAGGGTAGGGTGTAGGCCGTCGCCCGACAGGCTTTTCGGCAGGCCCCGGCGGTCATCGGCCATGGCGGTAAAATAATCCAGGTAAACAATATTGTTTTGGTCGCAGTAATCCTTAATCATTTTGTTAAGGGTAGTTATACTTGCTTTTGGGTCGATGGCCGGCCGCCAGGGGATGGCGTAGGCCGGTAATACCGACGACAACACCACTTTTATATTGCTTGCCTTTGCCAGTTGGGCCATCGAAACAATATTACCAAATACATCTTCAAGTTTGGATGGGCCGTTGTTTTCGGCAATATCGTTTATCCCCGCTAAAATAACCACAACCGCGGGTTTTAAATTGATCACATCCTCGCGGAAACGCACCAGCATTTGCCCGGTAGTTTGCCCGCTGATGCCCCTGTCGTAATAAGGTTTACCGGCAAAAAAGGCCGAGTCAACAGGTTTCCAGGCATCGGTAATGGAGTTACCCATAAATACCACGCGTTTTTCACCGGCGGCAGGCGGCGGTATTTTGCTGTTCTGGCTATCATAGCGTTTAATGTTCGACCAATCTTTCCGTAAAAGATAATCGCCATACTTGTTGTTTTTATCCACCTGTTCCAGGTATGCCACCACTTTCGGGTTAATTGGTTTCAAAAATCCTTGCTCGCCCAGCCAGTCGCCAAACCGGTCTATCCAGGTATCGGTTGGGATATTTTGCTTCTTCATTCCAAAACCATGACCACCTTTTACGTAAAGATGCAATTCGGCCGAATGTTTTGAAGCCAGCAATTTTGAATACAGGTCAACGCTGTGTGGCGCGAGACTTAGCTCGTCGTCCGTAGCCGCGACTATAAAAAATGGGGGCTCATCAGTTGCCACGGCGGCACCCTGTATTTCTGGCGGAACATAAGGGTAGATAGGCGCCACAAAATCTGGGCGGTCATCTGCTGTATAGTTAAAGCCGCTGGCAGCAGTAACAGTACCGCCCGCAGAAAAACCAATTATGCCGATGCGTGATGGCGACAAGTTGTATTCTGCAGCATGGGTGCGCACATATGTAATTGCAGCCCTCCCATCGGCAATGCTCAGCGGGATTATATTTTTTATTGTTTCATTAAAATCCTTTTTGTGCAGGTTTTCCCATAACTCTTTTCCGGGGTCCGTTGTTAAACTCTGGCCGGTACGGTATTTTAGAACAAAGGCGGCGATTCCTCTTTGATTCAACCATTTGGCTACATCGGTACCTTCGTCACGGATGCTCAATATATAAAAGCCGCCGCCCGGACAAATAATCACACCGGTGCCAGTGGCAATTGAGGGGTCTGGCAAATAAGCAGTTAGCGTTGGATGTGATACATCGTAAACCAATGGCGTGCCCCCTGGCGTATATTCCTGCTCGTTATAGGTCCAATTTTCTGATCCCGGCGAGGCGCCGTTGTATAGCGGAATAACTTTTTGCTGTGCCTTTGCCGCAAAAATAAAAAGCACTAAACACAATGTAACTAGCCTCATCTTCATAATTGGTTATTTTAATTGAAATCTAATATGGTTTATTAATTGTTTAAGGCGATATTTTTGCTTAATTTACACATTAAACTTTTTAAGTACCAAATGGTCTAAAGCATAATTTACCAACGGGGTGCGGGCGGGTAAAAGCCATTTTAACTATTTTAGTATGATACGTGCCGTGGCATTTACTCAATTAAAACGCAACGCCGCTTTTTTTTATAAAGCGGCAGTCTTTTTAGTCGCCATAGTACCGGTTGCTTTTCAATCCTGCAAACACGAAAAAAAGGTTTTTTTGAGCGAGTGTAACGACAGTCTCAGTTACAAGCATGTAAGCTTTACCCAACTGATTGACAGTTTGGAGAAATACGATCATCAATATATTGAAGTGGATGGCACCTATGAAGAAGGGGCGGCGGAATCGGCCCTGGTAAACGATAGCCTTTTTGTAGATCACTCAACCGAACATGCCCTTTGGGTAAATTTTAGCCAGGATTGCCCTTTGGTTTTAAAAGGCACCAAAAAAGGTTTATTTGAATTTAATGACGGTAAATTCACCCAGCTAAAAAATAAAAGCATTACCATCCGGGGGAAGATAGATGTACGTCATAAGGGGCATTTGGGAAGTTACCGGGGATCAATCGACAGGATAAGCTACGTGCAAATGTAAACACACCGGCGTGGTTAGCAGGAAACTAAAATTTTATGGGTCGAGATAAAAGTTTTCAATATAGTAAGGGCCCGATGATCGCATGGATAATCCGCAAGTTCGTCAAATTCAATACTCCCCGCCAATTTAGCGCCGGATTTGCAGTTGATCGAGGAAAACCCCATTGACCAATCCGGAAAATTTCTTTCCTGCAGCGGCCTCTCCACAATTTTTATAATATCGTAATGCCTGCTGTCGTTTTCTATTGCTTTGTATACGGCGTCCACATCTTCGGGCATCCCCTCTAACAACTGCATAAAGGCACCATCAAAATAAAGTAATATGCCGGTGACATGGTTGTTTAAATTATTCAAACGGGATCTTTCAAGCAGTTTTCGCAACTCTTGCTCGTTCATCCAGTTAACCGCGCTGCTCATGTAAATTAAATATTTCATACCCGTTGGTTTTCAGATGAATAAGTACATATTATATAATATGTATTAACGAATATATATATCCATTGGTTTTAAAAAAATACGGTAAAAAGCAGAAAATAATTAGATGACTAATGCCAATCCGTCATAAGCCAATGCTACATGAGGTGGAAGGCTGGCCGAAACATCGGCGTGTTTTCCTAAACGGTGGCTGATATGGGTAAAATAGGTTTGCTCGGCGCCGATATCGCGGGCAAAGGCGATGGCTTCGTCAAAGGTAAAGTGCGAGATATGTTCCTGTTTTTGCAGGGCGTTTATCACCAGGATCTTCGACCCTTTTATTTTTTCTTTCTCCGTTTCGCTAACCGTTTTGGCGTCGGTGATGTAGGTAAAATCGTTTATCCTGAAGCCCAGTATAGGCAACTTGTAGTGCATTACCTCGATGGGGATGAATTTTATCTGGCCAATGTTAAATGGTTCTTTATCAATGGTGTGCAGGTTTACCTGCGGGATCCCCTGGTATTTAACCTCTTCAAAAATATACGAAAACTCACGTTTAAGGGCCTGCTGTACACGTGTAGTTGCGTACACTTCAACCGGCCCCTTTTGCTTGTAATTAAAGGCCCTGATGTCATCCAGCCCGGCAACGTGGTCCTTGTGCTCGTGGGTAAATACAACGGCATCCAGGCGCTGCACATCGGCCCTCAGCATCTGGTATCTGAAGTCGGGCCCCGAGTCGATCACGATCACCTGTCCCTCGCCCTCAATTAAAATGGAACTGCGTAAACGCTTGTCGCGCGGGTCGGCCGACTTGCAGACTTCGCAGCCGCAGGCAATTACAGGTACGCCCTGCGAGGTTCCGGTGCCTAAAAATGTAACCCTCAAAATTCAAGTGTTGTTTGTTTCAGCTGGTGCAAAAAAGCAAGCTGTTTTTCATCCAGCAGGTTTTGGTCCATGTCAAGTACACGCACCAACTCTGTTAAACCCAATATCTTACTCTCCAATCCCGAAAACTTATTTACCACTACAATTTTACTATTTTGCAGTAAGCAGGCCCCTGTTTTAAAATTACCTTTCTCGTACCGCACCCTATAGCCGGTTGTCCTGAGCAGCATTTCAAGCTTTTCGAGCGTGTGGTTGGTGATGGTAAGCATTGATAAGGCAAAAATAGGGTTTTTAGTCCGAATCCCGATAGCTATCGGGACCGAAAAGTCCGAAAGTCAGGAAGAAAGAATTTTCTTTCGGTCGGAAAGTCAATAAAGCCTAATAGTTTGGAGGAATGCAAGCATAGTCCTTAAAACATCTTTCGAACTCTCCTGGCTTTTTCCGACTTCAAGACTTTATAAATTATTTTAAAAAGTTTTGTCCTATTAAAAATACATTCAAATAATTTATATCTTGCCTAAGAATTACCTGAATTAAATTTAAACTATTTTTAAATTATGGAACAAAGCGCTAACCGGTTTCTTTCGCTGGATGTTTTCCGCGGAATGACGATCGTTTTTATGATCATTGTAAACAATGCCGGAAGCGGCGCCACGCCATTTGCTCCCCTGGAACACGCCAAATGGTTTGGGTTTACGCCAACCGACCTGGTTTTTCCATCCTTTTTGTTCGCGGTGGGCAATGCCATGAGTTTTGCCATGAAAAAGTTCGCTGGTTTAAGCAATGGCGCAGTGGTTTGGAGAATCATAAAAAGAGGAGCGATTATTTTTTTGCTGGGATATTTAATGTACTGGTTCCCTTTTGTGCGTCACGATGCCACAGGCTGGCACCTGTCACCCATTAGTGAAACACGTATTTTCGGGGTGCTGCAGCGCATCGGGCTTTGCTATATTTTCGCTTCGCTCATCATTTACTTTATTAAATCAAAAACCTCAGTTATCGTTATCAGCCTGTTGTTGCTATTCGGGTACTGGTTTATCCTGCTGATTTTTGGCGACCATAACGACCCTTACGGCATGCTGACCAACTACGGTACCACGCTTGATAAAAATTTATTGGGCGATGCTCACCTGTATCACGGTGAAGGCGTTGCTTTCGACCCGGAAGGAATTTTAAGCACCCTGCCGGCCATTGTAAACGTTATTTGCGGCTATTATGCCGGTAAGTTCATCCAGGAAAAAGGCAAGGGCTACGAAACGATTTCGAAACTGCTTTTATTCGGCTTCTTGTTCATTTTCCTTGCGCTGTGCTGGAACATGTCGTTCCCGATCGCCAAAAAATTATGGTCGAGCCCCTTTGTGTTGCTGACTGTCGGCATCGACCTGGTGCTGATATCGGCCCTTGTATACGTAGTGGAGATAAAATCGTGGACCAAGATCCGCTGGACGAAGTTTTTCACTACGGTTGGAAAAAACCCGCTGCCGGTATACCTGTTCTCGGAGCTCTTGATCGTGATACTCGGCTGGATCTATATCGGAAATGCAAATTTTAATGATTGGATAAATACCACCGTTTTCCAGGCGATAGCGCCGGGCGCAATAGGTTCTTTACTGTTTGCCATCTGCTATATGCTGGTTTGCTGGCTGTTCGGCAAAATACTCGACGACCGCAAGATCTATATCAGGGTTTAAATAATAAAAATATGGAGTTAAATAATAACCGGTTTGTTTCGCTGGATGTTTTTCGCGGGATGACCATTTGTTTCATGATTATTGTGAACAACCCAGGCAGCGATATTTCCTTCGCGCCGCTGGATCATGCTAAATGGTTCGGGTTTACGCCAACGGACCTGGTATTCCCGTCCTTCCTTTTCGCCATGGGCAACGCCATGAGTTTTGCCATGAAAAAGTTTGACGGGCTAAGCGCAGGGGCGGTTATTTTAAAAATTCTTAAAAGGTCCGTGCTGATCTTTTTTGTGGCATACTGCCTTGAATTTTTAGGCTCCATACAGCATCACCCCGCTGGTGGATGGTCAATAGGTAATTTTGGCCACCTGCGTATATTGGGTGTGCTGCCGCGTATCGCGCTTTGTTACTTGTTTGCTGCGCTGATGGTGCATTTTATCAAGTCGAAAACTGTCATTATCGTCATCAGTATTTTCCTGTTATTAGGCTATTGGGCAGTCCTGCGCATCTTTGGCGATCCGGGTAATCATTTCGGTATGCTCACCAACGTAGGAACCTACATTGATAAGGCGGTGTTAGGCGAGGCGCACATGTACCACGGCGAAGGTGTTGCTTTCGATCCTGAGGGCATCCTAAGTACACTGCCATCAATCGTAAACGTTATTTGCGGCTATTATGCCGGCAAGTTTATACAGGAAAAAGGCAAGAGTTATGAGATGATCTCGAAGCTTTTACTAGTTGGCTTCCTGTTTATTTTCCTGGCTCTTTGCTGGAACATGAGCTTCCCTATCGCCAAAAAATTATGGACAAGTTCCTTTGTACTATTAACCGTTGGTATCGACATGGTGCTGATCTCCGCACTGGTTTATGTGGTCGAGATCAAATCGTGGAACCGGGGCAACTGGACATCGTTTTTTACCACCTTTGGTAAAAATCCGCTGGCCATCTATATCTTTGGTGACTTTTTTGGCGCAGTAGTCGGCTGGTTTTACATCAACAACATGAATTTTAATGAGATGATGAGCGTGAAGGTTTTTCAGGTGATCTCCGCCGGGGCAATCGGTTCGCTGTTGTTTGCCATTTACTATATGCTGGTGTGCTGGCTGTTCGGGAAGATCCTGGATAAGAAGAAGATCTATATCAGGGTGTAATTTTGTAGGTTGATTGAGTTGAGGAAAAAGACAGGGAATGCAGAATAGAAAGAAAACTTACGAAGTCTCCAAGACTTCGTAAGTTTGGGATATAAAACATATTATAGCACTAAACCGATGCCCGACGTTTCACTAAAAATATTGTTCCGCTTTTATAGCGACATTTTAGATGCCGAAACCACTGAAACCTTAACCGCCGAAGTAGTTGAGCCTGAATCCGGCTATTTTAAACTGACCAGCCATTCTTTTTATGCACCGAGGATCGCTTTGGGCGATATTGTTTGGGCCGAATACAATGTGGATGATGCAATGCTGGTTTACCGCAAAACGGTTACCCATTCAGGCAGTTCAACCATCCATGCTATTATTTTGAATGAAGAATGCGATTTAGATTCAATCCTGGCTGTTTTTGAATTATCTGGCTGTATAACCGCCAGGTTGAATGATAAGTATTTTGTAATTTCTGTCCCCGCTTTCATTGATTATACGCCTGTAAAACGCCGCCTGGATGAATTGGAAAGCGAAAGGATCATCGACTATGCTGAATCATGCTTAGCTGATAATCATCAGTATAAAAATATACCCTTTCAATAAGCCGTGTGCTTTGAACAGGAAGTTAAATCATACGACTTAAAAAAAGATTAATTCGTTCAGAAAAAGTTGTGTAACTTTAAACAACCTGAGTCCAAAACCCCTGTAGAAATGAAAAATCTTTATTTGATATTGCTGGCTGGAATTTTCGCCTTATGCATATTCGCCTGCAAAAGGCCGAATGCCGTTAAGCCAACTCACGCAAATGGTCCTAAATCGGATACAAGTACTACTCTAATTGCCAATACTGAATTAGTTGGTGATTGGAATGTTGTAACCGACACAATGCACCGTGATTCAGTTCCGTGGTTAAAAGGAGGCTCTATAATGTATTACGGCACTGCAAAAGATCACTTTATTTTCACAAAATATGCAAATTTATATGTCAATATTGCTTTGAATGGGTGGATAGATACTGCCATTTACGATATTTCAGGTTCAGATACGCTACGCTGGATTAACTCATATTTAAAACAAGGAGTTGCAACAATAATTGGCCCGTCCTCACAAGGAGCGTTTAAGATAATATCCATTACCCCGCATTCACTTATTATTCGCACGTCCGGTATATCTCCTGATGGCTATGAATACCAACAAATAACGTTCAAAAAATAAATTTGAATATGTTCATCTATCTGGCTTACCGCAAATCCACCACCTCAACACCTTTATGCATTTTGGGGTCGAAGGTAAAAGTGTTATCCGGAACCTGGATATTGGGTACAAAACCACGGATGGTATAGGTATACCGGTTGCCGTTTTTATCGAAGATCAAAGCGCTGTAGATTTGTTTTTTTGCTTTGTCTATCTCCAAGCGCACTTTAAAAAACTGTTTGTCTTCTTCGGGCGTAAGGTCAATTTCCTGGTAAGTTTTGCCGGCTATTTTTACCTCGCCATTATAAATATATTTATAACCGTGTTCGTAAATGGTGAAAATTTGAGCCGGGTTAATGCCGTTGCCGCTATTATCAACATTAGCCACTTGTACCTCGTTGTCCTTTTTAAGGTAGGTCCATTGTGTTTTGCCATCGCTGATCACTTCCTGCTCAACATCGGCTTTTGACGATGGCCCTGCGGCGTATATAGTTACTTTAAACTTATTGGTTTTTGAGCGGGCGATAAGGGAGCCGTTACGGGTTTCCTTAATTTTGGCCTGCTGGTTATCCAGGGTAAAATCGAAGTCGGTTTTTACGGCGTCGTACAAACGGTATTTTTCGCTTACTTTAGTTAGTATGGCTTTTGCGGCGGCATCTTTTTGAGCGAATGTGTAGGAGGTTATTAATAGCAGGATGGAAAATAAACTTAGCTTTTTCATTATTATTTTGGGTGATTTCACCGATTTTTTATTTGTGATTTCACCGATTTCTTTTTAGATGGTGAAATATCTTGTTATTAGACAGTCAATTCTGTAAATTGTTTAATACTATGATGCCGATGCAGTTTAATTGTTACTTTGCTTTTGCAGTGTTTCCAAATACCTTTCAAGGCTGTATTCATCCGAATAGAGCACTTCGCGGGCCTTACTGCCTTCAAAGGGGCCTACTATGCCGGCTGCTTCCAACTGATCGATGATGCGGCCTGCGCGGTTATAGCCTAATTTCATTTTGCGTTGTATCAATGATGTGGATCCTTGCTGGTGCATCACGATCAGGCGTGCCGCTTCTTCAAACATGGGGTCGCGGTTATCAGGGTCGTATTCTTTTGTGCTGCTGGCTTCGCCCTCGCCCACATACTCAGGCAATAGCATTGCCGATGGGTAACCCCGCTGGTTGCCAATAAAATCGGAGATTCGTTCCACTTCGTGCGTATCCACAAAGGCGCATTGCAGGCGGATCAGGTCGCTGCCGGTGGATAATAACATATCCCCGCGGCCTATCAACTGGTCGGCGCCGCCGGTATCCAGTATGGTGCGCGAATCGATCTTGGAAAGCACCCTGAAGGCCAGCCGCGAAGGGAAGTTGGCCTTAATGGTACCGGTAATAATATTTACCGATGGCCGTTGTGTTGCAATTACCAGGTGAATACCCACCGCACGCGCAAGTTGGGCTATCCGCGCTATCGGCATTTCCACTTCTTTGCCGGCGGTCATCATCAGGTCGGCAAACTCGTCAATCACCAGCACAATAAACGGCAGGTAGCGGTGTTTCTCCGGGTCGGCTATTTTACGGCTGGCAAATTTTTGGTTGTATTCTTTCAGGTTACGTACCCCTGCATCTTTCAGCAGGTCATAACGCTGGTCCATCTCGATACAAAGCGAATTCAGTGTATTTACTACCTTTTTAGTATCGGTAATAATGGCGTCGGCCTCATCGGGTAATTTAGCAAGGAAATGCCTTTCTATCTTCCTGAAAAGTGTTAACTCAACCTTTTTAGGGTCCACCAACACAAATTTCAGTTCGGCGGGGTGTTTTTTATAAAGTAACGATACCAGTATGGCGTTAATACCTACCGATTTACCCTGGCCGGTAGCACCTGCCACCAGTAAGTGAGGCATTTTGGCCAGGTCGGCAATAAATACTTCGTTACTGATAGTTTTGCCGAGGGCGATGGGCAGGTCCATCGTGTTATTCTGCCATTTCTCGGTAGCCAGTACCGAGCGCATGGAAACCATTTCGGGGCTTTGGTTTGGTACCTCGATACCAATGGTGCCCTTCCCCGGCATAGGGGCGATGATACGGATCCCCAACGCTGCCAGGCTTAGCGCTATATCATCCTCAAGATTTTTGATCTTGGAAATGCGGACGCCCGGTGCGGGAATGATCTCGTAAAGTGTAACCGTTGGACCGATCGTCGCCTTTATTTTATCGATCTCGATATTATAATGGTTCAGCGTTTCAACGATCTTGTTTTTATTAGCCGCCAGCTCATCTGAATTTACGTTGATCTTGTTCGAGCCGTAATTCTCCAACAGGTCGAGCGTAGGGTATTTGTACGATGCCAGTTCGAGTGTATGATCATACATGCCAAATTCCTCCACCAGGCTTTTGGCTTTATCGTCGTCGCTTTTTTCGATATTTAAAACCGGGGTAGGGCGGGTAACCCCAACCGTAAGCGGGATCTCGTTTTCAAACTCAGGCTCGTGACCTTCAGCGTTGGGGTTGGGCGTTAAAACAACCGGTTCGTGGAAAACCGGGTTCTGCACCAGTGGCTGCTGCTTCAGGGGTTCGGGCTTAACAACATTGTTTTCGCCATTATCTTTCAGCTTATTCGCTCTTCCCGGCCATTCAACAGGTAACGAGATCTCTTCGTCCTCAAGGTCAACAGGCTCGGGCACCACGTTGCCAACCGGCCCTGTTTCCGCCATTCGTTCGCTTCGCCGCGGTAATTTAAAATCAATATTATAGGCGATCACCAACAGGGAGAGCGCCAGGAAAATAAGTAAACCACCGGTGCCGGCCTGTCCTATTTGGGCATCGAGCAAGCGGTTGGTCCAAAAACCAAACTCGCCTTCAAGGTAGTTGGGTGTATCTGCTATAAAAGCATGAAAAAAGCCTAACGCAACAGAAATAAATATCAATCCAAAAAATGAATAGGCAAGCGTTTTGCCAATTGACATCAAACTCACCTTAAAAAGCAAGCGATAGCCCACAATAAAAAACACGAGGACGAAAAGGAAGGACGCGATGCCAAACCATTCATAGATGAACTGGTTACTCAGCAGGGCGCCAAATTTACCCAGCCAGTTTTCAACAACCGGGCTTTTCATGCCGGTATCCATTAGTTCCTGCGTGGTTTTGAATAAATTACTCCAGCCGCCGTTTGCAGCTGACACGTAGCTTTGGTCGGCTTGCCAGGTGAAAAGGTATGAAGTAAAGGCAACAAAAAAGCCAAGGGATAAAAGCAACGAAAACAGCCCTGATATTTTGGCGATCTGGCTGTTCATCAAGGCGGGATCGCGCCGGCTCTCCTGCTTTTGCTTTACCGGCCGCTCCTTTTCCGTTTTCGACGAAGGTTGGCGTGGCTGATTTTCTGGCTTGAAACTATTTGATTTAAACTGATTTCCTTTTACCGGCATCCTGATGTTACCCTGATATTCTGCAAATATAAAGTTAATAGATTAAACAACTTATTTACCTTGATATTTTAATTTTTTAGTAATATTGGGAAATAACGTGTTAAGTTGGTGTAAATTATATGTTGATTGAGTTGATTAAGTTGGATTAGGTTGAATAAGTTGAGCGTACGGGAAATTCCACGCCGGTAAGTTTATTTGCAAGTAAGCTAACTCAATCAACTTAATCCAACTCAATCAACTACTTAACTTTCCATAAAAAATGAGCGTAGAAAAACTGGAATTATACATCACCAATGCCGATTTGGGCAGCCTTGATGCCTTGCTGGTAAACGATCCGGCGTTGGCAAAAAGTCGTACAAGTCACCAGGTTTCCCTACTGATGCTCTCCTGCTATTATAAAAAGCCCGAAGTTACTGCCCTGTTACTAAAGTATATTGATGAGATCAGCCTGTTCGAAGCCGCTGCTGCTGGTAAATTCGATGTGGTTGCCAACCTGGTTTACCAACACCCCGAAGCCATAAACTTTTATGCCGAAGATGGCTTTACCCCATTGGGTTTAGCCTGTTATTTTGGCCAGTACGAAATTGCACGTTACCTTGTTTTAAAGGGCGCCGATGTTAACCTGCCCTCAAATAACGGCTTCAGGGTTTACCCGCTGCATTCCGCCGCGGCAGGTAATTATACCAATATTGCCCGTATGCTTATCGAAAATAATGCCCAGGTAAACGTGCGGCAACAGGCAGGGGTAACTGCCCTGCACTCGGCCGCGCAAAACGGTAACATCGACTTGCTGATCCTGCTGCTCGAACATGGCGCCGATGTAAGCATCCGCATGGAAGGAGGTAAACTCGCTGCCGACCTGGCCCGCGAGAAGGGTTTTACTGAAATTGCCGAAGCGCTGGCTTAAAGGTCATTAGTTAACTGGTTCATTGTTCATTGGTTGGATGACGGATGACGGGGCAGGTTGCAAAGGCGGTTTTCTTCTAAAATTAAATGCGGTAAATCGGTGTAATCATTTTTGCCAATCGGTGAAATCCAAAAAAGTAATCGGTGAAATCCAAAAAGACAATCGGTGAAATCCCAATAAAAACTACTTATTTATTGATATCGTTAATTATCAATTAACTATTTTAACTTAACTTATTTATTTATAGGGTATTGGTTATTCAAAAGGAATATATTATTTTCGTACTAATAAAAAGATCCCCGGCCTCGCGCCGGGGAACTTTTTGATTTGATAAATTATTGATGAGCAGGGCGCTCAATGAATGCATTTATACGGGCATTGGTTTTTTTAAGTTGCGGTTTTTTTTAAATTTTTTTAAAAAATCTCCGTCCTTATTAATTAACAAGTAAAAACCCATATCGATAGCATCAGGAAAGATTAGAACGTCATCCTGTAGCCGTGAGGCATCAGGGTCCCATATGGCAATCCGCCCCCATCAGGATTCAGGCGAAGCGATTCGCCTGAATTGTTTACAAGCGCCGTTCATATTTTTAACCCCCACAAAAATTCCGCCATTATCAGGTCTGCAAAATGGGCTACACACACAATTGCGTAAAAAATTCCTGACAGTGATGATTATCACTACCAGGAATATAAAAGATAAGGATAGGTGCAAGTATTGTAGTTTAAACTAAACGATGACGCTATCCTTTGCCGCCAAAAACATAAAACATGGATATCTGCAAGCCTGAGATTGCGCCGTTAAACGAAAAGCCGTCGCCGTTTTGATTTAACTGATTTGATCCTTTGGATGTGCTGTGCTGGTATTGAATGTTTGCCAGGTTGGCCGAGAAACCAAGTTTAGGTGATGGGTAATAAACCAATTCGAGTTTGAAGCCGGCGTTAAAATCATTTGAACTATAATTGTAACTGTAAAAGTTTTCGGAAGGCCCGTCATATGACTTTACCGATTGTTTGTCGTACCCCACATACGGCCCGGTGCGGATACCGAATTTGTTTTTAAGGAGAAAATATTTCCGGGCGTATAACATAGCGCTCGCCTGATGATTGGTGTACCTTACAGGGTAGCCGAAGTTATTATCCGAATTTGTTTCGGTGCTTGATACCAAGCCAATGCTTGCGCCGATATCCAGGCCATCTGCCACAAAATAACTGTAATTGGGGCCGAAGCTAAAGTTATTATTCTTCCCGGTAAAAGATGGGCCATTAGTGGTATCCGTACCAACCGGAACATAGGTGGATGAGTTGGATTGAAAGCCGAGATAAAACCCTACGGTTTGGCTGCCTTTTGAGGTTTGGGCGTTTGAAAATTTGATGATCAGTAAAAATACTGCGATTAAGATGAAGCGTTTGTTCATGGTTTTTTTGGTTTACGTGAGCACTTTGAACGATGAAAAATCTTGCTTATTTTATCAGAAAACGGCAAAATGGGCATTTAGCAACTATATTTTTTTTGAGATACTAGAAGCGAAAAATGAACGTTTAACTAAGTTTTTAGTTGATTAAAATTATAGTCTAAGTGAAGCAATAAGCATATTGCAGGCGATACTTTTTGGTGGTCATCTGTAAAATGTTAACCGGCATTGCGTTTATTAAAACTTTAGCCCACAGCAGCTGTTGACGGTAAAACGCGCAGGCATGCCAGGCACTCTTCAAAAAAACCATAAAATTATTTGGGCGCTCCAGTCGCTCAATTTTTTTATGGCTGATATGCAGGCTGGTATCGGCCCTTTTTTAGGCATTTTTCTGCTTGCACACGGATGGAAAAGCGGCCCCATTGGTTCGGTAATGACGATAGGCGGCG
>Ga0206964_10271_pt1 | contig 14722 bp, 10 predicted proteins | sample Alteio_BWOrgHeat_25_FD_152980 | JGI IMG/M metagenome (GOLD analysis project Ga0206964, IMG submission 152980) | Enriched cells from forest soil in Barre Woods Harvard Forest LTER site, Petersham, Massachusetts, United States -... | ecosystem: Environmental > Terrestrial > Soil > Temperate forest >...
ACGGCAACCTGCGTGATTGGTGGACCGCGACCGATGCTGCCAACTACGATGAACGCGATAAGTGCATCACCGACGAGTACACCCAGGACGTCCCCGAAGGCGGGGTGAAACAGGATGGCAAACTTTCGGCTGGCGAAGATACTGCCGACAACGGCGGCATCCACATCGCCCTTGCCGGTCTGGAGAACACCCTCAAGACACAAGGCAAAAACTTGGACACCCAGGCAGAGGACGGCGTGACCGAAGCGCAAAATTTCTTCCTCTCCTACGCCAATATTTGGTGCGGAGAAGTTCGACCGGAAGGAATTCCCGCCTACGTGACCACGCAACCGCACTCGCTGTTCCGCTTTCGCGTGAATAATGTGGTGGGCAACATGTCGGAATTCGCCCACGCTTTCGGCTGCCATGCGGGGCAACCGATGGTCCACGCCAACGCTTGCCGGGTATGGTAATTTGCGGGTTAAGCCGGGTCTCGCGCCCGGCTCCAGATTACTGCGGGGTTTCGGCTTGGCTTATCGGGGTTGTGTCGGCAGATAAGTTGGTCTTGAAGAAGTTGTGATCGTACAGGCTGCGATAGATTCGTCCGGTAATTTCTGCGGCTTTGGGGCCGAAAGTTGGACGGCCGCCTTCGAGAAAGACGACGACGACGATGTGTCCAATGTCGGTCTTAGCATACGACGCAAACCAGCCATAGCGAGTGCCAGCGTGTGAACAGGTTCCAGTCTTGCCCAGCACTTCCTCTTCATTGAAGTTCACGCGCAAGCTGCGCGCGGTCCCGAACTGCACCGCCCCCTGCATGCCATCAGAGATTTCGGGGATCAGCGGCGCAATGTCCAGGCGGCGTTTTACGATCGGCTGAAAATTGGCGATTTCTTCCGGCGTCGTCGGATGCTGCAGATAATAAAGAGTGCCGCCATTCGAGATCGCCGAAACCAGCGCTCCCAGTTGCAGCGGTGTCACAGAAACGCCTTCGCCAAAGGAGCACATCTTGCCGACGCCACCGAGCTTCGATGGAATTTCTTCGTTGGGATAAATCCCCAACTGCTCACCGGTGATGCCGTAACCTGCCAATTCACCTAGCCCGTACTGATGGGCGTAATAGCTAACTTTTTCAAAACCCAACTGACGACCCAGCGCTTCAAAATACGCATTGTTCGAGCGGGCTAACGCCATGGTCAGGTTCATGTGGCTGCGTCCGCCCAACCGAACTTCGGTTTCCTTCGTGATCAGACCTTCGCTCAGCCCGGCCAGAGCGACCGAAAGTTTGATGGTCGAGCAGGGCTGCGCTCCGCTTGAGAGCGCCAGTTTCTGGTTCACCATGGCCAGAACGCGTCCGCTGGTGGGTTCAATCGCAACGACCGTACCGTTCATACCGCCCAAAGCCTCAATTGCGGCTTCGCGCACCACCGGATCTTCCCCGGTGGTCACGTCCCCGTCAGTGACATCCTGAGCGAATGAACTGGTGGAGAAGCGCTCATAATAACGATGCCGACGATGGACGCTGGTGCGTGCGACTACGGCGCGACTATGCGCCAGTTGGCGCATATGCCGGCGTGCATGTTGAGTTTCACTGATCCGCTGAGATTTCGATTTGTGGGACGGGACAGGACGCGTGCTGACCGTGGCTGCACTGCCCACCTGGCAGAGCAACAACCACGACGCCAATACCACAACCAGACCGATGCCGTAACGCTTCCCTGAATTCAATTGTCTGTACCTGTCCCCGGAGTTCATCCTGCTTGTTGTGCACGAAACCTGCCAATGATCGTCGCCACCGGCTAAGTGCCTGCTGATGTAGATGTTATGAAACTTCATTTGGATAAGCAACCGAAAACTAATCTTTTTATAAATGCCTCTTACTTGATCTAACCCATTGCCAGTAAATGAGTTGCGGCCATTTGACGAAGCGGCCACACCCCTTTCGTAATGCTCTTCTTGTTACTGGAACGATAATGCCCAATAGTGGAAGAGTTGTTCCTTTTGCAGCCGACCCAGTACGAAGCCGCTACATCGTCTCATTTCTCTTGCGCAAGAATGCGGGCACATCGAGATCCACCTGATCAAAATTCGCCATCATGGCGTTGCGCATGCCGTCGAGCGAAATGGCTTCACCAGAAGCCATCCCCACTCCACCGGAACCGGATTGCTCCATCACCATGGGTGGCGGCGGTGGCAACTCCTGCTCAAACTCAGGCTGCTGCTGGGTGGATGGAAAATCGTCGCTGTCGTGCCTGTGGTCCGCACGCGTAGTCACGAAGCTGCTGTTCGCCTCCGGCCGCCGTCGGCGATGTTCCGAGCCCTGAAATCCAGTCGCAATCACCGTGATTTTCACTGAGTCCTTCATTTTTTCATCGAGCACCGCGCCAAAGATGATGTTGGCATCCTCGTGCGCAGCGCTCTGGATGATGCTGCACGCCTCCTGCACTTCTGCCAGCTTCAGCGAACTGGAGCCTGTGATGTTGATCAGGATTCCGCGCGCCCCATCGATTGCACCAGCTTCAAGCAGCGGAGAAGCGATCGCCTTTTGAGCCGCTTCCGTGGCTCGTCGCGCTCCACCCGCTGTGGCCGCGCCCATGACGGCGTAACCCATGCCCGCCATGATTGCCTTCACGTCGGCAAAGTCGCGGTTGATAATGCCAGGAATCGTAATGATGTCGGAAATTCCCTGCACCCCCTGTCGCAGAATATCGTCGGCGACGCGGAACGATTCGAAAAAGCCGGCGTCTTGGGCCACGGCCAGCAATTTTTCATTAGGGATGACGATGGTTGTGTCCACCGACTCCATCAACTCGGCGATGCCGCGCTCCGCCTGCTGCATGCGCCGCTTGCCCTCGAAGGCGAATGGCTTGGTTACCACTGCAACCGTGAGCGCACCCATTTCGCAAGCCAGCGACGCGATGATGGGCGCAGCACCCGTTCCGGTGCCGCCGCCAAGCCCCGTGGTGACGAACACCATGTCGGCGCCTTCCAGCGCTTCGATGATCTTGTCCGAGTCTTCGAGCGCGGCTTTGCGTCCCACTTCCGGATTAGCCCCCGCTCCCAATCCATTGGTGAGCTTGACGCCAAGCTGAAGCTTCATGGGCGCGCGCGACATCCGCAACGCCTGGAGATCGGTATTGGCCACGATGAACTCGATGCCCTCGACCCCGGCATCAATCATGCGGTTCACAGCATTGCCGCCGCCACCGCCCACCCCGATTACCTTGATCCGGGCATCGTTACGGGCTTCTTCATTAAAGCTGATGCGAATATCGCTTTCTTTTTTCATAGCTGCCTCCAAATTGTTAAACCAGCATTTAGCATTTGGCACTCAGCATTTGGCCTGTTAGCAACCGCGTGCACCCGCAAGAAACCAAGTTGTCTGAGTGCTAACTGCTAAGTGCCGCCCCTATGCTCCCTTTCCTGCAAACAATCCCATCAACCGCGAACTCCATCGCGTGTCCTGCAATCCTCGCGCAATGCGCGAGCGATGTCCGTACAGCGCCATGCCTAGCACCGTTGCATACTCCGGCTCAGCCAGCGTAGAAGGCATCTTGGCCAAAGCCAACGGCCAGGACAACCGCATCGGACGCCGTAATACGGACTCGGCAACATCCAAAATTCCTGCTAGCCGCGACGTGCCACCGCTCAACACGACCCCGCCAATGCAGGCATCGAATGTCCCGCTGTGACGCAGGCTGTCACGCACCATTTCAAACAGTTCGCGCGCGCGTGGCTCCAGGATTTCTCCCACCATACGCTGCGAAATCAGCCGCGACGGCCGGTCACCCACCGACGGCACCTCAACTTCATTTCCTTCCGGGATCAACGTCACCACGACATTGCCATACGTCTTCTTGATCTTTTCCGCCTCGGCCAGCGGAGTACACAGTCCCATAGAAAGATCGCTAGTAAAATGATCGCCGCCAATGGGAATCACCGCCGTATGAATGACGGCGCCTTCTTGAAAGACGATCAGGCTGGTCGAGCCCGCTCCCAGATCCACCAGGCACACACCCAGTTCACGCTCATCGGCGCGCAGCACGGAATCCGCGCAAGCAAGCGGTTCAAACACGGTGTCATCCACGTGAACGCCAGCGCGGTTTACCGCAGTCACCACATTCTGAGTCGCGCTCGATCCCGCCGTAACCATGTGGACGCGGACTTCGAGCCGCATGGCCATCATCCCCAGCGGATCATGCACTCCACTTTGATCGTCCAAAATGAACTCCTGCGGCAACAAGTGCAGGACTTCGCGGTCCACGGGTAGGGCGATGCCGCGTGCTTTGTCCACCGCGAGGCGAATCTCGTCGCGAGCAATCTCTCGCGCGCGCGTGCCTAGGCTCAGCCCGCCGTGACTGTTCACGCCGCGCACATGCCCACCTGCCACTCCCAGAAGCGCATGCTCGATGGGCGCTCCACAAACATCCTCCGCTCGCTCGACCGCTTTTTGAATCGAAGCGACAGCCTTGTCCAGATCAACGATTACGCCCTTGCGCGAGCCTTGCGATTCGGACACTCCATGCCCGCGATAGCGCAGGCCGGAGTCCGTGATCTCAGCGACCAGCACACAGGTCTTGGCGCTGCCCACGTCAATTGCCGTCAGAAAATTTTGTTGCTGCTTCGCCATGCTTATGGACGCTCCCCCTTGGCAATCGCTGGACTGGGTTTATTGCTCGACTTTGCGGCTACGCTTCCCGTCGATGAGGACGTATCCGAAACAACCTTGTTTACTGGAGGCGCAGGAACTGGCGCTGTCGGCGGCGATTGAACCGCCGGATGCGCGACACTCTTACTCTGAGCCAGGGTCACATTCGCTTTCTTCTTCGCCTTTGCTGCGGCTTTGCGATGAGATCTTCCAACGACTTTCTTCCCCACCGCAGCTTCTACCGGTGCTTTCAATGCTGGCTTGGCACCGGGGGATGTATGAGAAATCAGCGCCGCCGGCTTCACTCCCGCGGCCACAGCGGCCTTCGCTGCGGCGGGAGCAAGCGGCGTCTGTTTCGCCGGCCCCTGCAAATCTGGGTTGACGATGATTTGATGGTCATAGCGCAGATCCACTGATTCCAGTTTGGCGAACTGTTGCCGCCACTCCCGCACGTGACCCATGTAAATCTTGTAACGATCCAAATAGTTGGACGAACCCAGATGCACCAGGACTTCGCCTTCAGGATCGTTGGTCAGCACTTTCACATCCTCTGCATCGGAAAGATCTACCTCGCTGAGATCCTGCGAGTGGCGTGCTCCTCCACCATCAAGCTCACCAACCAGCGCGTTATAAGTCTTCATGCGTTCAGCGCGAGTGGATACCGGTTCGCCGGTATTCATCCCGAGCACCACAGGAAAAGAATATTTTTTCTTGCCTGAGCCAGGCAGATCCATCAGCGTGCCGGAGGAATCAATCAGGGAAATTCTGGCTCCCACGCGCGCGAATGCTACCGGCGTGCGTTCGTGGATCTCAATCCTGAGCCGGTTAGGGACAAATCGCATGACGCTGGCCGACTCCACCCAGGGAATCTTTTCCAGAGCCTTCTTGCGATCGTCGAGGGGCACAAAGAAAATGTTGCGGCCAATGTCGCTGCCCATGGCTTCCATCACCTGGGAGCGCGTGACGTTCTGCACCCCGGTGACTTCAAGGTCATCGCTCGAGTCCACCCGGAAGCGCCACGAATGCTCGCCGTAGTGATAAAGAGCTGCGACAGCGACACAGCACACCACCGCAGCGCCCAGACCCAGCACGGCCCAGGTCAGCCGAGTAGCAGCTTTTTTCGGAAGGGAACCCCGGCGAACGGAGACACGCTTTTGTCCCCGCAGGAAGGGCGATTCCTGTTCCACGTCCAAGTCGAGCAGCCGCGCATCATCCAGTGTTTCGTGCTGCACTGGGCGCACAGGCTCGTCGGCCGATGGATACAACTCCTCCTGCGAGATGGTGGAACCGCTTTTTCGCGCCATCAAAACAGGTCAGTTGTCGTCAGTGAATCGCTGAGCGAAATAACTATAACCGCTTTTGCGGAAATGAGGTAGATGAAAGTTGGTGCATTGGGCAGAAAAATATGGCACGAGAGTGCCACCCGAGTGAGGCGCTGGATACTTTGGCGTACCCTTGTAAACGGCGTTGGCAGCAGCAGCCTTCTGGTATATAGTCTTCAGCCGAAATGCTGGACGCATCGAGGAGTGATGAAAATGTTTGCACGTTTCTCGGTTATCTGTCCTACCGTGGCAACCTTGGCTTTAGCATTAGTTTCTCTTTCCCCTGGCGCCTCCGCCCAGAGAGTCTTTACGGTCGCCGGAGGCTACGTCGGAGACGGAAACCCCGCGACCTCAGCCGCAGTGGGCTTTCCTCAGTTTGCGGCCTTTGACCAACAAGGCAACCTGCTCATTTCGGATGAAGTCAATTGCCGTATTCGCAAGGTGGACAAGAAAGGGATCATCTCCACTATTGCGGGCACCGGCATCTGTGGATTCGCTGGTGACGGCGGCCCTGCGATCAAGGCCAAGGTGTCCACGCCCACGGGGATTGCCGTTGATTCAGCCGGGAACATTTTCTTTGCCGACATTGAGGCGGAGCGGGTTCGCAAGATTGACGCGGCAGGAACGATCACGACGATTGCAGGAAACGGCTCAACCAATTACTGCGGAGACGGAAAACTAGCGGTCAAAGCCTGCTTGTCGTCCCCAAACCAATTGGCAATCGGGAACTCGAAGGCCGGCGAGATTTTGTACATTGCCGACACCTTGAACCAGAGGATACGGCAGGTGGTGCTCAGCACCGGCATTATCACCACTGTAGCAGGCAACGGAACCATCGGATATACCGGAGACGGAGGCCCCGCCAAGAATGCATCTTTGAACTTCGCCAGTGGAGTAGGGTTTTACGCCCCGACCCGTACGCTGTGGATCTCCGACGGCGGCAATGCAGCGATCCGGCAGGTTGACCTGAAAACCGGGATTATCAATACTTTTGTGGGCAATGGCACATGCACCTTCCTGCCGCTGACGCTCTGCAACCCAATGGGTCTCACTACGGATTCTGCCGGCAACCTCCACGTGGCTGACGGCAGCACAGGCCAGGTATTGAGGGTTTCCGTTCCCGGCAAAACAGTGTCCTTGGACGCTGGGGTTCTAGGAGGCGGCTTCAACGACGACGGCCATGCAGCTAGTGCGACCTTGTTTCTCGGCCCGAGCGACGTGATCCTAGACCCGACTGGCGAGGTTTTTACGGTCGATTCCGGTAACGCCCGTGTGAGGAAGGGCAGCGGCACACAAAACATTATGACCGTAGCTGGTGGTTATGTTGGCGATGGAAAACTGGCCACGGCTGCCGCATTCAACGTCCCGTTAAATCTTGCGTTTGACGTAGCCGGGAACCTGTACGTGGCGGACACCTTCAACAATCGGATTCGCAAACTGACGCCATCCGGAAGGATTTCTACATTTGCCGGTGACGGATCTACGGGTTACTTCGGGGACGGTGGACCTGCAAATAAAGCAATCCTCAATCAGCCGTTCGGTGTTGCCACAGACAGCGCTGCGAACGTCTTCATCGCGGATACGTCTAACCAGGTCGTTCGCAAGGTGGACAATAGCAAAACGATCACTACTTTTGCTTCAATCCCGATGGCACAGTCCATGACGACAGATTCTGCCGGCAACCTTTACATAGCTGATGCAATCCCCAATTGTGTAATTTGGAAGATTATGCCCGACGGCACTCGAACCATCGTTGCCGGAAAAGGTCAATGCGGGTTCGGTGGTGATGGAGGTCCTGCAACGCAAGCACTGCTGTTCCGGCCATTTGGAGTAGCGTTCGATTCCGCCGGGAATTTATATATAGCAGACACCCACAATCAGCGAGTTCGCATGGTGGATAGCTCTGGGACCATCCACACGATTGCTGGTAACGGAACCTGCGGATTCAGCGGGGATGGCGGCCCTGGAACCAGCGCAATGCTTTGCCGGCCCGCAGGTTTGACGACCGACGCAACGGGAACCCTCTATATCGCCGACGCGGGGAATGCCAGGGTTCGCACACTTAGCACCACCACTGGGACGATACAAACGCTCGCAGGAACCGGAAAATTCGGTTTCAATGGCAATGGGTTGCCTCCACTAAAGACGAACATTACACCGATTTCGGTGGCAATCAGCCCCGCGGGCCAGTTGTATATCCTGGACGTTGGCAACAATCGCGTCCGAACAATTAAGTAATCACTTGCGAAGACCGACGGAGGTCGGTCCCTTCCTCTTCGAGCAGCGATCCGGTCAAGCGGCCCGTTTCGCCTTGCCACTCTTTCGGATCGCCTCCACTTGCATCAGGTGATTCAGGTCATGACCTGCGATGAGCCTGACGACATGGGTGATCGTTTCCTTGCCGCGCTCAGAATGCATGCCGTGGTTGTCCCATAGGGCCTTGGGCAGCGCCTTGAGCATGGACAGATTGGCTTCCCGCACGGCACGAAAATTCTCCAACGACACCTTTGGGTCGCAGCGCGCATAACCGAGGGCCGCAGCCCATTCGTCCTGATCGAATCCCTGAATGCTCACACCGTCGTGGGCTGCGATGGAGCGCATGCGCCAGCCGATAACAACCTCGGCATCGGCCAGGTGCGCCAGAATCTCCGCGACCGACCACTTCCCCGGCTCCGGCCGCGTCGTGACCTGTTTCTTGCTCAGTCCCTTGACTAACTTCGCCAGCTTCTTGGCCGTTTCCTTCTGTACCTTCAGCGGGTCTTGACCGTTTAAATAGCCAAGAAGTCGTTGCGTATATTGTTGCGCTGTCTCCTGCATAAAGTCCTCCGTCAGAAAATGAATTCCAAATTACCCTACCTGAGAAACAAAAACGGCAGACAAACATGGCCCCGTTAATCACGGTTCTACGAAGACCGCTTCCGTATAGGCATTGCGGTCTTCAAAACACAAATTCACAGCACGTGCGTGCGAACGGGTTCTGTGAACCACGCCCGCCGGAACGCTGAATGCCTGTCCCGGCTTCAGACAAAAAGTCCGCCCATCCGCGAGATCTATCTCAAGTTCACCGTCGAGAACCAGAAAACATTCATCCGAGTGCGGATGCTGATGCCAGGGGAACTCACCCTGCATCACGGCGACGCGAACACAGTGATTGTTGACATTCAAAGCTACGAAATTCTTGTAGTCCTGGGTGACCGAGGCGGCCTCGCGTCTCAGATCGGCGACGACCAAGGCAGGAAACAGTGCCTCTTCGTTCTGAGCGACGACGTTACCGGCTAATTCACTGCCGTAGCGAATCATGGAACTTTAGATTCAGGATGGGAGCAAAGAGACCAACATTTTTGCGGCAACTCTGGGAAGTCGTCGGGGCTGGTAATTTTGCAGTCTAACTAAATCGTTCCCTCGTCAGGGATCGCATGCACCTGCGGAATGACGATCCTGATTCGCTCCCGGCTCAGCTCTTCCATGGCGGCTTCGCGAGCATGTTCGGCTTGAATCTTAGCAAATGCACCTTGGTGGCGGGCTAAGGAAGCCTGGACTGTCGCTAGCCGGGTCTGAGCGCAGGCCAGCGCAGTCTGGGCCCGGTCGAAATGAGTTGCGCCTTGATCGAAAACCATTTCTGCTCTGTCGAACGAACCGGTAGCGTGACCCGAAACCACTTCCACCATTACTTGAGCCCGGCGTGCGAGTGACCGCAAGTCAGCTCCGTGGCGCGCCAGGAAGCTATTGCCTGCCAACAAAGCCAAACCGCCTACCGCCAACCAGTAAGTCGCTTTCCCCGATGCCATATCGTTGCTCCTGAACTGCCTTATGCAGAATAGACGGGCCACCTTGAGAATCGTTATCCACGCCGGCCCACTGTTATGTACGTCGTGACAAATGGATCGGTCCCCTGCGAATTTGCACACAAAGTGTCCCCTTCCCGATAGAATGGCTGTTCATTTCCGGTCACTATGCGGCTCATCTCTCCATCGTTATGCAATATTCTCCGAGGTTGGACCGTTCTGGCCAGCGGCCTCTGATCCCACCTGCCCTCGCTCACCCAGGCAGAGCTGCCTCAATACACCGAGGCGAGCCATCCTGCTAGAATTTCTGCGGTTCACGAACATCCTTCTTATTAGTGGCTAAGTCGCTGAGGCAAGCATGGCATCTGCAAACAGTAAATACGACGTAGTGGTAATTGGCGGAGGCCATAACGGTCTGGTCAATGCCGCCTACCTGGCGCGTGCGGGCAAGAAGGTTTTGGTGCTCGAACGCCGCCATGTTCTGGGCGGGGCCGCCTGCACGGAAGAGATTTTTCCCGGATTTAAATTTTCGGTGTGTTCCTATGTGGTGTCGCTGTTGCGGCCCGAGATTATCCGCGACCTCGACCTGCCTCGCCATGGACTGGAAATCCTGCCACTCGACGGCACTTTTACCCCCATGCCAAGCGGCGACTACCTGTGGCGGGTCAACGATCACGGCAAGACGCACCGCGAAATCGCACGCCACTCCAAAGTGGATGCCGAGGCCTACGACGAGTTTGGCAAGGCCATGCAGGCCATGTGCCGATTCGTGAAACCGATCCTCAGTATGGTTCCCCCGGACCCGGCGACGATGAACCCTAAAGAACTGATGAAGCTGCTGTTCATCGGCCGCCGCTTCCAGGGCATGACCAGCGACGACAAGTACAACCAGGTCCAGTTGATGACCATGAGCGCCATTGATTTTCTCGATCAGTGGTTTGAGACCGACGTGTTAAAGGCAACTATGTCGGCGTCGGGCATCATCGGAACATTTCTAGGCGTACGCTCACCCGGCACTGCTTACGTTCTGCTGCACCACTACATGGGAGAGATTGACGGCGCGTTCCGCTCCTGGGGCTTTGCCCGCGGCGGCACCGGCGCCATTTCCAACGCCATTGCGGATGCGGCGCGCGAATCCGGTGTCGAAATTCGTACCCAAGCGGCGATTGCGCAGATCATGGTTAAAGGCGGTCGAGCCCGAGGCGTGGTACTGGCCAATGGCGACGAGATTTATGCCGATGTCGTTTCCTCCAGCGTCGACCCGCGCCTCACTTTCGTAAAGATGATCGAGAAAGAACACCTGCCCGCAGAGTTCTTGGAGGAAATCAATCGGTACAAATTCCGCGGCTCATCCGGCAAAGTAAATCTTGCGCTCGATGCTCTGCCCAATTTCAAAGCGATGCCTGGGCCCGGCGCTCATTTGCGGGGTGCGATTTCAATTTCTCCCAGTGTCGAGTACATGGAGCGCGCCTACGATGACGCCAAGTATGGCAATTTCTCGCGGCGTCCATATATAGATATGGTCATCCCTACGTTGACCGACCCATCGGTCGCGCCTCCGGGCAAGCACATTCTTTCCTGCTTCGTGCAGTACGCGCCCTACAAGCTGCGGCCGGGGCTGAACTGGGACGATCAGAAAGAAGCCTTCGGCAATAACGTGATTAATACCATTGCCGAGTACGCGCCCAATATCAAAGACATCATTCTGTTCAAGCAGGTAGTGACACCGCTCGATCTGGAACGCGAATGGGGACTGACGGAAGGCAACATTTTCCAGGGAGAACTCTCGCTGGAGCAGTTGTTCTTCCTGCGGCCTGTCCCCGGATACGCCCAGTTCCGCACGCCCATCAAGAATCTCTACATGTGCGGTTCGGCGACGCATCCCGGTGGCGGAATCATGGGCGGGCCGGGACGCCTCGCGGCGCTCGAAATTCTGAAAGACGTCAAGGGGACCGCCTGATGCCTGACGCGCGCGATGTCATCATCGTTGGTGGCGGCCACAACGGCCTGGTCACCGCATTCTACCTTGCAAAAGCCGGATACAAGCCGCTGGTGCTCGAGCGCCGCGCCCAGCCCGGTGGAGCTGCGATCACCGAGGAATTCCATCCCGGCTTTCGTTGCTCCATTCTGGCGCACGCTGCGGGACCGCTTCGGCCCGATGTCGTTCGTGATATGCAGTTGGTGAAACACGGGTTGACCATCATCACGCCTGAAGTTGGAGTGGTCGCCCTGTCTCCGGACGGCCGCGCGCTGATTCTGCACAACGATCGAGAAAAGGCCGCGCAAGAGATTGGCAAATTTTCCCAGAAGGATGCGAGCAAGTATCCGGAATTCCAGAAGTCGCTGGCCAAAGTCGGCAAGGTGATCGCCGATGCGCTGGCGCTGACTCCGCCCAACATTGACAGTCCAAGCCGCGGCGATTTATGGGGCATGCTGAAAACAGCGCGCTCGGTCCGCAATCTGGGCAAGAAAGATTTGTACCGACTGTTGCGCTGGGGGCCCATGGCAGCCGCTGATCTGGTGGCTGAATACTTTGAAACTGAATTGCTGCGCGCCACTATCGCAGCCCGCGGCATCTTCGGAACATTTCTCGGTCCCTGGTCGGCCGGCAGCGCCTTGGTTCTGCTGGTGCGCAGCGCTGGCGACTCGCATCCTGCAGGCTCGGCCTGCTTCGCTCAAGGCGGAATGGGATCTATCACGCAGGCTATGGCGGCGGCAGCGACGCAGGCCGGTGCCGAGATTCGCAGCAACGCAGACGTAATTGAAATCCGAGTGAAGAACGGCGCCGCCACTGGCGTCGTGCTCTCGACTGGCGAAGAAATCAACGCGAAAGCCGTCATCTCAAACGCCGATCCCAAACGAACTCTGCTGAAGCTGGTGGATCCTGTCCATCTCTCACCGGACTTTGTGATGAAGCTACAACACTACCGCATGCCAGGCACAGTCGCGAAAGTGAACCTGGCGCTTTCGGGGCTTCCCGAATTCACAGCGCTAAACGGATCGCCAGAAAGCACCTTGAGCGGCCGCATTCACATTGGCCCGGAGATTGACTATCTGGAGCGGGCTTTCGATGAATCCAAGTATGGCAACTTCTCGAAACACCCTTATCTCGAAATTGCCATTCCCTCCGTCACCGATCCCTCGCTCGCACCGCCAGGCAAGCACGTGATGTCCATCTACGTGCAGTATGCGCCGTACAAACTAAAAGGCAGCGACTGGGACAGCCAGCGCGTGGCGCTGGGAGACACGGTAGTTCGCACTTTGGCGCAGTACGCTCCAAAACTCCCCGAACTGATTTCGTCGCACCAGATCATCACGCCGCAGGACTTGGAAGACACTTACGGCCTCACTGGGGGGCCACATCTTCCACGGTGAACTGGCACTCGACCAGTTCTTCACCATGCGGCCCCTACTCGACTGGGCGCGCTATCGCACGCCAATTCAAAAGCTTTTCTTGTGCGGATCGGGAACGCATCCGGGAGCGGGGTTGACTGGAGGTTCCGGCGCCAATGCAGCGCGGGAGATATTGAAGGACTTGAAGAAGTAGTAAAGTGCTTCGACGCAACGATAAAGCTTCAATCCCTTAAACACCCAATCGTCTTGTCATTCCGAGGAGCACAAGCGACGAGGAATCTGCAGTTTTTCGCCGGAAATCAAGGACTGCAGATCCCTCGCTTCGCTCGGGATGACAATCATTGTTGGTTAGGTCTATTCGTGCCGCAGCGCCACCATGGGATCCACCCTCGCGGCGCGCCACGCTGGAACGTAGCTCGCAACCAGACTCACCGCGCCCAGCACCATCGCGACAGCGACAAAAGTCAGAGGATCAGATGGCTTTACCTCATACAGCAGGCTTGATAGCAAACGGGTAAGACCGAAGGCTCCGCCAATTCCAATTAGCAAACCTACTCCGGTCAGACTGAAGCTTCGGCCCAGAACCATCCCCAAAACATCATTCTTGTTCGCCCCTAGGGCGACTCGAATCCCGATCTCGGGCGTACGCTGCAACACCGTGTACGACATGACCCCATACAACCCGACAGCAGTGAGTATCAAAGCAATGGCCGCAAATATGCCTAACAAGATGGTTTGGAAACGGGCGCGTCCCAACGCGAGGGCGAAGTAATCGTCCATGGTACGAACGGTATACAAAGGAGCGTCGGGATCCAACGTGGCAAGTATTTTGCGGATTTCTTCTGTCATCGCGTTTGGATCTCCCGCAGTACGAATCGTCAAAGTCGGAGCACCCCACATGAGTTGGGGGAGCGGCACATAATAGGCAGCCGCCGCCGGTTTATCGACATTACTGGTACGAATGTCGCCGACCACGCCTACAATTTCGCGATCTTTATAATGGGCGCGTGCCACGCCTTCTCCGGCGCCCACATGTACGCGCTTTCCGATAGGATCTTCGTTGGGATAGAACTTCTTAGCAAACTCCTGGGTCACAATCACGGTCGGCGCGGAATTGCGTTGATCGCGCGCGTCAAAGGTGCGCCCTCGGAGCAAGGGTATCTGCATGGTCTCGAAGAAACCCGGAGCCACCACGTAAAAACCAGAACTCGGCTCATTTCCTTTGGGGACAGGGTGATCGAGCCGATTGAAGGAGATTTCAAAGTGATCGTCGCCAAGCGGTAGAGGAATGGACCCCGCGGCACTTACAACTCCAGGAAGGGCTCGTATCCGGCCAAAGAGTTCATTTACAAACTGATCGCGCTGATCGCCGTTGTAACGGGTTTCGGACAAGTCGAAATTGGCGGTCAGTAGATGAGTGGGATTGAATCCGAGGTCCGCATGAGACAATCGGCTGAAGCTGCGGATCAGCAATCCTGCCCCGATTAGCAGCATTACTCCAAGCGCGGTTTCGGCAACTACTAAGCCCGAGCGCAACCGGTCATGGCTCCGGCCAGACGTTCCGCTGCGGCCACCTTCCTGCATCGCAGATGAAAGGTTTGGTTTTGAGACTTGTAGCGCCGGAACCAGTCCGA
>Ga0206964_10272_pt1 | contig 14682 bp, 14 predicted proteins | sample Alteio_BWOrgHeat_25_FD_152980 | JGI IMG/M metagenome (GOLD analysis project Ga0206964, IMG submission 152980) | Enriched cells from forest soil in Barre Woods Harvard Forest LTER site, Petersham, Massachusetts, United States -... | ecosystem: Environmental > Terrestrial > Soil > Temperate forest >...
CCGTCGTAGGGTAATGTATGTTCCCGTTGTTACAGGTAAGTACAGACCAAAACATAAGGACAGCAAAACTCCCCTATACCATCGTATTGCAGGCAAAGTGCAAAACTAAACGATTGGTATTTTTAAAATGACATACGCACTTATTACAGGCGGCAGTAAAGGAATTGGTAAAGCTATTGCTATTGAGTTAGCGAAGAAAAAGATCAATATACTTCTGGTGGCTCGTTCTATTGAGCAATTGCAGCAGGTAACCAAAGAAATAAAAGACACTTACGGAGTACAGGCTGATTGTTTAGCTACTGACCTTTCCCAAACATTAGCTTAAAGAAGCCTTGTTTATGTGTACCAGGTAAAACCCTAAGGCCACCTTCGTCAAAGGTGCAATTATCTAAATGCACGCCTACATTGAGCATCGGCATTATCTTCTGGCCCAAAAACAAGTCTCTCGGGCTGTCAGTATGCCAACCCATTTGGGTAAACTTACTGTTTGGCGTACGTATGTAAGAATTCAGGATCAAACCATCTTTTTCTGTTTCCGCGATCCTGCCTTCGTATGGGTATAATAACTCTGTAAGTAACTGTAATTTAGGGCTTTGTAACAGATCTTTAAAAGCGGGGCTATATTGGTTAAGAAAACAAAAACGCTGAATCATTTTTTCTCCATTCTCGTCTTTACCAAATTTCAATGGAACACCGTTTATTTTCTCTATTCCTTCTGCAAGCCATTGCTTTTCAATTCTTTCTATTTCACTAAGATAAAGAGCTACCGTTTCTTTTGGGATAAAATTTTTGAAATGGATAAAACCATTTTCAGTAAAAAAACTCAATTGCTCTTCTGTAAGCTTATCCGATAAAATAAAAGGTTCTCTGTTCAATTTACTCATGCCTTGTTTTTTTTTGCATCCAAAAATAACGTTAAAATAACGCCGCGAAATTAAACTTTCCTGACCACATTAAGGCGTAAAGTTTAATTATTCTTGATTATTTAATTTATTCGCCCCCGAAAGTATCCATTTTTTTTGTAATAATAAAAGCTAAAAATGAAAAAAATGGAGCCATTAAAACATCGATACTGTAATGTACATGCTGCACCAGCACTAAAATGCCCACCAGTGTGGCTGTTACGAATGAAAAGTATTTATCTTTTTTCCCTGGAAAACATAAGCACATCAGAAAAAGAATGGACGTATGGCCTGAAAAAAACAGGTCCTTTGTTATAAATGTTTTTCCATACATCATATTACTTAATGGATCTACCAATGGAATAAGGCCGGTCGGAGCTTCCAACGGCACTAAAAACATAGTAATAAACCGGAAAATACAAAGCAGCGAATATGCGTATAGCATGGTGATAAAAAACGCTGGCTGTTGAAATGATCGTACGATCATCAATAAAAAAGTGGCCCAGATACAAATAAAAATAAGAGGCGAAACATTGTGCACCGGGATGGCATTCAATATCCAATCATTTAATAAGGTGCCCGGCCTTTGTTGCACATAAACAAAAAAAAACGGAAGGCACGCAAAGATCAGGATCAGTGATGCTAAACCAATATAAACTCTTTTCCTGAACAGCTTATCTTCCCAGGCCAGCTTCCAGCCGGGGCTTTTATCAACGTATAACAAACTCATACAACTCATACTTATCATTAAAAACTGTATTGCAATTACTTACAATTCAGCGGCGCAAAAGTACAATTTCTTTATAAAATAATAATCGGCCAGCTACTCAAATAGTTCCAGCTTATTTTTTGGCCTGCGTTCATCCCACCATTTAAAGCCTTTTAAATATTTTTGATCGGCAGGTACTTGCCGGAGCGGATATAATGTACCATCAACATCATTGATGAATTTTACTTTATTCAGTTCTTTATTTACAAAATAAATATCTATCACATCGCCTTTGCCACGGTTCATGCCAATGTAAGCGCTGTCATCGTTTTGCGGATAATAAACACTTTCTGCAGGGTTGCCTCTTACTCTCATATAATCCAGGCCGCCATCTTTAAAATAACCATTAATGGTGCGGCCTCTAATCTGGTTATACATTTGTCTATTACATTGATTAATGATCATGCCGACATCAAAAACAAATAAGCGCTGGGCTTTACGATTCTTGGTATAAAGAAAAATGGTATCGCCTGAAATTTGTGAATTATTAGCAAAGACCAATGGATTTTGAAATAAGCGGAACGTAGAATCTTCGGAAGAGTAGAAGAGACTGTCACAAACAGATTGCAGCGAATCATTAAAAATACGTACGTGATGAAATGCTAAAAAATAACGGATAGCGGTTGTATCAGAAGATCCTTTAACCACCGTTACTTTTTTAAGCGTGTCGTTGACAAGTACTTGTTTTTGCAGCGAGTCTCTTTTTTCAAGATTTGAAAAGGGAACTGCGTGATTAGAGACACTATCTTTTTTAAGCGTATCAGCAATAGCAAATGCAGTGAATTTTTTTAATGAATCGCCCGAGGCCATTGCTGCTAAAGAATCTTTTTTTTCAGGGTTGGATAACGTTTCTGAAGATATATTTACAACAGTTGTTCGTTTTAGTGTATCCCTAACCGTTACTGTCTGTTGTAAAGAATCTTTTTTTTCAAGGCCGGAAAAAAGGGTATCGGCTGAAATGAAGGTGCTGTCATTGCCATCGCCCTTAAAAATAAGTACTGGTTTTCGCGTAGCTAAAAATGTACTGTTTTTTGTATTTAAAAATATCTGGTTGCCCAAAACAGTATAACCATTTACACTGTCTTTAATCACTGCATTGCCTTCCAATTGGGCGATACCACTGTTTTCATCGTAAGCGCTGTTTAATGCTGTATAAGTGCGCGTGCTGTCTTTGATAATGCTGTTGCTTCCAAAAAAAGCTTTGCCATTTTTAAGATCGTAAGTACCTTCTTTTGTATAAATGTTGCCGCCGTTTTTATTTTTTATATAAGTATCCGTTATAAATGTTGTAACCTGTGTTTGTGTATTGTACAACATGCTGTCAGTAACAATATCATATTTTGGATCCACGAGATGAACATTGTTTTTAAAATCCACATCTTTTGTATCCGCATAATAAGTTCCGTTCTCACTGGTTAAAATTGTTTTGCCATTTACTACTTTGCCGCCGTTGGAATAGACAGCGATATTTGTTTTCAGGTCATACTTCAATGTCTGCGTGTAAAGAATTCCTTTTTTATCAGTGAGTTTTACATCTTTATCAAGCCATGCAACTCTGTCGCCGGCAATGTAACGCAGGTGCTGCGCATAAGTATGTATGCTGTCATTTTGGTTGATATGGATATTGCCAAAAGCTTCCATAATGTTTGTATGGTGATTGATAATAGCACTATCACAATTGAAAATAGTAAGGCCTTCTTTTAATACAACATCACCGGCGATGGTTTCAATAACAAAGCCTGAATCGATGGTTTTTTGACGTAAGCTTTTACCTTGTACAATTTGTATAATCCTTACAGTATCTGCATTTGCAGTTTGTGTGGAAGGTTGTTGAGCGAATGAATGATCACAAATGAAAAACATCAGCAAAAACAAAAAAAAATCTGCTGGTAAGTAAAGATCTCAATAGAAATAATTTATAGTGGCTGCAATTTCTTATTTTATTTGTTAAGAAAAGCATACAAAGCACTATGGCGTTTTATTGATGATGTAAGGAGCATTAACGGTATCTGCTGTAGGAACAGTTAAAGGGTCTTGTTTATCTTTTTTGCCGAATACTGAAATACTTACATATCGTTTTGGATGAACGCGGATATCATCCAGCAAAAGATTTATTTTATTAGAAGTAGCATTTAAGTTATTGTACAAAGAGGCATTGTTTATTAGTTTGCCTAAGCTTCCGTTCTCTGAATTTATTTTGCTTACTGCATCTTTTAACTCGGCTAATGTTCCATCAACAGTTGTTAATGTTTTCTGCAAATCGAGCTTGGAAAAATTTTCTGTTGTTTTATCCAGGTTCGTCATAGTTTCTTCCAGCTTGTTATTGTTTTTTGCCAGCGTACCGGTGAAAGAACTAACATTCTCCATTGTTTTAGCGACAGCACCAGTTTGCGCGTTTAATAAAGATTGCAGCGAGCCCGCAGAAACAACTAACGCTGCAGTTGTTTTATTAAGGTTAGCCATTGTGCCTCTTATATTACTTTTAGTAGTTTCATCAAAAACACTGTTGATCGCCATTAACACAGAATCTAATGAACTTACCGCACCTCTTACTTCAAACAAAACCGGATCGATTTTTTCCAGCGCTTCATCAAACATTCCGGCTGCAGCTTTGGTAGAAAGAGTATCACCATCTTTATAATAAGCTGCAGAATTTCCTAATTTAATTTCCAAAGAAGTAGTGCCGATCAATGAAGGAGTAATGATCGCGACTGAATTATCAGGGATGTCCAAAGGCTGGCTCAAGTTCATCGCAACCACTATTCTGCGCATATCCCTGCCACCATCTGTGCTGCTGATAGTACCCACTTGTTTACCATTAATAATTATAGGATTGCTAACTGCCAGGCCTTCAATATTATCATACACGGCATAGTAATGAATAGTTTTGCCGCTAAAAGATTTGCCTTTTAAAAAATTAAAGCCAAGTATAAGCGAAACGATCGCGATACAGGTAAGGGAGCCTATTTTTGTCTCATTAGATATCTTCATCTCGCAAACAGTATTGTTTTAGCTATCAAAATAACAAGTAAAATGTGAAAATTAAAAATTCAAGATAAAAGCAACAATCAATTTGAACACCCGCTGTTTTTACTTTTACTTTTTATTTTTTAATTTATTGGCCAGGTTTTATGCTTTTACTACTGTCAACCGGTTCAGAAGTTGGCCTTGGATTTTCCATTTGTTCTTTATAGCGTTTAACCGCCCGCGTTATACAATCAGCGATTTCCTGCTGGCCTTTTTCACTGTTTAAATAACGCTCATCATTATGATTTGTAATAAAGCCCGTTTCCACTAAAATTGCCGGCATATTGGTAGCCTGCAATACCCAAATGCCTTTCTGGCGTTGGTTAATGCCTAATGCCGGACGTTCTGTATTACTTATTTCATCATTTACCAATGAAGCTAACCGGATACTTCTATCCTGGTAACGCTTTGCGTAAATCTGTGCTAACATCCTATTATCATTAGAGCTAAAATCAATTTTATCATAAGTACTGTCAGAGCCATCACCAATTTCAAAATCTGAATTATTCATGATTGCTTTTAACTTGGCATCGGTTTTATGCGCGGCGAATATCCAAACACTGGTACCTTGTTGCGGGCATCCTATTTTATAATATTCATATTCCGGGACTACTACACTTTTTGATTTTATCATCTTCTTCTTTTTCCTGCCTTTGCCTACATAATATACAGTGTGCCTTATTTCAACGCGGGTGCCGATTTGCCTTCTGCCTTCATGCAACTGCACCGCATCCGCATGTATGCAAATAAAAAGATCTCCTTTATTAGCATTTGCGATATTCGCTTTTTCCGGCGGCGATTGATATATATCTGTTGTGCGAGTAGGGATCGTTTTTACATCCGGCAATTCTTTTTGAAGTTCTGCAACAAGCTTATCGCTTATCGCTAGCGTGATATTTTTTTCCCATGAATTAAGGCCACCTTCGTAAGCTCCATGAGCACCGCCATCTTGTCCGCCATGTCCGGCATCTACAATTATTGTCCTTATTTTTTTAGGAGCTTGTGCATGGCTGCTAAAAGAAAAAAAAGCAACTGCTATCGGTAGTAAAATAAAAAACTTGTTTTTCAAATGTTCTTTTAAGTTTAATGTTGGGGGTTAGTAATTATCAGATCATTCACAATTAGTTGTAATGAATATGACTATTTTTGCCGCTAACTGTCATGAACAACGTTTACAAAGGTAAGGCAAAATATATATTAGCACCGGTTGTAATACTGCTGTTGATAACAAGTGCACTTACAAGTAATGGTAATCGTTTTTTTTCGCGCCAGCAATTTAGTATTAATGACACGTTGCCGCCAGTTCTCACCAAACCTGATTCTGCAAAGGCTTTAACTTCAGAAGATATAACGGATAGCATTGAAAAAAGAATATCCACACAAAAAAATTTAACAGATACTATTGTCAAGATAAAAGCGGATACACTGAATATAAAAGTTTCAAAAGATTCGCTGGATGCGCCAGTTGTCTATCACGCAGATGATTCCGTTGTATTGGATGTGCCTTCCAAAAAAGTAATTTTATATTGCAAAGATTCGAAGACAACATATAAGGACAATGAATTAACAGCGCCGGGAATTGTATTTGACCAGGGAAAAAATATTGTAACAGCATCTTTAAAAAAAGACAGTCTTGGTAATGTAATTGCGTATCCTGTTTATAAACAAAAAGAATTATTAATGGTAAGCGATACCATTGCGTTCAATATGAAAAGCGGTAAAGGTCTTACTAAAGGCACCTACACCAAGCAGGGAGAAATGTTTGTTTACGGAGAAAAAATAAAAAAGGTAAGCCCCGATGTTTTTTTCGCCTACAGGGCGCGCATTACTACCTGTAATTTAGATACGCCGCATTTTTCTTTTGTAAGTAATAAAATAAAATTTATCAATAAAAAATTTGCGATCACAGGGCCTGTTCATCCTGAGTTTGAAGGTGTGCCAATACCTATTTATTTGCCATTTGGTATTTTTCCGCTTATACAAGGAAGGCACTCAGGGCTTATTGCGCCGGTGTTTACAGTCAGCCAGCAATTAGGTATTGCATTACAAGGCATCGGTTACTATAAAGTTTTGAGTGATGATTGGGATGTAACGACAACGGGTACACTATATTCATATGGAAGCTGGGAAGCGCGGATAAGCCCGCATTATTATAAGCGGTATCATTATCGCGGAAGTTTTTCACTTGATTATTTATATACAAAACTGAACTTTAAAGGAGATCCGGATTATTCAGTTACGAAAGGCTTTAATATTTTATGGAACCATAGCATGGATAGCAAAGCCCGGCCAGGTGTTACTTTCGCGGCCAATGTTAATGTTACCAGTAGCAGTGGTTATAATGCTGCGGTGCCAAACAATCCATACCTGAATTTTCAAAATCAATTGGCCTCAACCATACAATATGCCAAGGTATGGAAAGACAAGCCTTTTAATATTTCACTTACCGCTAATCAAAATCAAAACAGTGTTACTAAGACTTTTGATATTACATTACCGAATGTAGCGTTTAATGTAAATACATTATATCCATTTAGGAGAAAAGAAGTAATTGGTAATTTAAAATGGTATGAAAATATTGGTATCGCTTTAAATTCAGATGCCCAAAGCCTTACTTCTTATTCAGATGATTCAACTCTTTTAACCAGGACCAGTATTGGCCAGCAGATATCTAAAAACCTGCAATGGGGAGCTAATCATAGTGTGCCTATTTCATTATCATTACCACAGATCGGGCCGCTGCAGATAGCCCCTACCGTTAGTTATCAGGAAAGATGGTATGAACAAAAAACATTTCAAAGCTGGGACAACCGGTATAGAATATTGGATACAACTATCCAGCGGGGATTTTATTCAGCACGCAGCATGTCCTTTGGTGTCGGGCTTTCTACAAGGATATTCGGACAGGCCACATTTGGAAAGAACTCCAAGATACAGGCCATCCATCATGAAATACGCCCTTTCATTAACTTCAGTTATGTGCCTGATATGAACAGCCAGTATTATTACAATCTGCGCTATGATTCTGCAGGCGATATTAGAAGAGCTTCTGTTTTTGATGGAAGCTTATACGGTGGCGCCTTTAGTGAAACAAAATTCGCAGGGCTAAATTTTGGTGTTGATAATAACATCCAGATGAAGATCCGCAATGATAAGGATACAGGTGCGAATGCTGTCAAGAAAATTACATTGATAGACGGGTTAAGTATCGGCGGCAGCTATAATTTTTTATTGGATTCATTCGCGTTAAGCTTATTAAATGTGAGTGCGCGTAGTAGCTTATTTAATAACAAGCTAAATGTTACTGCATCCGCGATATTAGATCCTTACCAGGTAAATGCGCAAGGCCACGATATAAATACACTTGTTTGGAAACAGGATCTGTTAACTTTAGGAAGATTAACTTCCGGCACCATTTCACTCTCAACCCAATTCCAGGGAGGCGATAAAAAAAATAAAGGCCCCAATGCCTCGGGACAAAACCTAAACAATTTGCCTTACAATCCCGGAAGCGGTTTGCCGCAAGATCAGTTTCAATCTGAGCTGGCGTATATAAGTAATAATCCTGCAGAGTACACTAATTTTAATATTCCATGGTCCGTAAATTTTGCCTATTCATTATCATATAATAAAACACAAAATGCTACGCTTACCGGTTTAACTTCCACTATTTCTCAATATGTAAGTGGAAATGGAACATTAGGGTTAAGTGCAAAATGGCAATTAGGTTTAAATGCTTCTTATAATATAACCCAGGGGCAATTAGGTATGTTGTCATTAACGCTGGCAAGAGAAATGCATTGCTGGCAGATGGCTATTAGTATTTCTCCGGTTGGTACTTATCGTTTCTTCAGTATCACACTTAGCCCGAAATCCGGATTATTAAGAGATTTAAGGATAAACAGGTCGAGGTCTTTTTATAGTTTATAAAATATTTTTTATAAACTACCGGTTACGCATACACGATTATCCATTAACAACATCTTTGTCAGCTGCAAAAGCATAACTGATATCAGCCTGCGTGTATACATTTAATTTTTCAAGATTGAGAACTGTCTTGTTTTTCTTGTCATCGCGCTGATACATCATTACGAATTTAACCCCAATAACCATTTCCTGTAAAGTGTACGAAGACCGTGCCACCACTGTATTGCTGAACATATCATCAAAAGCTTTCAGATACACAATGATCTCACCTTTAGTATTAGTAAAATCTTCCAAAGAAAATTTATAAAAAGGGCTGTTCTCATTGATCGGGTGCACCAAAGTCCAGCTAAGTGTCAGCGCATTTACTTTATCATATTCAAGTTCTAACGGAAAAAAGGTATTTTTTGATTTTCCGTTTTCTTCAATCATAATGTTGGCAGTCACTTTCGCTTCTGCATCTACAAGCGTAGTATTTTTGTAAGGAGCAACTCTCAGCATAATGGCAATGCCGTCTTTAAACGGCGCTAAAATTGCGTTTGTGCTAAACCGTAAGTAAGCTTTCGGTTTTGAAAAACGTCCATAAAATAAACCAGTTGCTAATGCAAAGCTTAATAAGCCTAACAAAGCTTCCAGCGAAGAAATAGCGCTTGCAGTAAAACCATTTGGGCTTATCCTTCCATAACCAACCGTAGTAAAGGTTTGCGCGCTGAAAAAATATGCTTCACCAAATTTTTCAAGCGTAGTATGTGCGTGTATTCCATTTAATTTTTCTATGCCGATAGCTAGATAAACGAACGCGAAAACAAAATTAATAAAGATGTAAAACAACAATACAGTTGAAAAGAATTGCCAGCGCGGCAACTGAAGCATTGTATGGTACCAACTGATCTTCTCAAAAAAAACCAACGCCTGTTTTTTCAATATTCGGCATGCCATCTTTGTTGACAAGCCTGCCGCCATAATCAGCAGCATTTACACCAAAACCGCTATTGATCTCAGTTTTAGCCTTTGCATTTATTTTGCGCAGTAATGCCATTTTGTGTAATAGTTATCGAAATGTAATTTAATAAATATTTTATGTAGATATTTGATATTGTTTAACCCGCGTTATTTAAAACATTTTAACCTATTGATCCATGGGGTGTATATTTTGCAAGGAAACAGCTTTCAGTCAATTTGATTTTCCCGGCAATTTATTTCTTGGAAAAGAGTTTAAATATGTTTGTTGTGCCGCCTGTGGTTTAAAATACCTGCACCCAATGCCTGCCGGGGAAGAAATAGCCGCTATGTATGTTCCTTCTTATCATGCTGATACCGTTGATGTATCGATAACAAAAAAATATTATCAGAAACAATGCGGCACACGCTTTAATTATGGTGTACAATTCGACCTTATAAATAAGTATGTAGGAAATAAAGCAGCTATACTCGACTTTGGTTGTGGCGATGGGAATTTTATTGCAAATGCAATACAGCAAGGTTTTACATGTAATGGTGTAGAGTACGATTATGCTTATATTAAGCTAATTAAAAAAGGCTTGCCCAACGTAAATATTTATCATATTGATGAATTTTGCCTTGATAAAAAACTTATGTATGATGTGATAAGATTAAGCAATGTGATTGAGCATATAATTACTCCAATAGATACCATTAATACTTTATTAGCCCATTTAAAACCAAAGGGTATTTTATTGATTGAAGCGCCGTTGGAAGATAATATTGCTGTTTCCAACTGGTATCGTAACTTGTATATAAAAATTAAAAGAAAGGCAAATCCCGGCTTTTTATTTTATACCCCACCATATCATGTTGTAATGGCCAATGCAAAAAAACCAGCGCAGTTTTTTTAAACAATTTCATATTGAAGAAAAAGAATTTATTGTAGATGAATTTGCATGGCCTTTTCCTGAAAGTGTAAAAGGCGCAAAAGGAATCAAACAAAAAAACGCTGGCAGTATTTTTTGTTATAGCAATGTTTATATCCAGGTTATTGTTGAGGGGAAAATCCGGTAATGGTTTTTTATACGTGGGGCAAAAGTCTGCTAATTGATAATAGTGTATGGATTATCGGTTTATGATCTTTTTTATAATTGTTTTAAGATAAGCAACAGGATGCTTGATAACTCTACACAACCCTGAAATATTTTTTTTAATTCTTCCATTATCAATTTTGGAATAATAACAGGCATCATAAAACTTTAAAATTTTACTTCCAGGTAAACCAGTTATCAACCCTGTTTTATTACCAAACCAATGGATCAATGACGGGAAATGATTCGGAATATTATTTTGTTTGATGTCAATTTCATTTATAGCAGGATCATATCCCCAAATAAATAAATTATGGTGACGGTATGTAACAGAACTGGATTCAGTTTTTTTTGCAACTGCATAATTTAATATGCCTTGGTCTTCACAAAGAAAGGTATTTTCAAAAACAGGAGATGCTTTTTCTTTCCAGTGTATCGTTTCATCAAAATCTTCTTTTGAAAATGAAGATGTGTTGCAAACAAACTGTCCTGTATTAAACAGAAATCCTGGATAGTGATATTGATTGTAATGCTTATACAAATTCACCGTATTAAAATACCATTGGTTCATTTCTTTTTCAGGATCAACAGGAACATCGCATTGTATAATAATGTCTTCAGAAAACACTTCCAGTTCCGGTATAATGTCCCGTATCCATACAATATCTGAATCGATAACAAAAATCCTGCTTCCATTTTCTTCAATAAAAGGATATAATTTTCCGTAAGCTCCTAATTGTTGATACTTCATCGGAAGAATGAAAACATTGAATGCTCTTTCTAATTCTGTTGTATTAAAATCTCCTTGTGAGCGATCTTTCAAAAGATAAACCGGTATTGAGTTGTTCCAATAACGGATGCTCGCTACGCAGATCTTTGTAAGATAGAAATCTGCTTTGCAACAGGCAACATATATTTTATCAATCTTCATTTAAGAACGCCATTTATTTAATACAAATTTCATTTCAGAAAAGAACAATTTGAACTGTATCAATTCAGTTAGCCTGAAATCTGCTTGCTTTTTAAAATGATATAATAGAATAAAAAAATAACTGCAGTATCCTAATGAACATCCTATGGCAGCACCATATACAGCATAGCGTGGTATTAACAGGATATCTGCGAATACTAAAATAATAATTGAAATAGCTATTCCTAATAAATTAGTAGCGATTATTTTTTTTGCAGCAAAATAAGAATTAAGCGGATAGGTAGCAGCCATTGAAATAATGCCTGGTATCAGCAATAAAAATATTTTATACATTTTATCGTAAGTATTTCCGTAAATAAAAGGAAATAACAAACGTCCCGTAATTACCAGTGTGATGCAAATAAACAGGCTGATATAAATATAGCCATTCATTAAGCGGATTAATTTAAATTCTATGCCGATTTCTGAAATTATTGATTGTACGATTAACGGGAATAATGAAAATGAAGCAAGTGATGGTAGCAGCATTACCAGTTGTACAAATTTTGAAGTTTGTAAATAGTTGCCCATTTCTGCATTGCTACAATAATAATTTACCAGCCAATAATCACAACGCAACAAAAGCGTAAATAAAAGAGCCGATACAAAAGACTGTAAAGAAAATTTTATAATGCCTGCTGATAAAATATTTTTTAGGTTCAAAATAGTGTATCTCGCGCCACGGATATACAAGAATGCAACGGTTAACAATGCAGCAATTAAATTCATTGAAAGATAAATGTGAAAAAACCCAGTAGTTGAAATAGCGTTATTGTATAAAACTCCCGGCAATAGAAATATCAGTAATGTATTACAAACGGCCATCACCAAATTAGGAACAATATGTTTATGCTCTGAATAATAAAATGCTGTAAAAACATTGAATGTTAATGAACCAACAACGTACCAGATAATGTAACTATTAAATGTATTTGAAGGGATGATTGAAAAGTATACAATAAAAAAATAAATTATTATAAATACGATGCTTATTGCAACGCAAAAAATAGCAGATAACGTAAATAATTGATTCCTGCTTATTTCCCTGGCACCATTGTAATAGTTGACAGCCGCGTCAAAGCCAAGAGATAAAACCAATATTACAAATGATAAATTATTCAGCAAATAATAAAACCGGCCACTATCCGTAGCGCCTAATCTGTGTGCTATAAAAGCATTTAAAAAAAATGCAGATACGTAAAGAAGGAATTTCCATAAAATGCCGGTAAAAAAAAACTTCTTGAAGCTGCTCATGTTGCATATTTTGGCACTATCACTTTGCCATTTTTTTGTATAACGGTTACGAGTATACTTTTCTGTTGCTGCACATTAAGCCATATCCGTCAATACAATTTTTGCAAACATCTGGTAATTCTTTTCCCAGCCTGTGTACATTCCTGAAAGCTGTATATCGCTCGCTTCGGTATATTTCCAGCGGGTCATCAAATAGCACATTCCCGTAAATCTGCGGAGAGTTTTTAATTGTATTGCCAAATAAAGTAAAAGGTGTTGTTACAGCTAAAAAATCGCACGGGGCCACATTCCCATTAGTATCAATAAAAAAAGTTTCACAAGCCTGGCAGCCTTTTACAATTGGTTTAAGTTCTGGCAATTGTATTGTCTGGTTATTTTTCTTTGCTCTTTGTATTGCTTCATTAAATAGCGCCTGTGCTTCAATGTTCCCATCAGGTGAATATAAAACTTCAGTGGCATTATTTTTTGTAAAAGATAAAAGGTTACTTACATAAATTAATTTAATGCCCAGATCATTTACAAAATCTACATAATCGGGTAATTCATGAATATTGTTTTTATGTGCAACAAAAGTTACAGCGACTCTGTCTTTAAACGAAGATTTTCCAAGTCTTTTCAATGCGTCAATTAATTTGTCATAATCAACGCCGGTTTTAAAGCTCTCTACAACTTCCTTGCTTTTTCCATCTAACGAAATACTTATTTCCGGGATAGGATATTGTTCTAATTTTTTTATTTTTTCATCAGTCAATATCATTGTATTTGTCAAAAAAGGAAATTTTATTTTTGGGTTTATGGCCAAAATCATATCCATCATTTCAAACAAATGCTTATTCAGTAATGCTTCAAAACTGGAGAAAGTAAAATATTCTGCATTTTTAACAATAGGCTTAATACGTGCAAGTATTTTTTCAAATTCCGCCATCTTCATTATCTGTATCCGCCCATCTTCAATTTCATCTCCATAGTTATTAATAAAGCAATGCTTGCAACCCAGGTTACAAGCTGAAACCGTTTGTAGTGTTATGTATTGAGGAGAGTTTAGTATTTCTTTCTTTATCCCAAGTTTAAGACGCGCATACAGTTTATCCGGCGGCAGGCGCTGTATCTTTTTAGATAGTATATTGATCTTTTGCAGAGTTTCCTTTAACATGATTTACAAAGTTAGGTAATAGTTTTGACTACTTATATCTTGTTGCTTTAACCTATAAAAAGGCTAAATGTTCTATCGAACTGAATAAAATCAAACTGATTCTAAAAAATCTTTAACAAATAAAAGACAGTTACAAGGATAAACTTTACAAGATGCTTATTATCTTACCTGCAAAACAAAAATCACCAATTGCAAAAAATAACAAATGAAACTATTTAGTAAAAATTTTGTACCAACTTTTGTAGTTGTATTTTTTGTTTTATGTGCGCCTTCGGTTTTTTTACAGGCACAAACAAAAGATATAACTTATTACACTTCAAAAGCACCCTTTAAAATGCAGGAAATTGCCATCCCCAAATTTGCAGCCAATACTTTTTCTATCACGGATTATGGTGCAGTAAGCGATAACAAAACATTAAATACAACAGCATTTGCAAGAGCGATTGATGCTTGTACAAAAGCGGCTGGTGGCAAAGTAATTGTTCCCGCAGGTAATTGGCTAACCGGCCCGATCGAGCTGAAAAGCAATGTGGATCTTGATCTTGCAAAAGGGGCGCTTATTCAGTTTACTACAGATCATACGCAATACCCAATGATATTTGCCGGCGGAAGCAGTAATAATATCACTGCAGAATCGCCCCTTTACG
>Ga0206964_10273_pt1 | contig 14650 bp, 20 predicted proteins | sample Alteio_BWOrgHeat_25_FD_152980 | JGI IMG/M metagenome (GOLD analysis project Ga0206964, IMG submission 152980) | Enriched cells from forest soil in Barre Woods Harvard Forest LTER site, Petersham, Massachusetts, United States -... | ecosystem: Environmental > Terrestrial > Soil > Temperate forest >...
GCACGCCTAAAGTATCAACCGCCATCAGCTCCGACGTATCGACAAACCCGGCATGCACCGTCGGATGCGGCACTTTCAACCCGACCGACTGTACGAATTTCTCCTGCCCGTTGCGCGCATAATAATCCGATACCTGGATTACCCGCACGCCAGAGCTCTCCCAGTCCAGCGACAGCCGATCGGCCACTTGCTGCTGGATCGACTGGCTACCGCCATTGTCGCCGACAAAGCAAATCAGCCGGAAGCCGTGCGCTTTCAGGCTGCGTGCCGCATCTTCGAGTAGCGCCGCAAACGTCTGGCCGGAGACCGACAAGGTGCCCGGAAACTGCATATGACCTTCCGGCGGTTCAATACGCCCGGCCGGAACGTAAGCAATCACCGGCGCCACCAGTGCATTGCCCAACCTTTTGGCGATCTCGCCCGACGTATAATGCACGATGAAATTATTTTTGCCCGTGATCATGTGCGGGCCGTTCTGGTTGGTGCCGCCGGTAGGAACGATGGCGATGGTGCTGCCCGCCGCAATGCGGTCGCGCACCTCCGTCCAGGTCATCTCCTCGATATAGACGGAGGAGCCGTGGGCGTGGGCATTGGGAATGCCCAAGGCGAGGATACAGATAAAAGCCAACCCGATAATTAGATGATTTGTTGATTCGTTGATTCGGGAAAACACAGAAAAATGTATTTTTGTAGTATGCATGCTATTACCAATATCGAATTATCGGATCAACGAATGATCGAATCATCGCCCTTTCTACCATGAACAAACAAAAAATCGACCAAATATTCACCCGGCTGGCGGCAAACGACCCGCATCCCAAGACCGAACTGCAATTCACCAACGAGTTTACGCTGCTGGTGGCCGTGGTGCTATCGGCGCAGGCGACCGACGTGGGAGTCAATAAAGCCACCAAAGCATTGTTTGCCAAGGCCGACAGCCCACGCAAGATGCTGGCGCTGGGCGAGGCAGGACTCAAAAATTACATCAAAACCATCGGCTTGTTTAACGGCAAAGCCAAAAATATCATGGCCTTGAGCAAAAAACTCCTGGAAGAATTCGGCGGGAAAATCCCCCATACGCGCGAAGCATTGCAAACGCTGCCCGGCGTCGGGCGCAAGACGGCCAATGTCTGGCTCAACTGTGCGCGGGGGGAACCGACGATCGCTGTCGACACGCACGTGTTCCGCGTCGCCAACCGGCTGGGGCTATGCAAAACAAAAACGCCGAAAACCACTGAAATAGCGCTGGAAAACTCCATTCCGGCAAAATGGAAATCGCACGTCCATCACTGGCTGGTCCTGCATGGCCGCTATGTCTGCAAAGCCCGCAAGCCCGAATGCCCGCGCTGTATTTTAAGGGAGCTGTGTGAGTATAAAGCGAAGACGGCAACGTAATTATATTCCCCGGGAACGATTGCGCAGACCAAGATCGTGCTCCATGGAACGCACACATTCTTTGCCGATGTAAAATGCCTCCGAATGGTTGGTATTCTCAAATGCAATAAAGATATCCTGGTTCCCCGGCTCATTTACCCGATAGATATCTTCGCTGGGCAGTATCTGTGCCAGCTTATCTTCCAGATATTCCAACACTGTTTTACGGACCAAGCAATCGCCCGGATGTAGCAATATGATCTCTACGGAAGGCCAGAATGCAGCGGTTTCGTCATAAGTAGCTGCATATTTATTAGCACCCCCTTCATGCACCTCATGCACGATTTTCGTACCCAGATCGCACCGGGTGGCGCCATGCACCAGCGATAATAACTGCCCAGGCCCTTCCTGAGCGTCCGCATTTTCCAAAATCACTTTAAGACTGCCATGATGGGAATAAGGTTCCTTTTGCACTATCATCAGCGGCTTATCCACAAAACGTTCCCCCGCTTCCTCGGCTATCAGGGATTGCGCCGTTCTCAATGCATCCATCTTTCCGCTGAGGGTCAGAATTACAGTAGCGGTGGGATAGCCGACCGCGTCGATTTTACTTTCCCGTATATGATCCAATTGTATATCTTTTAATTATATATCAATTGGTTGTCTTTTAGAAAAACTCACGGCCTTTTCTCCAATGGCAGGTTTGTGCCATCTTATAAGCGGAATCCGGAGAAATAGTTAAGTTAATGTTTTATGACAATTGAGTCTGGCCGTTACTTTCGATACTCCAAACCCAGCAGCCGATAGCTCTCCGCATCATCCTTCCAGCCCGGCCTGACTTTCACGAACAGCGCCAGATGCACATGTTTTTCCAGCAGTTTTTCCAGCTCCTTGCGCGCGCTAATGCCGACGCTCTTTATCATCGCCCCCTTGTCGCCGATGACGATTTTTTTCTGCCCTTCGCGCTGCACGGTAATCACCTGCGACACGCGCACGCTCGTCTCCTCTTCTTCCCACGTTTCCGTCTCGACAAAAATCGCGTAAGGCAGTTCCTGCTCCAGCTTCAAAAACAGCTTTTCGCGCGTGACTTCGGCGGCGAGCAGGCGCAGGGAAATATCGCTCATCTGGTCTTCAGGATACAGCCATGCACCCTCCGGCATCGCCTGCGCCAGGTGTGTTTTCACATCCTCCACCCCGTCGCCCTTTAGCGCTGAAATCATGAAAATACGCTCGAAACGGCCTTGCGCATCGCAGGTTTTGGCCAGCCCAAACAGCGTGGTTTTTTCGACCAAATCGACCTTATTCAGGGCTAAAAACACCCTCTTTTTAACGTTTTCTTTAAGTTTTTCAATAAGTTGACTAAAATGGCCTTTTTGCCCCTGCCGCGCATCGCACAACAATAAAACCGCGTCGGCATCGCCCACTCCCGCCCATGCCGCCTGCACCATCGCCTTCTCGAAATTCCGTTCTGCCGCGAAAATCCCCGGCGTATCAACGAATACCATCTGCGTATGTCCTTCAGCACATACGCCGCGAATGTTGAACCGTGTCGTCTGCACCTTGGGCGTAACAATGGAGACTTTTCCCCCAACCAATCGGTTGATCAAAGTCGATTTCCCTGCATTGGGCTCGCCGATGATGGCGATAAAGCCGCAGCGCTGGGTCGCGGCAGTATCTTTGGCTATTTTCATATTTCACTATCCCGATGATACGGCTCCCACAATTATGACATTGTTGTCACATACTACATTCACTGGATTCACCAAACTGTCATTTGAGCCTTTTGCCGCACTTTAGTATAGTAACTAATGTTAATTAATAAATGATCATAAAAACCAACACAGGGGAAATATTATGCCATTAGACAAAGACCTTATCAAAAAAGTAATGGATAGCAAGGAAGCCGGGGGAGCATTGACTCTACATGCCTATGCCGCTACGCAGTATGAGAAGCTCACGAAAGAAACGCCAGAGGCTGAAAGAATACGCGTGGGGAATAACTTTTTCACCACCCAGGTGCATCTTATGAAACAAGTTCGGGCAGTGATCGACGGGCCACCGAAGCCGGGCGAAGAAGGTTCAATTAAAGACCAGGACGGTATGGCCCTGCATTTTGTCGAAAAAGCAGAGGCAGCGGCCAAACTTGCTGCTGGAAAACCACTGGGACCGAATGATGCGTCGCATAAAGAATACGCCGAGGATTTCGCCAAGTGGATGAGCGACCCGAAGAATGTAGAAAATATCAAAAAGCTGGAAAGTTACATGCCCTATCAACCGGAAAAAGAAAAAGGAAAAGGAGAATCCGTTTCCATGGAAACAAGCGGCCATCTAAAACCGGTGCTGGGTACAGCCTTACCTGCTTCTTTCAGTCAATTAATGCATAGCTAATTAATAAGCCTCTGCAGCAACATCCCCGCCGCTAATTGCTCGGCCTGCCGCTTGGAAGCGGCCTGCGCCTCGGCAGGTGGATAGCCCTGCACCGTTACCTCGATGGTAAATTGCGGTGCATGGGCAGGACCGGCAGCTTCGACAAGGCGGTAGACGGGAACCGGCAGCCCACGTGCCTGTGCCCATTCCTGAAGTGCGGTTTTGGCATCTTTGGGGGCGGTCAGGGTTTGCTGCGCCATTTGCGTCCAGCGCGGGATGACGAATGCTTCCGCCGCCGCCATGCCACCATCAAGCATCAGCGCGCCAACCAGCGCTTCCAGCGCGTCCTCGAGATTGGAGGCATTGTCGCGCCCCTGCCCTTGCGTTTCGGAGGCGCCGAGCTGCAGCGCTTCACCCAGCCCAATCTCACGCGCGACTGCGGTCAGCGTTTCGCCGCGTACCAGCGCCGCGTGGCGGCGCGCCAGCTCGCCTTCCTGCTCATCCTTATATAAATCATACAGGATACGAGCGACGATGGCACCCAGTATGGCGTCGCCCAAAAATTCCAGCCGCTGGTTGCTCTGTTGCTTCGCCACGCTCGGATGGGTCAATGCCAGCTTCAGCAGCCCGCTATCGCGGAAACGGTAGCCGATGCGCTGTTGCAGCGATTCCATTAGCGCAGGCGGGTAAAAAAGCGATCGAAACGCATGGCCTCAAACCAGCTTGCGGGATTATCCCAGTGCGCCATGCCGTTGGTGGAAAAGAAAATGATCTCGGCACGCCCGACGATATTTTCCTCCGGCACGTAGCGCAGGTCGGGAAAACGGCTGTCGTGCGAATTGTCGCGGTTGTCGCCCATCATGAAATAATGCCCTGCCGGGACGACGAATACCGGCGTATCATCGACCGTATAGATCGGATCGAACGAGTCGAGCGGCATCATCAGGTGGGGGTATTGTTTGAGGATGGTGATGGTTTTACCGCCCGGTAGGGTTTCCTTGAACTGGGCGATGGTGCGGACGTTATTTTTATTTTCATCGTCGGTGAAATCGTCGATGTGCTGGCGCTGCACCGGTTCGCCGTTGATATACAGTAATCCGTCCTTGACCTGGATGGAATCGCCGGGAAGGCCGATAACACGCTTGATGAAGTCGATGCGCGTATCGGCCGGCTCACGGAAGACGACGATATCGCCGCGCTTGGGATGCTCATGCTCGAAAACACGCCCTTCGAACAGCGGCAAGCCGAACGGGAAGGAGTAACGGCTGTAGCCATAGGCGTATTTAGAAACGAACAGGTAATCGCCGACCAAGAGCGTGCTTTTCATCGAGCCGGAGGGAATATGGAAAGGCTCAAAGGCGAAGCTGCGGAACATCACCGCCAGCAGGACGGCGATCAACACCGTGCGGATGGTTTCATCCCACGAATTATCTTTTTTCTTTTGAATGGGCTGGCTGGACATCGGACTTCCTAGCGCGCTATGTGGATCATCACCTGAGGCTCTGGTTTTAGTAAGCTTCCCAGCAATGTGCAAGGCGAATGCTCAGAATGCTGCCTTAATAACCGCATCACATAGTCCGGCAGTGGATTTGCCATTATATAAAACATTATACTGGGAGGGGGTGACATCATTGCTAATGCAATTAGCAGAATTGGCGCCGCCTGCGCCAACGCCGCTGCCAGACAGGGTATTAAACGTGTAGCCCCCCGTGCCGAGGTAATTGGTCGTAAGAAATACAAAAGCGCGCACGGTGCCGGTCAATGGCAGCCCATCATCCATCTTGGCGTCGATGGCATAGATATCTGCAGGGGAGTAGTCACCGAAATCACCAAGGCTGGCCTGAGCGAACGCGCCGCCCGTGACAAAAGAGTGCGCAGGAAACTGGCCGCCGCCCAATGTCGCATCAAAGGGAGCATCTGCCTGAATAGTCCACCCGCCAATGGAAGATGCCCGGGGAAGAATCTTTGTTTTAGGTGTGTCAGTGCCAGCCGTACCTCCGCCCGAGGAAGCGGAAGCGATTGTATCGGAAATCAACCCGGCGGCGCTCAAATGATACCAAAAATTGACCGTCTCCTTACTGTTAGCATCGGCGGTGGGTGCACTCCAGGTGCATGTAGGCGATGTGGTGCATAGTCCAATAATACCATCGCCATTGCCATTGGAGACGGCATCAAAGCCAAAATCGGTGGCATTAGGGCAATCACCCGGCAGGCAATTGAACTTGGTGCGAAACGTATTAACGGCAGCGTTGTATTTTTCAATCTGGCTGATGGACGCCCGGATTTGTGCCGCATGTATCAGATCCTGGCCAACCAGCACGCCGCCTGCTATCAACCCGATAATGACCAGCACGATCGATAATTCGATCAGTGTAAAACCCGCTTTTACCGCGGCACTCAACCGGCCAGTCCGGCAGGGCAGGTATGATGTGTGATGCGCCATGCCTGTCATTTTAGTGGAGACGGTTTAATCTTTCGTTAACGCAAAAACAATTTAATAATGAATTTCAGCATATTACAAAATAAAAGAAGCTATATCAAGAAAGACGGCAACGCTGGTTTATGGTCGGAGAGTTAAATCTTTTTTAGCGCTCAGGCAGTAAAATAGTTTTAAGAGTAACAGGATAGATATGCAACCCCGCCTCAATGCCAATCCCGCCAGCCTCGCTGCCATGAAATTGGTCGATTTCGGCCAGCTGCAGGCGCGCTATCAGGCGCAATCGCTGACAATGCGCGCTGAAGCTGTGCTGGAAGATGCCGAACCGGCGATGAAAACAGCGGAACGTATCCTGAGTATGCTGGCCGGCCATCCGCAAATTGAACAGGCTTTCGCCAGTGTCCGCAAGAACGCCTTTCTGACCGGCCGCATGCGGCCGTCCGAAGCCAAAATGCTACTGATGGACGCTAGCGGTGATTTCATCGAAGGCACACGCCATAAGCTTGCCGCCTGGTGCAAAACCATGCAGCGCCTCGCCCAAGGCGAAGACATCGCCCGCAACGGCAGCAATAAGGAATACATCCCGGCGCAAGCTCCACTGGCGCTGGCCATCGCCGGCAGTTCCGGCATCAGCAATTTCCTCTCTGTCCTTCAGCTGTCCTTAGCCGAGCTGGCTAAACTCGACGGCAAAAACGCCGCCGCTCACGCGGCTCACGTCGCCGAACTACGCCGTTGCGCCACGCTGCTTGCCGATTGCGAGCATGCCTCAGGCATCCACGCCGCCGTGCAGTAAGGTGCTTCCAAGACCATTGACAAATCGCCGAATATCTGGTGATTGCTGACTCTTCCCGCGCATCTGGAGAGGTGGCCGAGTGGCTGAAGGCGGCGGTTTGCTAAACCGTTATAGGGTTGTAAAGCCCTATCGGGGGTTCGAATCCCCCCCTCTCCGCCAATATTTCACCGCACTGGGAGAAATCAAGGATAGCCGCCCTGAGCCGCCCGTTTCCGGCGGTGTTTTTTCCAAACCGCACCACGGATAACTGGAAAGAGCCGAAAATGGCCTAGGACTGGCCTTTTATCTCCGTTTGGTATTTTGGCGGTGCGGTTTTATAGAATTTTCGGGTCAGCTGGATTGCAACAGGTATATTTCCCACAAAATAAAGCGGGATATGTTACGGTAAATTTTTGCTATTCACCTTCCGGGGTAATTTTAGGGCAACAAAACCGCGCTATTTGAATTTATAACTATGCCTGTTTTATTCCCGCCCGAAAACCACTCTGCTAATAATGATCTATCTTAAGCATATTTTTTTTATTCCACCCCCCTTGAAATTTTCCACTCCCTAACTATATCGTTGTTTGTGAGCAGCTTAGTGTGTTCACGGATAGTGTTTATGTTCAACCTTGCTTAACTTTAGGAGGTTTTTCGTATGCAAACGTTTTCTCTTACCCCCTTATTCCGCAGCTCGGTCGGATTCGACCGCTTCAATGACCTTTTTGAGTCATTGATGGAAGGCGATGATGGGTCTAACGGCTACCCGCCTTACAATATCGAAAAGCATGGCGAAGATCGCTATGGCATCACGATGGCGGTGGCCGGGTTTACTGAAAAAGACCTGAACATCACCTTTGAACGCGACCGTATTACCGTGTCTGGCCGCAAGGAAGAAAAGAAGGATGGTGTGGAATATCTATACCACGGCATCGCTTCCCGCGCGTTTGAGCGTACTTTCCGGCTGGCCGATTATATGAAGGTAACCGGCGCGGAACTGAAAGATGGTTTACTGACTATTCAGCTTGTGCGTGAGATTCCGGAGGAACAAAAACCCCGGACAATTGAAATTCGAGGCGCAAGCGGTCAGAATACCATCGAACATTCCTCGAACGACAACAACCATAATAAAGATAAGAAAAAAGTAGCAGCCTGATTCTTATGGGACTGGTAGGTGAGCCGGGTTTCCGGCTCACCATCAGAACGCATGAAAAATGGCGAGAGGAGTAGTGTATGCTTCGTCAACTATATACAACAGTATGGGATTCCGCACAACATCAGTCTGCCCCCTTTTTCCAATAGGTGTATTTGCTACATAATACCGAATCAAACCACCTTCGCAGCCACCCCGCAGTATAAAGCGTTTTCATATACGATTTCTTTTATAAGGTTATGGGGTTATGCCGCATCCGACACCGGAGCGGCAAACTGTTTCTCCAATGCCTTGGGATTCTCAGCCCACAATGCGCCGACCTGCTGCGACATTGGGTCGGGGAAGATATAATCTTTTCCTTCGATAATGCCGGCAACAATAGCCTGCGCAGTCACTGCAGGCGAAGTTTTATCAATCGGGAATTCGCGTGCCATATCGGTGTCGATCGGGCCGGGATAGATGCCCGTGACATGAATATTGCGTGCTGCCAGCTCTGCACGAGCAACCTGCGTTGCGGAATGCAATGCCGCTTTGGAGGCGGAATACCCGCCAATGGATACCATTGGTGCAAGTCCAACAACGCTAACGACATTGGCGATGACACCCTGTCCGTTCTTCTGTAGTACCGGAGCGAAGGCGCGCATCATGCGGATGGTACCGAAATAGTTGGTGTTCATATCGGAGGCAAGAGCGGTATCATCACCGATAATCGATGTCATCGCCAATGCTCCTGCATTATTAATCAGCACATGAACGTCTTTCGCCTGTATGGCCGCTGCGGCAACTTGCTTGGAATCCGTGATATCCAGCGCCAACGGAACTACGCGCTTGTCGCCGAAATCGGGAAGGCTTTTAATGTTGCGCGCCGCGACATATATCTTGCCGACCTTGTGTTTCAGCAACTCACGTACAATGGCCGCGCCGATGCCGCGGTTTGCGCCGGTGACCAGAATATTTTTATTGTCGATTTTCATAAGTATTCTCCTTTGAGTTAAGTATTGTTTTTAATATGGCTGCCAAGAGTGCCGGCGAACCCGCTGGCCAGCGTTGACCAGAATACGCTAACGCCCAGCGTGGATACGGCATAGGTAACGGTCGCAACCAGGATCAGAGACGCCAGAGTGATGATGGTCTTCTTGCCTTTTATTTTCATGGCGTTCTCCTTTCTATAGCTGTTCTTTCCGGTACGCTCTTTTTGAAAGGTAGAATGCGCCTTTCACAATAGAATATATCACCGGAAACATGCCCCAGAGAGCGATCTCATATGGTCTCATAATGGCCTCCCTCAGGTAGCAGGCGTTCTCTCTGATTCGTCAGGGGATCGATCACGCTTCCTCCGTTTGCCAGCCGCGAGACTTCTTTTCTGATTTCCTGCGTGCTGACACCTTCATCGATGGCGTTCATCACGTATTTGATAGTTTCCTGATCATTGCTAAACATAAATACCTCCATAATAAAATTTACATGCGACTCCGATAAACGTAACCGTGCACCTTGCGGCCGGGCGACCGCATTATTCTGCCCATCTCCTCGCGCGAATGAGCGACGGCAAACACCTGATCCCCGATGGTGATGAACTCATGATGGAGAGGAGAACGCCTCTGCGATCCGACGAGGATTTCACTAAGGCTTTGCAAAAAATGTTTCATAAGCGGTCTCCTTTCAGTGCGAGAGGCTGTAAATCGCCATGCTTGCGCCGGGGAGGGAAAGCAGGATGAATAGGGCAAGCGCCAGGGTTAATTTGCTGACGTGGTATGAATGCAATGTCATGGCCGTTCTCCTTCTTTATTAATTGACCGGTCGGTCAAATGCTTGTTCTAAAAAAAGCCGCATATTGCGACGGTTAGGTACGCTCACTATTCCAATAGCTTGGAACAGCTTTTATGCGGCTTTGCCTGCCTTGGTAGTTACTCCTAAAATTCGCAATAATCCGGGTTTGAAATCACGCTTTAATATAGTGATATCATTCTGGATGCGGGCGAAGGTGAGCTGGCCTAGGAGATAGGTGAACACCTCCTGCGCCTTGGCTTTTACATCGGTATCTTTAGGCAATACGCCATCGGTAATCAAATCCCGTATGCCGCTTTCATAGTACCGCTCAAAGCGTCCGGTAAGATCATTCAGCTTCTGGCGGATAGTATCTTCCTGCCCGGCCATTTCAGAGCCTAGGGCCGCATGCGGGCAACCACAGACCCGGCCATGTTTAACAGCTGCTTTTTCCTGTAATTCCACTACAAAATCAGCCATTTGCTCAAACCGCTTTACGGCCGGGGTCTGTGGCGAAAAAATCCGGTCATACGCCTCTTTCTTGCTTTGATAGAATTCTTCCAGCGCCGCGATAGCCAGATCCACTTTGGAGGGGAAGTAATGATAAAAACTGCCCTTTTTGACATTGGCTGCCTTGCAGATATCATCGACGCTGACCGCGCCGTAGCTGTTCTTCCAGATCAACTCCGATGCCGTATCGATCAGGATCTGTTTAGTATCCTGCGTGGCTTTCTGTTTAATGTTGGTCATATAATGCCTCTTTTCAACTTACCTGCATCTTCTCATAAGTTGACCGGTCAGTCAAGAGAAAAAATGATGATCTATCCTATTGATATAAAATAGATCGCCATCATCACTCTTATGGCATGGGATCAAAAAAGAGATAAACCGCAGCAATACGGCCATCACGAGCAACGATAAAATCGGTTCCTGCGTATTCCGGTTTTTCGCCGGGAGCGCCCGATACCCAGCGAACCCGTCCGGCATCGCCCACCAGTTCGGGTTCAGCCAGTGGCTGGTATTTGAAGCTGGGATGCATTGCCTTGACTTCGCCGGCGATGCGGTAGATTTCATCGCGGCCGTGAAATACGCCGCCCATGGGGTCGTAAAATACCGCATCCTTATGGAATATTTCATCAACCGCGACACGGCGGCGCACAGGATCGATTTCACCGAATACGTCATGGAGGTTGCGAAGCAGCAAGGTAGCTACGGTGTTGGTCATTGTCCCGCTCCGGCGGCTTTCTTGGCTTTCCTATCCATTACCGAGGCAGCATGATGCTCGGGGGGCAGGCCTAAAAACACTTCTCGGATGTCTACCGTGCAGCGATCGCCGATATGGCGCTTGTTTTCCTTGATCCAGCTTTCGGCGGAATTGCGCCCGATATCGCGCAGTAGATTCAGGAACCGCATATCGGTGTTGAGCTTGCTCGAAGCGTTGAGTTGGCACGCCACATCCGGCGCGGGAATCATATGCATATTAAGGCGTTTGTATTTTTCTTCGCTTAAGTGATTGTCCTCGATCAGCCGCGCGACGAAATCAATGGCACGCATCTCGGCGATGAGGCTGGAATTGAAGGTAATTTCATTGAGCCGGTTGATGATCTCGCCAGCCTTGTGCGGAATGCCCTCACGTTCCAGCGGATTAATCTGCACCAGCAGGATGTCTCTGCTCTTGGCATGATAGATAAGCGGCCAGAGGCTGGGGTTGCCCATATAGCCGCCATCCCAATACGGCTCCCCGTCGATTTCCACTGTCTGAAAATAAAACGGGATGCAGGCCGAAGCGAGCAGCGTATCCACCGTGACCTCATGGCAGCGGAATACGCGCGCACGCCCGTTGCGCACGGAAGTGGCGGTGATAAATACGGGGATATCGCCGCCGGCATTGATAATATCCCAATCGATCTGGCTGGCAAGCAGGCTGCGCAGCGGGTTTAAGTTGAAGGGGTTGATCTGGTAAGGCGAAAACATCCGCGTCATCAGTTCGAACATCTCGTAGCTCAGCGTGCCATCCAGGTTCCACTGATCACGCCATTGTTCAAAAAACGTCGTTTTAACAGGATTGGTCAGAGCGCCGACGGCGCTGACTTCATGCCAGAGATTGGACAAAGCTGCTTTAGCGCCGGCATGCTTTCCGGCGCGGAAGCCGCCGGAAAATACCACGGCATTTATCGCGCCCGCGCTAGTGCCGCTAACACTGTCAATGATGATATCTTCCTCTTCCAGCAGCCGGTCGAGAACGCCCCAGGTGTAAGCGCCATGCGCACCGCCGCCCTGCAGCGCCACATTCAAGATTTTCTGTGCCATAACGACCTCCTTAATTTGATACGCGTAAAATCTATTCCATAGCATGGGTTTCAATCACGGACCCGCTTTCCAGGGTTCGCTGCACCGGGCATTTAGCCGCGATTTCAATAAGTTTTCGACGCTGTTCTTCCGTCAGACTGTTGCCATGCAGGATGATTTCCTTGGTGAAAAAATCTTTCTTGCCTTCGCCTTTGCGGTGGCTGAGTTTGACTTCCACTTTCTCCAGGGGCAGGCCTTTTTGCCGGGCATACCAGCGCACCGTCATCGCCGTGCATTCGCCGAGCGCAGCCAGCAGCGTATCGTACGGTGCCGGGCCGAGATCGGCGCCGCCGGCCTCCACCGGCTCATCGCCTTTGATGCGGTGACCGGAGACATCGATATCAACCGCATAAGCGCTTTCGCCGTTCTCGATCACGTGCGCGTAAATGGTTTTTTCCTCTGTCATAGGAAGTTCCTTTATAAAATGGTTCCCGGCTTGGGTGCTTCGGGCAACGGAATGAATTCCTTATCGTCGCCGGGTATCTTGCCGAAGCGCTGCGCACGCCAGTCCTCTTTCGCCTGCTCTATACGCTCCTGCGAACTGGAAACGAAGTTCCAATCTATGTAACGCGGCTCGGATAGCGGCTCGCCGCCCAGCAACATGAAGGTCGAAGGCGCCTGCGCTTCTATAATGATGCGCTCATCTTGCGTAAATACCGGCATGGTGCGCGCCACGATGCGCGCGTTCCCAATGCGCACATCTCCTTCAATCATGTATAAGGCACGCTCTTTATATTCCTGTGGCATTTCGAACGTATCGCCCGGCTGCATGGTCACCGCCGCGTAAAACAGCGGGCTGTAGATTTTTACCGGCGCTTCATGACCATAAGCACGTCCGGCTATCAAGCGCACTCTAGCATTGCGAATCATAAACTCCGGCAGCGACTCCGCCGCGTGATGATGAAACTCCGGCGAACATTCCTCGTACTCCTTCGGCAGGGCCACCCAGCTTTGCAGCCCATGCCCGCCGTGCGGTTTCGCCTTTTCAGTTGCAGACGTACGCTCGGAATGCGCGATGTCGCTCCCTGCCGTCATCCAGTTAACATCACCGGGAGTGATGGCCTGCGCCGAACCAAGCGTATCCCGATGAAATACTTTACCTTCGAATAAATACGTTACCGTCGCAAGGCCAATATGTGGATGCGGCCGCACGTCGATACCTTTTCCCGCCGCGAATTCCACCGGGCCGAAATGGTCGAGGAAAATAAACGGCCCTACCATACGACGCTTTGCATAGGGTAGGATGCGCTGCACGGTAAAACCGCCTAAGTCTTTGGTGCGCGGTGTAATGGTAAGATCGATCGCATTCATAATGTTACCTTTTTACATCTACATAGCACCGTTGGTATTAAGAGGGTATCCGGTTTTATCAGCCCGCCCTCAGTTTGCCTTCCTGCGCCAGACGGTTTCCAATCTTGCGGATGCGATGTTCGCTGGCCTGCAGCGATTGTGTATTGGTGTGCACGGAATAATGGCCGAGCACCAGGGCATGAGGGTGAGGTACGGCGGAGCCAAACATGAAGGCCGTATCGCCGACCGCTTCGAGATCGATGGCGTTTTCAGATGAATCAAATACGGCCAGCTCCTCATTGGCGATCATCTCGCCTGCCTTCAGTGCGCCCTTGTAGGGATAAACCCAGCTCACCCTATGGCCTTTAGGCGGCTCATAATGCCAGCGCTCTCCGTCCTTCAGCTGCACATGAAAATAATTCATAGGTGCCGGTGTTTCAAAGGGGCTTTTGGCCGTGCCGTACGATCCAAGCAATGCCTGCACATTCCCATCACGTTTCACTTCCTTAGGCGAGGCGTAGAAGCTCTCGGCAGGGCCATCCTCCATACCGGGCGGCAGCGATACCCACAATTGGAAACCGCGCTTCAAACCATTGCCGCGTCCGCCACCGCCATGCCAGGCGCCGCCACCGGCGCGCATCCATTCAAGCCCGCCGGCAGGCACGATGCCGGTCTTGCCGGAGGTGTCGATGTAATTCACTTCGCCTTCGATCATGTAGGTGAGCGTGGCTATGCCGGAATGCGGGTGCATGCCAAACCCGTCGAAATTTCCCTCATGATTGAAGTAATCTAGAAAAACAAACGGTTTGATTAATTCGCCAATGTGATCGGATGGACTTACCACACGGGTGATCGGCCCATGCTGATGCCCACCTGCGCGGGCAATGATTTTACGAGTAGTCATAACAACCTCCTTACGCTGCTGCAGGTTGATGTTGGGTGCGCTGCGTGATGATGTTAAACAATTTTACAGGCTTGCTCGAAGGTAAGGCGCGGGCCGCGCGGATAGAGTTTGGTATCATCGCCGTAGCCGACATTGCACAGGAAATTCGACTTCCATGAGGTACCTTGGAAGAAGGCTTGATCGACCGCGGCATTGTTGAATCCCGACATCGGGCCGACATCAAGTCCTAGTGATCGG
>Ga0206964_10274_pt1 | contig 14624 bp, 10 predicted proteins | sample Alteio_BWOrgHeat_25_FD_152980 | JGI IMG/M metagenome (GOLD analysis project Ga0206964, IMG submission 152980) | Enriched cells from forest soil in Barre Woods Harvard Forest LTER site, Petersham, Massachusetts, United States -... | ecosystem: Environmental > Terrestrial > Soil > Temperate forest >...
CAAGACCCTCGACCTCGACGCAGTTATCAAGGACCTGCACGAAGTGATGACCAACTCGCAGGACTGGTGGCCTGCCGACTATGGCCACTACGGCCCGTTCTTCATCCGCATGGCCTGGCACAGCGCAGGCACTTATCGTATCGCCGACGGTCGCGGCGGCGCGGGCGCGGGCATGCAACGTTTTGCTCCTCTGAACAGCTGGCCCGACAACGTCAGCCTCGACAAGGCACGTCGGTTGATTTGGCCAATCAAGCAGAAGTACGGCCGCAAGCTCTCCTGGGCCGATCTGATCATACTCACCGGCAACGTGGCGCTCGAGTCCATGGGACTCAAGACCTTCGGTTTCGCCGGTGGACGCGAGGACGTCTGGGAGCCAGAAGAAGTCTACTGGGGAAATGAACAAACGTGGCTGGGAGACAACCGCTACAGTGGCGACCGTCAGCTTGAGAATCCCCTCGCTGCCGTTCAAATGGGCCTGATCTATGTGAACCCGGAAGGCCCCAATAACAATCCTGACCCAGTCGCCGCCATTCGCGACATTCGGGAGACCTTCGCTCGCATGGCGATGGATGACGAAGAAACAGTTGCCCTCATCGCCGGCGGACACACCTTCGGCAAAGCGCATGGCGCTGCCGATCCCGGAAAGTACGTTGGCCCCGAGCCAGAGGGCGCCGATATCGATGAGCAAGGCCTGGGCTGGAAGAGCAGTTTCGGTAATGGCAAGGGCGTCCACGCGATCAGCAGCGGACTCGAAGGCGCATGGACCACGAACCCGGTGAAGTGGGACATGAACTACCTCGAAAACCTCTTCGCCTATGAATGGGAGCTCACCAAGAGTCCCGCCGGTGCTCAGCAATGGACGCCCAAGAACGGCGCCGCTGCAGGTACTGTGCCCGACGCTCACGACCCGTCAAAGAAGCACGCTCCCATCATGTTTACGACGGACCTCGCCCTGCTCATGGACCCGAGCTACAACGAGATTTCGAAGCGCTATCTCGACAATCCCGATCAGTTCGCCGACGCCTTCTCCCGGGCTTGGTTCAAGCTGACTCATCGCGACATGGGACCAATCTCTCGCTATCTCGGCCCACTCGTCCCCAAGGAACAGTTGATCTGGCAGGATCCCGTTCCCGCCGTCGATCATGAACTGGTCGGCGAGCCGGAGATTGCGACCCTCAAAGCAAAGATCCTGGCATCCGGACTTTCCACCTCCCAACTGGTCACGACCGCATGGGCTTCCGCTTCAACCTTCCGCGGCGGTGACAAGCGCGGCGGCGCCAATGGCGCACGCATTCGCCTCGAGCCGCAGAAGAATTGGGAAGCCAACCAGCCGGCCGAACTGGCCAAGGTCCTTGAGAAGCTCGAAGCAATCCAGAAGGAATTCAATGATTCGCAGTCTGGCGGGAATAAGATCTCCCTCGCGGATCTGATCGTTCTCGGCGGTTCCGCAGCCGTCGAGGAAGCTGCGACGAAGGCCGGCCGCGACGTCAAGGTGCCCTTCTCTCCAGGCCGCACTGACGCTTCGCAGGAGCAGACCGACGCTCATTCGTTCGCCCCGCTCGAGCCAATCGCAGATGGCTTCCGCAACTACATTCGCCCCGGCCACGAGAACTATGCAGCCGACCTACTCGTGGATAAGGCAAACCTGCTCACCCTGACTGCTCCCGAGATGACCACGCTGATCGGTGGCTTGCGCGCACTCAACGTCACCGCCGTGGATTCCGCCTATGGCGTCTTCACCGAGCGGCTCGGCACACTCACCAACGACTACTTCGTCAACCTGCTCGACATGAACACGAAGTGGCAGCGGTCCGCGGGAACAGCAGGCGTGTTGGACGGAACCGACCGGGTCACCGGCGAGCCTAAGTGGTCCGGTACCATCGTCGATCTCGTCTTCGGTTCCAACTCCCAACTCCGAGCCCTCGCAGAAGTCTATGCGGCCAGCGACTCGCAAGAGGCGTTCGTGCATGACTTCGTGGCGGCGTGGAGCAAAGTGATGAACCTTGACCGATTCGATCTTCGACCAGGCATGACCTCAGGAGTCAGATCCAAGTCGATCGAAGAACCGGTAGCTGGCGATTAATCCGTTCCTTAACGGAACCCAAACAAAATCACCCCGAACGTCATCACGGCGTTCGGGGTGATTCTCTTTGCAGTTATGTTATGTGCGCTGTAACGCTACTCCTTGGGATGTGCAGCCTTGAACGTGCCGTCGTAGGAAGAAAATGCCCACGTCCCCGAGAGCGCACCTGTGCCATCTATCTTGCCGTCCAGCTTCAACGGCGCCGTCTCCCCGGACTCCTCCGATGTCATCTCGAAATTCATCGCTAGATGCCCATCTTTATAAGTACCTGCCGCACTCGACTTACCGAAGGTGCCGGTCACATTGCCACCAGCGTCCGCTGCGAATACCGCGTCCATCTCACGGTCACCACCTGGCGTATCCAGGACGAAATGCCACTTGCCGTTAATCGCGTTGTCCGGCGCCTTCGCGATCAATGGATACGTCATCAGACAGATAACCGCCGTCACAGCCAATAGAAATTTCTTCATCCTAATCTCCCAATTTCCATTTTGCCGGTTGCGATAACGTCATCCCGGCCAGATTCTCAGCAGATACTATACAGCGGAAGCCAGTTACTTCAAGTCCAGCGCCAACTTTTCTCCCTTCAGGGTGGTAGTCTTTCCCTTCCACGCAAACTCACCGCCAAGTCCAGGAGGTAACTCAATCTCCGCGTGAGTTGTGCCACCGCTCACAGAATATTTCACACGAATCAATCCTTTGGGATGCGGATAAGTTGCTTCGAGATGTGTCAGGTCTCCAAGATGCGGCGCAATTCGCACGGTCTTGAATCCGGGACTCTCCGGTTCAATCCCTGCCACCAGTGTGAGCAAGTCATAAGTCGGATGCGCTGTCCAGGCATGCGAGTCCGAGCGAGTATCTCCGGGCTGTTCCGGCCAGGTAGTAAAGCCCATCTTAAGAAATCCATGCCAATCCCCCAGCGTCTTCAGGTATTCGTCAGCCATGTCCGCGTGATCGAGCGCCCGCGCGAGATAAAAACGAAAATAGAAGCTCGCCCCAATCAGCGGTGGATCACCTAAAGGCTTCGTACCGTCGCTTCCATCTATTCGCCTCGCAACGACGTGCTTCATAATTGCCTGCTGATCTTTTTTCGCCGCCACGTCGTACAACACGGCCAGCATGTTGGCATGCTCGCTGTACGTATCCTTGGCAGCGTTATCCGCAAACAATCCCTTCGATGCGTCCCAGCACTGACCAATCACGCCTTTCTTTGCACGCTCCAATCGTTGCGCATCAATCGCTGCGTGCTCTGAAGATCCCAGCGCCTTCTCCAGATCAATCGCATCCTCAAGTGCGCCGATATACTGCATCGTTGTAAGGCAGCTTTCGTTGTTGGAGTCGTAGGATGGAAAGTCCTTCTTCGTTTCTGTCTCCACCCAATCCACAAAGCTCCACCAGGGCAATTTGCCCAGCACGCCATCCGCATGCTGATAACCGGCAAACCAATCCAGCACCGTCCGCGTATGCGGCAATATCTCTTTCACAAACTCCGTGTCTGGACGATACATATAGTTATCGTGCAGCATGCCGATCCATAACAGCGAAAACGGTGGAATATACTGCGGCAACTGCGAAGGATAACGGCTCTCAGTTATCCCCGCTGTATTTCGCGAGTCATCCAGAGCGCGTATCGCCTGCCTTGGCAGCAGATCTGTCCCGGTCATTGCATAAGTAATCAGCACTTGCAGCCGGGTATCTCCCGAATATTGCAGCTGCTCGTAATACGGAGTATCCATATAAGTCTCATGCGCATCCAGTTGCGCCGTATGCCACCCGATCTGCCATATCTTGTCTAACTCCGGATCGCTTGCTCGAAACTCCGCAGTTACCTTGAACGGATACGCAGTGTAATGCGCTTCCATCCCGTCAAGCGTCAGAGCTTCGTCCGCCGTCTCAACTTCGATGTCCAGATACCGCCACGTCCTCCACCACAATGTCTCAAAGACGCGCTTCGCCCCGCCGTCGGGATAAATCTCATCCGTAATCCCCACCGCAACCCGCGTGCCTACGTCGTTCCGGTTGCCCTTGAGCATCTTCTCGTCATACAGCGCCTCGGCGTAGACCAGGGTGACATGCGAGCCATTTCCGCCCGAAAACATCAGCTTCGGATACCCCGTCGTCAACTCCGAACGGTCCAGCAGAATGTGCACATGCGCATGCACTCCGACATGCGCAGCGCGCTCCGGAAATCCATTTGCGTCAGGCAGGGAAGTGCGCACCACGTGTCCCGGATCCTGCTTCTCATACGCCATGTGCGGCAGCGGATCGGCGACCAGTTGCCACGGGTTATCCGGGTCGCTCCTGCCAATGGATGCAGCCGTCCCAGCCTTGGGATTGATGCTCTCCCGCAGCGCACGCCCAGCATGCACCCATGCCTGTCCACTCGCTTCTTCGGTTGCCCATCTCCAGTCGTAGAGCCCCGCCTTCAGCGTCTCGCCCGGTCCCGAAGCAAAGTACACCCAAAGCCCATTCATTCTGCGTGGCAGCAGAACCTGCCCGGGCTCCTCTTCCACCCACCAGCTGGAGTCCGTATTGACCGCCGCCTCGGTCTCCGTATCGCCCTGCATCAGAAAGGCCGTGCGGTCCGTCATCTGCGCCACCGGCGCAAAGATCCCAAAGTTCCACACCGTCGCCGCCACGATGTTCTTGCCCGCCTTCAACATCGGAGCCAGATCAAACGTCTCATATCGCCAGTGCTGCAGATCGCCTCGCGCCGGCCCGTCCCCAACTCGCTCGCCATTCACATACATCACAAAACGATTGTCCGCGCTCACATGCACCACATAGTGCGCAGGCACAGCAGTCAGATCGATCGTCTTCTTGAAGTGCAGCGTAACCGGCTCCTTCAACGGCAAGGTTGGATGGCTGATCCATTGCGCCGACCAACTCACGCGGGGTGCGGGCGCAGCAGCCTGTGCAGGCGAATCCGCAAGAGCAACAACGATCAAGACAGAGAGCAAGCAGGTCAACAGCGAACGAAAGTTGAGAAGGCGCAGCAGGATCGTGTGCAAAGCAATCTCCGTGAACAAAAGTCTCAGGCCGGCAAACACCGTCGCCATCGGTCCGACCCAGTGTACGCGAAAATATATGTCTATTGAATCGAGCCGCATGCAGCAACGACCACCAGAGGACTAGGTACTGGAGGCGATTTGCCCCGCGCAGAAGACGGGGTGCCCCATATCTACCCGTCGTTATTTTGCCGGGCAGATATGGGACAGCTGAATCAAATTCTCCCCGCCCCGCGCAACGCCCGTATCTCCTCATCCGTAAACACCCGCGAACGAATCAGGAACCGCACGCCCTCCGGCCCCTCCAGCGAAAACATCCCGCCGCGTCCCGGCACCACGTCCAGAATCAGTTGCGTATGCTTCCAGTATTCAAACTGGCTCTTGCTCATGTAAAAGGGAACGCCGTCCACCTCGCCAAGCTGCACATCCGAGTCGCCCGTCAAAAACTCCGCACGAGGAAAGCACATCGGCGAACTCCCGTCGCAGCAGCCGCCCGACTGATGAAACATCAGCTCTCCATACTGAGCGCGTAGCTTGCGAATTAATTCCACCGCGGCGTCCGTCGTCAGCACCTGCACAGGAACGTCCCCCGCGCCCTTCTCCTTCACTACCGCTGCGTGAGTTTCATCGACTGGCATAATCTACCCCTCACCGTGCGAGTGGAAGATTACCACATTGCGACCATCACATTTTGCTTGCTTCTGCGCGCATTCCACCGCATCATAGCTGCACATCGCGGCCATTATTTACAGGTTCACCTGTGAACCTGCTTACTCAGCAAGTTACAAATTCCGCAGTCTTTTAACCAATTCAATTCGATCTGATCCCGATCCCAACTAAGGCTGCGAACGCAAGGAGTTCTATGCCAACGGAAGCTTTTGCTGCAGAAGTCCAAACCACCGTCCAGCAGTTCGTAGCGCAAGCCACCAAAGCCACAATGCTTTCCGTTCCGGTGGATGGCGCGCTCGTCCCGATCCCCGTTCCCTTTCCCTCGCCGTCAGACTGGCGCGACTCATGGATCTATTTCCTGATGATCGATCGCTTCAACAACCCCGCCGCCCCACCTAAGTTCACATGGAACAAAAAGTTCGGATTCCGTCAGGGCGGCACATTCGAAGGCGTCCGCCAACAGCTCCCCTACCTCCAGGACCTCGGCGTCAACGCCATCTGGCTGTCGCCCGTGCTCAAGAACAGCCGTCCCGAGATTGACGGCTTCGCCTTCGCCTACCCCGGTTACAACACGCAGGATTTCTTCAACCTCGACGATCGCTTCGCCTCCGACGGCACGCAGGCGACGGCCGTAAAAGAACTGCAAAACCTCGTCAATGAAGCGCACGCCCGTGGAATGCACGTCATCGTCGACATCGTGCTCAACCACGCCGGCCGGGTCTTCGACTACTTCCGCAACAACGAGATCGAGAACTCCTTCACCGACCAGACCCTCCTCTACGGCCCTCCCGGCCACGAGCCGTCAATCCAGTGGATGAACGGCCTCGGCAATCCTCGCTCCGACTGGCAGGACAAGACCGATCCACCAGGAGCCGCGCAGGATGACGCAGTCTGGCCCCTCGATCTGCAACGTCCCGTCTTCTTCCGCCGTCGCGGATCAAAGACCTCCGACACACCCGCGCCCCCGCAGAACTTCGTTCCCGGCGACTTCGGCGTTCTGCGTCAACTCGTAGTTGAGTACGACGCCACCGTTGCCGGACAGGAAGACCTCCGCAAGCAATACGGCGTCGCGCCCGTTCTCAGCATCCTCATCCGCGCCTATCAATACCTCACGGCTAAATACGACATCGATGGCTACCGCATCGACACAGTCAAGTACGTCCGCCCCGACATGATCGCTACCTTCGGCAACGCCATGCGCGAATTCGCCCAGAGCGCAGGCAAGCGCAACTTCTTCACCTTCGGGGAAATCTACGATGACGACAAAACCATCGATGAATTCGTAGGCCGCAACGCCGCCGACAATCAGGGCTTCGGCATCGACTCCGCGCTCGACTTCCCCCTGTTCTTCCAGCTGCCCGCCGTCATCAAGGCCCTCGGCTCCAATCCCCCCGGCGTCGAGTCCATCGCAGCCGTCTTCAACACCCGCAAGCAAGCCGAAAATAACCAAATCTCATCTCACGGCGAAGCCGGCAAATTCTTCGTCAGCTTCATCGACAATCACGATCAGAACTCCCGCTTCAACACCCCCGGCACGCCGCCCGAACAAGTCACCATGGCGCTCGCGCTGCTCTTCGGACTGCAGGGAATCCCCTGCGTCTACTACGGCACCGAACAAGGCCTGCAAGGGACCATCGACGGCCTCGACGCAATGGAATCCGTTCGCGAAGCCCTCTGGGGCAAGCCCAGCGCATTCGACACCACATCGTTCTTCTACGGCGAGCTCAAGAAAATCGTCGCCGTCCGCCTCGCCGAACCACCCCTTCGCTTCGGCCGCCTCTACTTCCGCGAAGTCAGCGGCAACGGCGCCGACTTCGGCCTCTCCACCGGTCCACACGGCATCATCGTCATCTCGCGGATCCTCTCCGATCGCGAAGTCATCATCATCGCCAACACCAGCGCCACCACGACATTCACCGGCCACGTTCTGGTGGACATCGACCTCAGCCGCCTCACCCGCACCATGACCATCGCCTACAGCAATGTCGGCACGACAAGCAGCGCAAGCACCGCTATCGCCCCCGGCAATCTCTTCTCCGCCGGCCAACCGCCAGTAGCCACGTCAATCGCATCTCTCCCCATCACCCTCAAACCCATGGAAGTCCAGATCATAACTCCCGCCTGAAAACAATAAGTCCCACGCTCACTCTCGCAAACGTGGGACTTATCTTCAACTTAACCGGCATTTAGATAGGCCAAGGCTTTAGCCTTGGCACTTAACTGGCACTCAAAAGAATCCAAGCTTCTTCGGACTATAACTAACCAGCATGTTCTTAGTCTGCTGATAGTGGTCCAGCATCATCTTGTGATTCTCCCGCCCGATGCCCGACTGCTTATACCCGCCAAACGCAGCATGCGCCGGATAAGCATGGTAGCAGTTCGTCCACACCCGCCCGGCCTTGATTGCGCGCCCAAACCGGTAGCAGCGATTCGCATCGCGACTCCAGATACCCGCGCCAAGCCCGTACAGAGTGTCGTTGGCAATCTCCAGCGCCTCTTCGTCCGTCTTAAAGGTCGTCACCGAAACCACCGGCCCAAAGATCTCCTCCTGGAAGATCCTCATCTTGTTATGACCTTCAAAGACCGTCGGCTGCACATAGTAGCCGCCCTCCAGGTCGCCATCGAACTTAGCTCTCTCGCCGCCCGTCAGCACCTTCGCGCCTTCCTGCTTACCAATATCGAGATAGCTCAGAATCTTCTCCAGCTGCTCATTTGAGGCCTGCGCGCCAATCATCGTCGAGCTCTCCAGCGGATTCCCCTGCTTGATCGCCTCGACTCGCTTAATCGCCCGCTCCATAAACCGCTCGTAAATACTCTGCTGCACCAGCGCCCTGCTCGGACACGTACAAACCTCGCCCTGATTCAGCGCAAACATCGTAAAGCCCTCAAGCGCCTTGTCAAAGAAGTCATCATCCTCGCGCAGCACATCTTCAAAGAAGATATTCGGGGACTTACCGCCTAACTCCAGTGTTACAGGAATAAGATTCTGACTGGCATACTGCATAATCAGCCGGCCCGTCGTCGTCTCGCCCGTAAACGCAATCTTCGCAATCCGCGAGCTCGACGCCAGCGGCTTCCCGGCCTCCAGGCCAAAGCCGTTGACGATATTCAACACACCCGCCGGCAGCAGGTCCTCCATCAGCTCCATCCACACCAGAATGCCCGCCGGAGTCTGCTCTGCCGGCTTCAGCACCACGCAGTTACCCGCCGCCAGCGCCGGAGCCAGCTTCCACACCGCCATCAGGATCGGAAAGTTCCACGGAATGATCTGTCCCACCACGCCCAGCGGCTCATGAAAGTGGTACGCCACCGTGTCATGGTCAATCTCGCTGATCCCGCCCTCCTGCGCCCGAATCGCGCCGGCAAAGTAGCGGAAGTGGTCAATCGCCAGCGGCAGATCCGCCGCCATCGCCTCGCGAATCGGCTTGCCGTTATCCCACGTCTCGGCCTCGGCCAGCAGCGCCAGGTTGTCTTCCATGCGCTGCGCGATCTTAATCAAAATGCCCGCCCGCTCAGCCGCACTCGTCCGCCCCCACGCATCCTTCGCCGCATGCGCCGCATCCAGCGCCTTCTCAATATCCTGCGCATTCGATCGCGGAATCTCGCAGAACACCTTGCCCGTCACCGGCGTTATATTTTCGAAGTACTGCCCCGAAACCGGAGCCACCCACTGCCCGCCGATATAGTTCCCATACCGAGCCTTGAACACATGCCGGCTACCACCCAAAGTACCCGGCTGCAATGAAGTCACAGTAGCCATAAAATCACTCCTCGCGTTCTCAAAATTTCCGCTCGAGATCGCGCAGCGCACACACGCCGCCACACTCTTCCCACGCCGCCGAATCATACACCCGCAACAGCAACCCCCGTCAAACGATCAAGTGCACCATGCGCTTCGAGCGCTTATGACATTAGCGTTGGGTAGGTCTCGATAAATCCCATCAAAATCTACGGAGGATTTTTAAGAGCCGAGACCGATGACAACGTGATTCGTCACAACAGAAGCAGCCAATACTAATGGGGGTTCGAGTTGATACGTTGGCAACAAATTCGACTGTTTGCTTCGATTCAGCACCTTTCAAAAGCTCTCGCTCATAGCTGTCAAAGAATCTTTTGCGTATCGCTAGATCGTTAAAATCCCGATTCTTGAATCGAGATAGAAGCCTACTGCTTGGAGCAAGGCACGGTAACCATATGTCGAAGAAACCATCTTTCGCCCATCGACTTCGTGGGATACCACGTGGCGGGCGTCTAGTCACGCCAATCCGAAGCCCTTGCCCTCTCTTTGGTGATTCTCCAATTTGAAATGTGGACAATTGCTGCGTAGTTTTCATGGATGCTTCCTCTTTGGTATTAATTTGATTGGCTCGACGGACCGACTTCTATTTATTCCACGCCTTCTTTGGAAAGGTTAGAAGCCAGCACCATATTGAGTTCACCGTTATAAGAATAGATACGGTGGGCGGCGCGGATCTAAATCAACCAACCTGAGACTGCCCTACATCTCGGGCGGGTGGCCCATCCATCAGTTCCAACCACCACAAATCGGGGTGCGGGGTGCCCCACCCATGCGCAGTTGTATCGCGCATGGGTGGGAGGTCACGGTGGCCCAAGTCTGAATCAACCGACCTGAGGACGCCCCACATCCAGACTCTTCGGCGCCAACACAATCAGCGCCACCCCGATCACAGCAAGCACAGCCACACCGATCATCTCCCCCGACGCAACCATGTGACACGCTGCCTGCGTGCCCATCCACACGGCGTGAGCCAGGCTCGACCACGCCGTGAAGGCAATCAAACTGCGGCTCGCCCGCGGATTGCGTATAGCCAGCAACAGGAAAACGCCGAGCGTCACATAAAGGCTGAACATCATGGACAGCGAAGGCTCCTGCCGTATGAAAATCGCCATCGGATACGCCGTGGCCAAAAAGAGCACTCCCACCGCCCCCAGCACAATCTTCAACACTCGCTCTCGCATCCTCTATGTCCTCTCAAGTACCCTACGACTCCCCCATACCCCGTGTTCCAGCCGTTCTCCAGCCGTGTATCATCCCTGACACCAATCGTCCACATCGCGTTTGCAGAGAATTATCCTCAGAAAGCGCACAATAGTGAAACGCAGTATTCGCGACCCCACTAGTGCTGGCATCGTTTTCTGTATGTCATTCCCGAAGGGAATCTGCTGTTATTTTCTCCGTTACGTCCCCGGTAACCAGAAAATTAATACCCACCCCCCAGGGTCCTTCTCATTTCCTTCGCCTCAACAACGAATATAAGCGTATGCTGGATATAGAGGAACATATTCATCCTTCCTCATAACAGCCTCATCGATCAGGGACCCAATCCCACGGTGCACCGATCGAGTCCGGCTTCGTAGCAAACTCTGCACAACCGGAAATCGAGGCAAAATGCGATCTGACCTGGTCCACAGGGCCGCCGAAAAGATAGAAAATCATTTCTTGCTGGCTACCACCGTCATGCAGGCCGTCCGCAAACTGCACATCAATTCCACCAGGACAGAAGATACTTCCAACCGCGTCCTGGTCGATGTAGCAGAAGGCCGCTACGCCCACGGAGAACTCCCCGAGATCGTGCCCCCTCCCACCATCGATGTGCTCGTGATTGCGCCTTCCATCTAGTCATCAACGTTAGGTAACGCAAAGCGGTGGGAACATCGCATCGTTCCACGCCGCCCTGTGTCTATGGCACAATAGGCGCAATGGGACGTGAAGCCACATGCCAATGTAAATGGGGCAGCGAAGCAGGCGAATGCAAGGTCTTGCTCGAGACTCATGAACTGATCGTCCGAGGTCCCATTCGGCACAAAGTACCAATCATCTCCCTGACCAAGATAAAAGTCCAGGGAGACCAGCTCAAATTCCGCACCGGAGATGCCGACGTCGAGCTCACACTCGGCGCCGAACTCGCCGAAAGCTGGGCCAGCAAGATCGCCGCGCCGCCAGTCCCGCTCGCCACCAAACTTGGCATCTCCCCAACTACGAATCTCTGCCTGATCGGCGAATTCGAAACCAAAGAACTGAAGGCAGCCGTTGCCCAAGCAGCCACGCACGGCGGTCGGAAGCCCGACCTCATCCTCGCGCGTGTGACAACGGCCGCCGACCTCAATCACATCCTCGACGTCTACGGTTCTCATCCCGCAAGTCCGCCGATCTGGATCATCTATCCCAAAGGTCCCAATAAGCCGATAGGCGAAACCGAAGTGCGCGCCACACTGCGCCACGAGGGATTCATCGATACCAAAGTAGCCTCCGTATCGGATACGCTCACAGCCCTCCGCTTTCTCAAGCGGAGCTGAAGTTACAACCCTCTTTCCAGAAAATCCCCAAAAATAATTCTTCATTTGTCGATTTCCAGATCGACCGTGCGACGTGATAGCAGAGAGCATGGACGAAGCGGCAAACGCCCGGCGCTCCGACCTCAGCCAGAATCTCAAGGAGAAACTTCCATGCGTTGCTTAGTCATCGTCAAAGCAAGCCCCGAATCCGAAGCCGGCATCCTGCCCAGCACCGAACTCCTCACCGCCATGGGCAAGTTCAACGAAGAGCTCGCGAAAGCCGGCGTCATGCTGGCTGGAGAGGGCCTCCATCCGAGTTCCAAAGGCAAGCGCATCAAGTTCAGCGGCGGCGAATCCATCGTTACCGACGGCCCTTTCGCGGAAGCCAAGGAACTCATCGCAGGCTTTTGGATCTGGCAGGTTCGTTCGATCGAAGAGGCAGTTGAATGGCTTAAGCGCAGCCCCTTCGACGGCGACGCGGAAGTCGAAATCCGTCCCGTCTTCGAACCGGACGACTTCGGCGAAAACCTCACCCCGGAACTTCGCGACCAGGAAGAGCGCCAACGCCAACAAGTCGCTGAACAAAATGCTGAACAAGATCAGGGTCAGCGAAAATAATCTCGCAATGGGGCTCACTAGCCTTTGATCCACCGCAGATTTGCGTCAACTCGGTCAACAATGCTGTGATCGGTAGCAGTGGTTGCTGCCGATACAAGTCGCGATTCCATTCATCGAGCCATCGACGTTGTCTGGAAGATCGAATCGCCGCGACTGATCGCCGGCCTCACGCGCATCGTCCGCGATGTCGGCTTGGCCGAAGACTTGGCCCACGACGCGCTCGTGGCTGCACTCGAACAGTGGCCAACGTCCGGCATTATCGATCACTTTCGCCGTAACTCCCTTCTCGATCGAAAGCATCAGGAGTTAGGCCGCGAGTTCGAGATCAGAGAAACGACTCCGCCCGACTTCGACAGCGCACTCGATGACAACGTCGGCGACGATCTCCTCAAGCTTATCTTCATTTCCTGCCATCCAGTGCTATCGATCGAAGCTCAACTGGCTCTCACCCTGCGCCTGGTCGGCGGTCTGACGACTGACGAAATCGCGCGTGCATTCCTCGTCTCCGAATCCACCATCGCCCAACGGATTGGTCGCGCCAAGCGCACCCTCGCAGAAAAGCAAATTCCTTTTGAAATTCCTCGTGGTGTCGAACTCACGGTGCGCCTCGCATCCGTCCTCGAAGTCCTTTATCTCATCTTCAACGAGGGCTACTCTGCGACTGCAGGTGATGACTGGATGAGGCCGGCACTTTGCGAAGAAGCTCTTCGTCTCGGTCGCATTCTCGCTGAACTGACACCGGAAAATTCAGAGGCTCACGGCCTCATCGCGCTCATGGAAATACAGGCTTCGCGAGCGCGAGCCCGCGTCACATCCTCCGGCGAACCAATTCTGCTTCTCGATCAAAACCGCGCCCACTGGGATCAGCTCCTGATCCATCGCGGTCTTGCGGCATTGTCTCGTGCTCAGGACACCGCGAAACGCTCAGGCCGTCCACTCGGCTCCTACACACTTCAGGCGGCCATCGCCGCCTGCCATGCACGCGCCCGCGTTGCAGAAGAGACCGATTGGGTTCAGATCGTTGCCCTTTATAATACCCTGTTCCAACTGACCCACTCGCCGATCGTCGCGCTGAATCGTGCAGTAGCTGTGAGCATGGCCGAGGGTCCACAGGCTGGCCTCAACCTCGTCGATGTCCTGATGAATGAGCCGTCGCTGGCCAGCTATCATCTGCTGCCGACAGTTCGCGGCGATCTGCTCAGCAAGCTCAATCGCCCTACGGAAGCTCGCAATGAATTCGAACGCGCCGCAACCCTGACCCGCAATACACGCGAAAGAGAACTGCTTCTCGAACGCGCTCGTTCTTGTTCGGTCTAGTTACCGCCGTCCCGTCCACGCCGCCTTCTTCTTTGTTGCCGACGTCAGCTTGCCCGTAACCGCATACTTTCGCCGCTCGATCGGCGTTGAAAGCACCACGCTCGTCACCGGATTCCCATACGGCAGCAGTGCTTCGATCAGAGCTTCCAACCCGCTCATCGAAGTAGTCGTCACCTTGAGCAAAAACGCGTCTCCACCGGTCAGATGATGGCACTCGCGCACCTCTTCGAGGGTTTGCACGAACTCCATCAGGCGATAGTAATACTGCCCATCGCAGGTCAGACGGATGAAGGCGAGTACCTCAAGGCCAAGCGCCTCCTGGTCTATCTCCACCGTGTAGGCCCTGACAATGCCCACCTCTTCCATCTGTTTCATACGCTCGGCGGTCGCCGTCGCAGAAAGCCCGACACGGCGCGCGAGTTCAGCCACCGAAAGGCGTGCATTGTCCTGAAGCTCTTTGAGCAGACTTCGCCCATAACTATCCATCAAAGCCGTGGAATCCATTACCATAGTAGCCAAGCATAGTGGATTCCTCACTAATAGCCAAGCATGGCCGAGGAAGATACCTGTACCGCCCAGCTCGACCCACCTACCATTCAAACCATGCACTCTGAAACAACCCCAGCATCGTC
>Ga0206964_10275_pt1 | contig 14600 bp, 9 predicted proteins | sample Alteio_BWOrgHeat_25_FD_152980 | JGI IMG/M metagenome (GOLD analysis project Ga0206964, IMG submission 152980) | Enriched cells from forest soil in Barre Woods Harvard Forest LTER site, Petersham, Massachusetts, United States -... | ecosystem: Environmental > Terrestrial > Soil > Temperate forest >...
CGCCCTGGCTGATGGTAATTGGAGAGATCTCGTCGAACGGATGAGGGCGATTGATATCTGCGTGCCGATTGTACTTGCAAGTTCTTCCAGTACGGCGGAACTCTGGTGGGACGCGCTCGAATGCGGCATCGATAACATCCTGCCCGCGTCTCTCCTGGCCTCTCGATTGTGTCAACTTCTGGAAACGCAAGGCGCATCGTGAAAGGTTTAATTTCACACAGATTCTTAGAGCCTTGTGGTGGTGTTTGTGCATCGTCGCGAACCACACCGAAGTAGAGCGGAGATCGTGTTTGCAACGTGTTATTCAAATCCGGCTCGATAATCCGCGTCGGCGCGGGTTGGCGGCTTCAATGCAAGAGGACAGGTGAGATGAACGAAAGTAACAGTTCGGCAAAGCATTACGACATGGTAGTGATCGGTTCGGGCGCCGCCGGACATCACGGGGCAGTTCAGGCCGCCAAACTCGGCAAGAAGGTTGCGGTCGTCGAACGCTCTATGGCTCTCGGTGGGGCCAGTATCAACACCGGCACGATTCCGAGCAAGACACTTCGGGAGGCTGTCCTGCGTTCTACTCGATCAGGGTGTACGGATCGCAGGATCTCGGCCTCAAACCTGGCGCAAAAAATCGAGGAAGTCGCGTCCAACGAAGTTCGGGTGTTTGAGAATCAGTTTCGCCGCAACGAAATTGATGTACTGATTGGCACTGCGTCCTTTGTCGGACCCCACACGATTCGGGTAACGAACTTGGAAGGAGAGCAGTTTTGCCACGCGGACTATGTATTGATCGCTACGGGCTCGCGACCGGCTCACAGCGACACTATTCCCGTGGATGGTGTCTCCATTATCGATACAGATGCGATCCGCCGGCTACGAACGGAGCACCACGTGTTGACCATCGTCGGAGGCGGCGTGATCGGTATTGAGTATGCGTGTATTGCCGCCGCTCTGGATATTCCAGTGACCGTGATCGAACGCCGCCCCCGCATACTCGATATCGTCGACCAGGAGATTGCTGAAGCGCTGAGCTATCACATGCGCAGCCAGGGCGTCACTTTTCGTCTGGGTGAGGAGGTCGAGGAGGTTACGAAATCTTCTGAGGGCAAAGTCGGCGCGAAGCTGAAGAGTGGAAAGCAAATCTGGTCGGATGCTCTGCTTTACGCTGTAGGAAGGCAGGCCAATACAGATTCGTTGAATCTTGCAGAATGTGGCCTAGTCGCCGACGCACGGGGCCGAATCCAGGTGAATGCCAACTTCCAGACATCACAACAGCACATCTACGCCGCGGGCGATGTAATTGGTTTCCCCAGTCTATCGTCCGTTTCGATGGAGCAGGGTCGCGTGGCCGTATGCCATGCTTTCGGTATACCGGTTGTGTCGGTCCCAGAATTGTTCCCTTACGGGATCTACTCAATTCCGGAAATTTCGTTTGTGGGCAAAACAGAAGAACAACTGACCGAAGCCGGTGTCTCGTACGAGATTGGCATTGCACATTACCGCGAAATAGCGCGAGGCCAGATCCTGAACGACACTACTGGGCTCCTGAAGATCTTGTTTCACAGGGAAACGCGCCAGCTGCTGGGTGTTCATATAGTTGGCGAAGGCGCAACCGAACTCATTCACATCGGACAGGCCGTTATAGGTTTCTCGGGCTCGATCGATTCCTTGGTAAACACGGTTTTCAACTACCCTACATTGGCCGAGTGCTACAAGGTTGCCGCGCTGAACGGACTTAACAGGCTCAACTATTCCGGGGTGCTTTCGTTCAATCACTAATGGTGCTCACTACACCAACCCTCAATAATCGTGCGCGCTGAAGTGTTGCACTACGAATAGAGTTTGTCTACGCCCGGCAACTTGTTGGTAGCCAAGATCATGGAAGAGTAACGCAAGATTCGAATGTTCCGAGTGTCTGACTGCTGTTTTCAGTCTCTGTAGAGGCTGAGAAGTGCTAGTACCGACGAACACCTGTGTGGCCGGGAGCGATTCTCGATTGATGAAAAATCGCCGAGTCACTGATCGACAAATGATCTCAAGGCAAGAGGAAGAGGTGGAAAGGAGGTTCCTCTTCTCCTTGAAGGCTCCTCTGAGATGAAAGTTCATGGATTGATCGCTTATCCTTCTCTGCAGCACTCTGGCGGTGCTTGATTACGGAGCATGAAATGAGAGATTTGATTCTGGAGGTGAACGGTGTCCAAAGTCATGTCGGTGTGTCTCCCGAAGAGAGCTTGCTCTCTGTTCTGCGCAATCACTTGAATCTGACAGGAACCAAGTATGGTTGCGGCGAGGGTCAATGCGGAGCCTGCACCGTTCTGTTGGATGGCAAGGCAACCCGATCCTGCCTTACGCCGGCGTCGAGTGCAGAGAGCGCGAAGATCACGACGATCGAAGGGCTGGAGCACGATGGGAAGCTCTCTCCGGTTCAGCAGGCTTTTCTGGATGAGGGCGCGTTCCAATGTGGCTACTGCACGTCAGGCATGATTGTGCAGGCCACTGTGTTGTTGCATGACCTGCCTCACCCTACCGATAGCGAAATCGTAGAACGCATGGACGGAAATATCTGCCGCTGTGGCACCTATCCGCGCATCGTAGAAGCGATTAGACGAGCTTCGCACTCGATTGGGAAAGGTGGAAGCCGATGAGCGCCATCAACATCGCCACAACTGAACTCTCGCGGCACAACATCGACAACAAGCCGAGCTGTTTTCGGCTGGGCCGCCGCGACTTTTTGAAACTCTTTGGGGGTGGCTTGCTTGTTTGCTGCGCGGATGTCAGCGGATGGCCGCAGGAATCTGGCCGTGGTTTCGACCCTCACGATTTGCCAAAGGAGATAGGTGCGTGGATCCACATTGGGGTGGACGGTCGCATCACGGTCTTTACTGGCAAGGTTGAGGTCGGCCAAAATATCCGCACGTCGCTCGCGCAACTTGTTGCAGAAGAGTTGATAGTTCCATTCGATGCCATCACGATGGTCATGGGGGATACCGACCTTACTCCCTGGGACATGGGCACATTTGGCAGCCTCAGTACTCCGACGATGGGTCCCAAGCTTCGGACCATGGCTGCGGCTGCAAGGCAATCGCTCGTGGCGATAGCCGCTAAGCGTTGGAACGTTGTTCCGGCTTCACTGACTGTCGCGGATGGCAAGGTTACAAATTCTGTTGCAAAGCAATCGGTCTCTTATGGCGAACTAACACGGGGCGAAAAGCTGATCACAACAGTCCCTAACGACGCACACCTGGTGGCCGCCAAAGACTGGAAGATTGCCGGCACAGCCGTCCCTAAAGCAAATGGAAGGGACTTTGTCACTGGGAGACATAAATACCCATCGGACATCTCATTGCCGGGCATGCTGTATGGCAAGATTCTTCGCGCTCAGGGGTTTAACGCCCGTCTCGAATCGCTCGACACTATTGAAGCCGAAAAAATGCAGGGTGTGAAGGTTGTCCATGACGGAGATTTTGTCGGACTGGCTGCGGCGGACGCCATCACCGCCGAACAGGCGATCCTGACCGTGAAGGCCAAATGGGCAGTGCCCGCGCAGCCTTCAAATGCCACCCTCTTCGATTATCTGAAGAACAATGGCGAAGCAGGCCGAGGCGATAGCGGGCCGCAGCGTGTCGCCGGTTCAGTGTCGGAGGCGATGGCGACTTGTGAGGTCAAGCTGGCTCAGCAGTATACGGTCCAGTACATCGCTCACGCACCTCTTGAGCCGCGGGCTGCTGTCGCCGAGTGCGAAAGAGGCAAGTTGACGGTGTGGACTGGCACCCAAAGGCCTTTCGGGGTGCGCGATGAGCTGGCGGCAGCCTTTCAGATTCCGGCCTCCCAGGTCCGGGTCATTCAACCGGACATGGGCAGCGGTTACGGCGGAAAACACACTGGCGAAACGGCGATTGAGGCCGCGCGCCTCGCCAAAGCCATCGGGCAACCTGTGAGAGTCGTTTGGACACGCGAAGAAGAGTTTACCTGGGCGTACTTCCGTCCCGCCGGCTTGATGGAACTCAGGGCTGGCGTGCGGCGCGATGGCACATTGGTCGCCTGGGAGCATCACAACTACAACTCCGGCAATGCTGCCCTCGCCACTCCCTACAAGGTGGCGAACCAGTTACTCCAGTTCCATCCGGCGAAATCGCCATTGCGGCAGGGATCGTATCGCGGACTTGCATCAACAGCGAACCACTTCGCTCGTGAGTCATTCATAGATGAACTGGCGCATGCCGTTGGTGTGGATCCTTTGGAATTCCGATTGAAGAACCTGACCGATCCAAGGCTGCAAACTGTGTTGCACGCGGCTGCGAATAAGTTTGGTTGGGGACAGACGAGGTCTACACCGCATCGCGGATTCGGAATCGCCTGTGGAGTGGACAAGGGTGGCTATATGGCAACCTGCGCGGAGGTAGCCATCGATACTGCCACCAATAAGCTGCGAATCATTCGCGTCGTTCAGGCATGGGAGTCTGGAGCAATTGTCAACCCGGATGGACTTCGCAACCAGAATGTCGGGGCTATTGTTCAGGGGATTGGCGGAGCTCTCTTTGAAGCGATCCAGTTTGCGGATGGACGAATTCTGAACCCTCATTTCGCGGACTATCGTCTCCCGCGGTTCAAGGATACTCCGGTGATTGAGATCGTGTTGGTTGACCGCAAGGACCTGCCATCCGCGGGTGCCGGCGAAACAGGTCTCGTGGGTCTGGCCCCGGCTGTCGGCAACGCCATCTTCGCCGCTACTGGAACACGTCTTCGCAACATGCCGATGGCGCCGGGCAAAGTCGCTGGGGGAGAAACAGGTTCGCAGTTTGATTCCTGACCGACTATACGGAGACGTTTCAACTAGACCTAGTTTCGCTGCTTCGCTTTTTTTCACAACCTACCCAAGGAGGAGAACCTAACATTGGCCTAACGTCTCGGGGATCCTTAACAGGAAAGGCCGCTACATCTGTAATAGGCGGCCTTGAAAAGTCATAGACTTACGCGACAAGAAACCAAAAGACAGAATACCTAACGGGTTCGAATCCTCTCTCCCCGACCATATTTTCCAATTGCGCTCGGCCTTCTAAACTTCGCGCGTTCCGTCGCAGCTACAAGATCATTTTAAGCAATGCTTTCAAGATATCGCCTAGTGACATCATCGTCAGCAAAAGAGGGACGAAGGGGATAAGACACGCGATCGCCAGACTGATCGGAGTGCGCGGACCTACTGGTATCACGTCCATTTTCTCAATGAAAGAGAAGCTGTTGCCCAGATCGGCAAGAGACTGAATATCTCCGGTGCCAAGCAGGACTTCCTCCGGATCACGCGGTCCAGTGACCCACTTCTTTTGAAACGCCGAAGTGTACTCCGTTCCAAGCGCGCCGTATTGATGTCGCCCCCAGCGCTTAACGCGTACCAAAGTTGAAGAGAACACGAGCAACGGAAGCATGATCGTGAGTACCGAGATAACTACGTAGGCGGCGATCAATGGCCAGTAGTGCTGAAGCGGAACCTTGTCGTAAATAATGCTATTTGCGAGGACGCCCGCTGCCGTTACTGAATTTGCGAACAGCAGTATACTGAAAAACCTTTCCTCTTCACCTACAAAGGCTAGACCGCCGGATTCATCAGGATGCGTCGGCATCAGTTGCAGATTGAGCCGATTCATTCTCCATAGGAACTGCCCCCAAAGGAAGACACGCCACAGCCACCGCAGAAGCAGAAATCTATAAAGGGGAACACAGAAGATCGTGTACCACCAGCCTGCCGCTGTTAAGGAGTCGCCCGAGGGCTTGCGCATAAAGTGCCAGCTGGAAATCTGCATCTCAGGAGACAACTGAGATGCCGTCGTTAGCGCAAAGGCTATAACGATCAGAAGGAATTCTGCGAGCGCCGAATCCCGCCATCGGAGCCCCTTCTGAATGGCGCTTTCGTATTCGTTGTAATCGGATTCGATAACAAGGCCCGATTCAATAAAGTGTGCCGCAACGTGCGCCAGACGCACCCCTAGAATTGTTTCTGCCAGAAGCAACAATGGCACCGCCAGCAGGAATCTTGTATGAACAGCGAAATCGTGCAGAAACGGTATCGGAATATGGTTACCCTTCGCATTGCCCTCGACTGCAGAGAGAACCAGCAAAGGGACCCACGTGACAAGGATCGGCAAAAAAGCTCTGACGCGAGCCTTGGACAGATTCTCTCGAATAAGTCCAACACGCTTTTCGAGGCGGTAGGTCGGCCCTCCCTCCGTCAGGTGAAATTGCGTAAAAGGTCGATATGTGATAACAGACATCCGATCTCCCGTACCAATTTCCTTATCTCAATTCATCCTGGCTACACGAGAGACTCACGGCTCTAAAATAAGCCGCTCGCGGATCGCGAATCTCACAATATCCGCATTCGTCTTTAAACCAAAATCTTTCATGATCCGGTATTTGTGGAATGCGATCGTTCGCACAGCGATGTCCAGAACAGCCGCCGCTTCCTTCATCGATCGACCCTCCGCCAACAGTTGCAGCACCTGGCGCTGACGGGGTGTAAGCTCCTTTGTATTCTCCGGCCGAGGATCACGGATAAACTCGTCCATCAGCTTCTGTGCCATACTGGGCGTCACATAAGAGTGTCCTCGCAGCACTTCAACGATCGACTTCTTCAGCTCGACTCCGGCTGATTTCTTCAACAGGTATCCTGACGCCCACTGATGTAGCGCTCTTGAAGCTACATCCGCATCCTCATTCATCGTCAGGACAATCAGCTTGGTCTTCGGCAGCATCCTCCTTAGCTCCACACCCGCATCGAGCCCATTGAGCAACGGCAGATTCAGATCGAGCAACACGACGTCAGGGCGCAGTTCCTTAGCTGCCGTCAAAAGGCTTCTTCCGTCCGATACCACCTGGAAGACGTTGTATTCCGGTTCCAGTAAAGCTTTGAACGCCTCAGCAACAAGCACGTGATCGTCCGCTATCAATATTCCCGGCCGGTCCATTCCAACCTCCAAACCTGTCTTTCGAGTTAAGGGTGCCAGAAGGAACTGCGGCCAAGTCATCTGGCCGACCTTGGGACGAAGTAGAGAATCGAAAGGCAGGACTTACACAGACATAATTAGATTGCGGCCCCGTCGATATTTCCTCATCTGCTAAATCTGACAGGTTTCAGAACTTTTCTTACGCGGTACGGTCTCAATCTGAGGTCATTGCCTCGGCTCGCCCATTGACATCAGCACAAATCGTATACCTGCGACGTGAACTGCGCTATCGCGCCGCGTTGTGGAGCGACTGGCACACAAGGCCGACTTAGGCCGGAAAGGTGTCGACACCTGGAGACAATGTATGAGTTCAGAGGAACAACGCAGACTCGACGACTGCAGGAATGACAAAGACTGGAAGACGTGGGGCCCTTACCTGAGCGAGCGCCAGTGGGGAACCGTTCGCGAGGATTACAGTAACGACGGTAACGCGTGGAGCTATTTTTCTCACGACCAGGCCCGCTCGCGGACCTATCACTGGGGCGAAGACGGTATCGCTGGCTATTGCGATGACAAACAAAGACTCTGCTTTTGCGTAGCCTTATGGAACGGCAAGGATCCCATCCTCAAAGAGCGGCTCTTTGGCCTCACCAATAACGAGGGCAATCACGGCGAGGACGTCAAGGAATATTACTTCTATTTAGATTCCACTCCAACTCACTCATACATGAAGTACCTGTACAAATACCCGCAGGCTGCGTATCCCTATCAGAATCTGATCGACGGCAACCGTTCCCGCTCACGCAGCGAGCCGGAATACGAGCTCATCGACACCGGTATCTTCGACGAAGATCGCTACTTCGATGTCTTCGTCGAGTATGCAAAAAACTCCGAACACGATACGGTCATCCGCCTGACGATCGCCAATCGCGGCCCTGAATCCTCCTCAATCCGCGTTTTGCCCACACTATGGTTTCGCAATACCTGGCAATGGTGGGACACACCGAAACCCTCGATGAGCAAACTCCCATCTCAGTCAGGCGACGCAATTCTCGCCCAGCATGCCGAGCTGGGAGATTTCGTTTTCAGGCCCTACGGCGAGTCTTCCTTGTTATTTACGGAGAACGAGTCCAACAACGCAAGCCTCTTCGGAGGAACGAACGAATCCCCCTACGTCAAAGATGCATTTCACCGCTATGTAATTTCAGGAGAAAAGGACGCCGTCAATCCGGAACACACGGGCACCAAGAGCGCTGCCGACTATTCGCTCACGATCGGCGCCGGAGACACTGCAACTATATTGCTTCGCCTCTGTCCCCGTGAAGCGGACACAGATCATCCAATGACCACGCGCGATATCAGCGAGATCCTCGAAACCCGCAAAGCCGAGGCCGATGTCTTCTATGCCTCAATCACACCTAAGGGAATGTCTGCTGAACGCTCTAATGTGATGCGCCAGTCGCTGGCAGGAATGCTCTGGAGCAAACAACACTACTTCTATGATCTGGGCTATTGGCTCAAAGAGCACTCTCCAAATCAGCCTCGCTCAACCCAGACTCGCAACAGCGCCTGGCTCCACATGATCAATGACGACATAATCTCAATGCCCGACAAATGGGAATATCCATGGTTTGCGGCATGGGATCTCGCTTTTCATTGCCTCACGCTATCGATGGTGGATATAGACTTTGCCAAGCATCAGTTGGAGCTGATGCTCAACGCTCTCTATCTGAATCCAAGTGGCCAGGTTCCGGCTTACGAATGGAACTTCGGTGATGTCAACCCTCCCGTACATGCCTGGGCAGCTCTGCAGCTTTACAACCTGGACAAGCAGCATACGGGAAGGGAAGATCGTTCATTTCTCAAGCGTTGCTTCGACAAGCTGATCTTCAATTTCTCCTGGTGGATCAACAGGAAGGACCCCGGCGGAAACAACGTCTTTCAGGGTGGCTTTCTTGGCCTGGATAACATTGGCGTTTTCGATCGCAGCGCGAAGCTTCCAGACGGCGGATCTCTTGAACAGGCGGACGGTACAGCATGGATGGCGTTCTTCTGCCAGAACATGATCGAGCTTTCACTGGAGCTTGCCAAAACTGATGACGCTTATACCGATCTGGCCATCAAGTTCTGCCAGCACTTTCTTTGGATCGCAGCCGCCATGGACCGAATCGGAGAGCGGGATGACCACCTATGGGACGAAGAAGACGGCTTCTTCTACGACCTGCTCCGCCAGGCGGACGGAACAGCCATGCGGCTAAAAGTGCGTTCCATGGTGGGACTGCTTCCACTGTGTGCTACTTCCGTCCTGTATCCCAATACCGAAAAATCCAACGAGAGTGCGATCGTGGAAATGAAAGCCTTCCTCAAGAGGCATCCTGACCTCATCGCAAAGATCGCACCACTTAATAAACGCGGCTATAACGGACGGATCCTGTTTTCGATCCTCAATGAATCGAAGCTGCGCCGTGTCCTTGCTTACCTCCTCGACGAGAACGAATTCCTCAGCGAATACGGCATCCGTTCCTTGTCGAAGGTTCACCTCGAGCATCCGTACGTCCTTGAAATGGAAGGCCAGCACCTGGAAGTCGGATACCGGCCCGCAGAATCCGACAGCGGGATGTTTGGCGGCAATTCGAACTGGCGGGGTCCCATCTGGATGCCCGTCAATTTTCTGCTGATACGAGCCCTCGGAGCGCATTACGCCTACTATGGCAATGACTTCAAGGTTGAGTGCCCGACCGGGTCCGGCAATATGAAAAACCTCTTCGAAATAACGCAGGATCTCGCTGAACGCCTCTGCAAAATCTTCCTGCAGAACTCCTCCGGGAAACGTCCGGTCTATGGCGGCACTACGAAATTCCAGACCGATCCGCATTGGCGGAACTACATCTTGTTCTACGAGTATTTCCACGGCGACAACGGCGCGGGAATCGGTGCCTCGCACCAGACAGGCTGGACGGGCCTGGTCGGGCGACTGCTTCATATCTTCTGCGGAATCGATGGAGCGGCCCTCCTTGAGCAAACAACAAAGCCTGTCTTCACGGCACAGGTAGATTGCAATCCGGTACAAACTATGACTCGATAAGATCGAAAGGCCGGAGCAAGTTCACCAACTATGTGCGCTCCGGCCTTCTTAGCTGAGCCCACCTGTAAGAACTACTGGTACCGTGACATACCTTCATAAATTCAGATAGAAATCGTGTAAGAATCAGGCACGCAAACCCCCGCAATGGCCGGTTGCCGTGCAGACCACGCTTGCGTGCTCCCCCCGGAGGTTCGAATGACACGATACCAGTCCACCTTTCCTGGCGCAGATAACTCATGCAGAACGGCAAATGCCGTTTCGATTTCCGTAATTCGACGCTGCCTTCTACTCTGCGCTCTCAGCACCGTCTGCTTGCCATGTACGTATGCGTCCAGTCGCCTGAGTACTGACGTGATCCACATGAAGAATGGCGACGTCATGACCTGCGAGATTCGCTCGCTTAGCCAGGGACAGCTGACCATCAAGCAGGGCTATGCGAATTCAACCGTGAGTCTGGACTGGAATGAAGTGGATCACCTCGTCACTCAGCAGCCCTTTGCAATCATTGGCTCTGACGGAAAATCCTACAGCGGGGCGATGTCCGAATCAGCGGAAGACCGTATCTTGCGCATCACGGGAATCGATAACGCAGCTATCCCTCATGCAGAGGTTGTCAGCATCCAGCAAACCGGCACGACTTTCGTGCGGAAACTACGCGGAAGTTTTGATCTGGGCCTGAGCTTCACAAAGTCCAACGCACAAAGTAATCTCACCCTCAATACCGACTTGAATTATCAGGGTGAGAAGCACATGGGAGCTTTCAGCTCTAGTACGCAGTTCTCCACCCAGCAAAAGACCACCAACACCAGCGAGACAACTGTAAAGAGCGGATTCTTCAGGGAGCTTGGAAGGCCCAACTGGTATGGCGGCGGAATCGCGAATCTTCTTTCCAGCTCTGAACAAGAGATTGATGTGCGCACCACCTTCGGAGCGGTTCTCGCGATGCGCCCTATATTTACAAACAAAACCAACCTCACACTGTTCGGCGGTCTTGCCTATACGCTTGAGAAAGATGCCGAGAATGCCCAGGCAACCGCGAGCAAACACAGCCTCGATGCCGCCGCCGCAGTTGAATTCTCCACGTTCCGCTTCGACTCGACTACCTTCGACACCACAGTCTGGGTATATCCGAGCCTTACCTCTGCCGGCCGCGTACGTATGACCCTCAATCAGGATGTCTACTTCAAGTTCCTCAAGGATTTCTATCTCCGCGCCAGCTTCTATGACAATTACGACAACCAGCCGGTGGTGAATGCTCCTCCAAACAACTTCGGCGTTACCACAACCGTTGGCTGGTCATTCCGCTAAGCATGGCCATTGCTCGCGCAATGCACTGCGTGATCCCGTCACTGTCAGATCTGTCAGTGTCATCCCAAACGACGGTTTTCTATCGTATGCCTATGGCGCAGAGTACGTAGCGGCAATCGAAGCGTTCGGCGCATACAGCTCTGCCCATAGTACTTTGGTGGCTTATGACCCGTTATCGGTATCTGGTTCTTGCACTTTTACTGGCCACCTCATATTTAGCAAGCGGGCAAATTACGACTACCAGTGCACAACCTCCACCAACTTCTGACGAGAAACAACCGGTATTATTTGGCACCAACGTCAATCTGGAAGGAAGTTCCGTCAGTAAGGGGTCTGAAACCGGCTTAGCTGTTTACCAGGAAGATAAGGATGCGAAGAAAAAGAAGAAGAAGCGCGGCGAATTTGCAATCGCACCAATTCCTCTCGTAAACCCATCAATCGGAAACGGCGGCGGTCTTGCTGTCGTCTATGCCGTTCATCTCGACAGCGACGAGACATCGCCTCCCTCTACCTTCGCCGCGGGAGGTTTCTACACTGAAGCCGGAAGCTGGGCAGGTGCATTGGGCGCTAAGCTTTATCTCGGCCGCGATCGCTTTCGGATCACAGTAGGTGGAGGAGGCGGGGAGTTCAATTACAACTTCTTCGGGGTCGGCAGTTCAGCGGGCGCCACAGGCGCCAGCATTCCGCTCTCTCAGCACTCACATGGATTTCTGATCGAGCCCAAGATGCGCTTTTGGCGCAATTGGTACGCTGGTCCCCGCTATCACATCATCAGCAGCACGGTCGGCCTTAATTCGTCGACACTCGACCCCGGCAACCTGCCCATTCCGCTCCCGACGGATGTCAAACTGCGCACTGCCGCGTTCGGCGGCCGGTTGCAGCGTGACTCCACCGATAATCCCTTTTATCCTCGCGGAGGCTCCATCTTTGATCTGCTCGGCGACCTTTACGGAAGTGCCGTAGGCGGTAATCGGACATATCAAAATGTCACCGTCGACTATAACAAGTACTTCAGCGTGGGGCCTAAGAATGTCTTTGCGATCCATGGCTCCGCCTGTCTCGCTACCAACATGGCTCCCTTCTACGATGTCTGTCTACTCGGCCTGGCATCCGATCTGCGTGGTTATCAAATAGGCCAGTTCCGCGACAACCGCATGCTCGTAGGGCAGGCGGAATATCGGCGCGATCTCTTCTGGCGATTGGGAACCGTCGCATTTGCCGGCGCTGGCGCCGTTGCGCACACCTGGGCTGATTTTGGTGATACTGACGCCGAACCTGGCGGCGGATTTGGTCTCAGATTTGTGCTGGCAAAGCGCAATCACATCAATCTGCGCGCAGATTACGCGTGGGGCAACAACAGCAAAGCCTCGTACATAAGTCTTGGAGAAGCGTTCTAGCTTCCACCACAGACCGGCGAAATGATGCGCAAAGCCATTGGCGGAGTTAATCGCGGCTGTTCATGTCCGACGCGGGGCTAAATTTCGTGGATTGACAGGCCCTCATCTGTGGAACTCGACAGGTGCGGAAATCCCGGATTTCCTTCACACTGTCAAGCTACGGTGCTTACCATGAAGAGCGACAGCCTATGATCGACCGCAGGCCGACGATCCTCTTCGCGGACGACGATTCTAAGGTGACCGCAGTCGCCACCAATCTCGTCCGTGCGACCTACACCGTCCTCGGCCCTGCAACGAATGGCAAACAGGCGCTCGAGTCCATCCTCGCCTACAACCCTGATTACGCTGTACTTGATATCTCAATGCCCGGCATGAATGGGTTTACTGTTGCAAAAAAACTGCGTGAGGCGAGAAATAACACGTTGCTGATCTTCTTGACAATCACCGATGAGCAGGACTACATCGAAAAAGCCAGAGTTATTGGAAATGGCTATGTTCTCAAGCGCAGACTATCTCTGGATCTCACTCAGGCACTTACAGCTGCCGGTCAGGGTCAGTTTTTTTGCTCGGTCCAGCCTTCCAAACAGCCGCTGTAAGTTCATGTAACTAAAGCAGCTGTAACTTTCGACAGTACATCCGCAAGTTTTTAAGGCAACTTACATACTTTGTGTTGTACTATTTCCAAACGAAGTACCTCTAGGTTCATTGGCTTTGTTGGGAAGCGGAGCCATTATCGCTCCAACTGATTTACTTACTCCCGATCGGCGTATGCTGCGCAGTTGCCAGCGCCCGTATCACTGGCCTGAGTGGTAAGAGTTACCAGGCATACTTCCGCGTAAGTCGGAGGTGTCTGTGAACCCGAACGACGAGGGGAAATCATGTCAATCGCAAATACTGAGTGGTTGCAATGCAGCAGCGTGCATGATTCGAACGACTCTGCATGCGGTACGGCGGTGCTTCAACCCCCTGCAGACCTTGCCGCTGAAAAGAAGGACGACGTCGACCAGACCGTCCGGCAAGCGATAGAAACAATCAGCGAAATCGAGCATGCTGAGCAGGCAGGATGGTTCTTCTGCAGTGAGTCGGGAAGGCTCTCCAATCCCCTTCTCTCATCTCCATCACCGCGTTTTCGTCATCTAGCCTTTGAGCATGGCTTAGAGGATCTTCCATGGTGCTTGTCACGCGTGAATGCCGGCGAAGCCGTCGTGGCGAATTCCCTTAGTGATCTGCCACCAGAAGCAAACGAGGATCACCGTCTTCTCTACGACTCCGGCATTCATTCACTTGCGCTTTTGCCTTCCCGCTCAGGCTTCTCTGCTACGACCGTGCTGATCCTGTGCTCCACTTCGCGCGCGGTCAAGTGGTCTCAGAACATTGTCGAATATGGCTCTTTGCTCGAGAGCATGTTCATCAATGCCTATCAGCGAGTAACAGCCGATGAGGATGAGCAGGTCAGTGTCAGAAGCTTCAAACAGCTGATCGATGCCTCGCCGTCTGCCATGGCGCTTCTCAATCATAACGGGCACTTTCTTTCGACGAATAAATCCTTTTGCGAGATCCTCGGTTACTCCGATTATGAAATTCGACTGTTGAAATATAGCGACATTACCCTTTCACTCAACCAGTCCGACAGACCGTTCTCCTCCTTGCGTCAATTGCGCAACCAAGCCGCCAACGGCCGTAACTCACAGCGAATTATTTGCAAGAATCGCTCTGTGATAGCTGCAAAGGTAACCATCAGCCGCATTGACCGGCCGTTCGCCAAGGACCCAATTTCACTGGTTGCGCTCGAGGACCTCACCGAACAGATCAACCAGGAGCAGGAACTGAACCGGCGCCAGAATGAGCTCGCGGCCCTCGCCTCCCAGTTAATTCAGT
>Ga0206964_10231_pt1 | contig 14525 bp, 16 predicted proteins | sample Alteio_BWOrgHeat_25_FD_152980 | JGI IMG/M metagenome (GOLD analysis project Ga0206964, IMG submission 152980) | Enriched cells from forest soil in Barre Woods Harvard Forest LTER site, Petersham, Massachusetts, United States -... | ecosystem: Environmental > Terrestrial > Soil > Temperate forest >...
CACATTCGAAGAAGCGCTCGGCAGCGGATAGGTCGTCCACCCCGTGTTTACGTTGTTCACAAAAAGAGTAGGAGTCCCCGAGGGATCTGAGCCGACCACGTACAAAGTCTTCGCATCCGGAGTCCACTGAGCCGCTGTCCCAACGCCCGCGAAAGTCGTAAAGGAGCCGGACGCGGGCTTGTACAGATAAAACAATTTCCGCAGGGGATCGTTGATGAGAATCGTCTGGTTGTCGGGGGCCGCAGCCAATACCACTCCAGGAACGTTCGGATCTTCCTTGGTAATTGAGTTCGAACCGGTCGCGTAGATCATCAGCTCATGGCTTGACCCAAAGTAGAGACTGGTTCCCGTCTTGTCCAGCACCATAGTGTTGGGAACATAGGGCATCTTCACAGGCGAGCCGACCGAACCGGTGATCAGCTGCACTGGAACAAAGTATTGTGACCCGGCGCTCGGCGGCAGACCAGGCAGCGTCGGAAGTCCCGGGTTTGAGGGTGATACGGGGCTCGCCATCCATATAAAGCTGCTCGCCAACCCCGGCGTAGTGATTGTGACCGGATTGCTCGTGATCGCAGCGCCCGTCAGGTTAACCCCGATTTTATCGATAGGTGCCGGATTGCACGTTGTCGGCTGGCATACCGCGTAAATATCCGCCTGACCGGCAAAGTTAGCCGTGATCGACCCTCCCGAACCGGCGCTGATGTTGAGCGGGTTCGTGGATTGGTAATCGAGCGTCAATCCCTGGATCGTATTGCCCTTCGTATCGACAATATTGGTCACCAGGTTCTGCGTCACGCCCTGGGTTACAGTGCCCGAGGTCTGTCCGTTGTTCAGAGTGACGCTGATCGAAGCCGGCGGGCAGGTAGAGAAATACCCCGCAGACGAGCCCGAACCAGCCACTGAAGCCGTGATGAACGTCGTACCCGGCAGAACCGCGGTGATGACGCCAAACTGGTCGATCGTGGCAATCGATGCGTTCTGCGACGCATAGGCCAGGTTGCCGATCGCCTGCGAGCAGCTGGGCACAGCGGTCGAATTCGGAGAGCACAAGAGCGTCTGGGTACCGCCATTGCTATAAAACGCCTCGGCGTCCAGTTGTGCGGTCTGAGTCTGAGAAAGGCACCCGGTAAAGGGCGTAGTCGTGCCCAGAGTCTCGAGCACCAGCGAGACCGAAGTGACCTGTGGATGAACAAAAATCTCTACCTGGTTCGACGAGATGCCTTGGGCCGTCGCAGTCACGAAGGCGTTAGCATAGGGCTGGCCATTGGTCGAGGGAACTGGCGAGGGCTTGTTGCAGATCGTGTAGTCGGGGATACCGCCGCCGCTCCGCCGATTCCATGTTCCCGCGCAGATATTCCCCGTCGGCGAAAGATCCACGAGCTGATTGTTGCTCGTGCCGTAGGTATAGCTGGAAACGCTGGCGGAAGTGCCCTTGCAGGTCTTGGCCGTGGGCGAAGCGATCTGTTGCGTCTGCCCGAACGCGAGTGAAATACCCGTGGTTCGCGGCTCCAGATCGATCGAAGCCACATCCGTGAGCTTCAGGCCGTAACCCGCACCGTTGCAATAGTTCCCCGCAGGATTGCGTGTGCACCCAGAGATCGAAATGCCGGCCGGAACGGCAAGGCCAAGCACAAAAACAAGCGTCAGCAACCGCTGCATGAAACCTCCCCGTCCCGCTTTCAAAACGGCAGAACGGTCAATCAAAACATCTAGAATCCAAAAGGAATCCGAAAGAAAAGTGTATCAGGACGCGGCTACCCTCTGCCCACCGGCAATCCCGTCCCCTGTCGTCAGCGCGTGCGTGATGGCATGCATAATGGACGGCCCTCTCCGCGAAAGGCTAGCCTCCAACTTGAGCCTGCCCCGTGATTTGAGACCGTTACGCAATTCTTTGGCTCACGAACCTCACACCCAGCCCACTCCCGAAGAGCCAACCACCCACCGCAAACCCCGCGATTCGAAGCTTAGCCGCCTGGATGAGTGACTCGCCCTGTTAGCACCAGTCGAGAATTACTTCCGGTTGCCCGTTTCTCGTCCACGTCGGACATCTGAGCCCTAATCGACTACGATGTTGCGTCCGCTACCGTTTTACCGCTGCGTCAGGGCTCGGTGCGCAGCAGAGGCTTTTTGATGTATTGCGTAGGCACGGACAGGATTTGGTCTGGCAGTATTGCGTTGGTGCGGCGGCGACCTACGAGGCGAACGTAGCCAAGATACTCGCCGCGGTCATCTTCGAGAGCTTTGATCTCCGCTTCATTGTCGGGGGCTATGAGCCTGTGCCAGTCCAGCCAGAGCTGGCAACCGTCCGGCATCGTATCCCCGATCTCGATGTCCATAATGTTGGTGCGCTCCCAGTGGCGGCGCCACCAGGGTGCAGAGTGCAGGCACCAGAGATCGTTCGTCCACCAATCGCGAAGATGTTTCGGAATAAGGCTGTCGATCTCTTGAATGAGGCCAGCCCCCGGCGATGCCGATAGCTCCGCCAGGCTTCACGAATCGGGCGAGGTAGTTGAGGTACAGATCGTCGGTCCCGTAATAATAGAAGGAGTCAAGCGACACGATGACGTCGAAGAATTCATCGGTGAAGGGTAGCGACCGGGCGTCAGCATGCACGGGGAAGACGCTGTCTTCGACTCCCGCGTCGCGGATTCTCTGGCCGTTCTCCGCGGCACTGAACCACAGATCGGTGGCCCAGACCTGAACGCCGAATTCGCGGTGGAGGAAGATCGAGGATGCGGCCCGTCCGCAGCCAAGGTCGAGTACCCGCATTCCAGTTCGCAGATCGAGCGCGGATGTGAGCCACTCGGCCATCCAGAGTGGATTCGCGGCCCCGCTGATGCTGGCAAGAAGCCATTCCGGGTTATATTGCGAAGAGCGGGGAAATCGCTCGGAAATGCTGGGATGGTCTGAGATCGTATGGTCTCCGTTCTCGAACTTTAGCCTGTGCTGCGACGAGGACGCGACAGACTCAGTGTCTGCACCATCCTAGCGGATTGTATTCGGTCACATGGACGTGTAGTCGGCGATCCAGAAGTAATGCGTCGCAACCTCAGTTTGTGCATAATCGCCGAGTCACTTATCGACGTCTGGATTATGCTCATAAGTCCGTTTGTGGAAAGTGAGCAGCATAAGCGAAGGGTGGGTTCGCACATACGTCGCCAATCTTCGCCGGACGCAGCCCCTCTGCCCACCGGCAATCTTGTCCCCTGTCGTCAACGCGTGCGTGATGGCATGGCATAATGGACGGCCCCCCGCGAAAGGCTAGCCTCCACCCGAGTCAGCCCCGTGATTTCAGACCGTTATGAATCTCTTTGTTGAACGAAGCTCATACCCAGCCCGCTCCCGAACGGCCACCCACCCACCGGAAACCCGCGATTCGAAGCTTAGCTGCCTGGAGAGTGTACCGCCCTGTCGTCGCGAGTTGAAAGCAAAACCAATGAGATGGTATGCCGCCTTCGGTCGGACTATGCGAGGAAACGACGAGGATGTTTGCGTCCAGTTGTGCGAGCGAGGTCTTAAGCGCGCTTTTCGATAGCGTACCGATACCGCCCCGGAAGGGGCGGTCGGTTCATGAAGTTGCGGGGTCAGATCTTGGGAAAATGGATGTTTAGCTTATAGCAAACGAAGAGAATCAGGATGGCGCCCAGTGTAGAAAAAATGAGGCCGGCTGGATGATATCGTTCGTTCCTCGGGCGAAAAAACATGTGGGTAACGGCGCCGCCGAGGACCGACCCTATAATGCCGAGAACGATTGTCCAGAAGAGTGTCATATGGACGTGCATTATTGATTTCGAGACAAGCCCCGCGAGCAGCCCGATAATCAAATACCAGAGTATGTGGAACATAGTGTTGCCTCCATGTTCTGCCTTCGGCCTGAATTTCAATTTTTAGCAGATCAGTGAGGAGTTTAGCGCCGCTGAAGGAAATGGAATGATCACTACAATACGTGCGAGCGACCAACCCGGCAATTCCTGGTACAGAACGGCGTTCCTTTGTGATTGAAGCTTCACAATCATTCGTACCGTAACGCCTCCAGCGGATCGACGTTCGTCGCCCGCCGCACCGGCATCCAGCACGCCAGGAGCCCAACTCCCACAAATAACGCTCCCACAACGATCAGCGTCGCAGGATCGTTGGGCTGTACTTCGAACAGGAAAGACCTCAGCACTCGCGATAAAACAATCGCGAGCACTGCACCCATGAGGACTCCACCTGCGATCAGCCGAAATCCTTCGCCGAAGATCAGGTTGCGAATGTCTTTTTGTTGCGCGCCAACCGCACTGCGAATCGCTAACTCCCGGCGTCGCGAGGCCACCGACAGCGAAAGCATCCCGTAGATTCCCACCAACGTCAACGCGCTGCCGATCACCGAAAACCCCGTCAACAGGTTCATTGCGAATGTCCGCGATGCCAGCGATTCGTCGCGAATCTGCTCCAGCGTCTTTACGTTTTCGATCGCCGCCGTCGGATCCACGGAGCGCAGTTCGCGTTCCACCGCAACCACCACCGCGCGCGGATCGGCAGTTGTCCGTACGACAAGATGTTTTGAAAACGCGGTCGCCTGCCACAGCGGTAGATAGACCTCCGGCGATGGCTCCTGAGTTAGATCGTCGGTCCGCCCGTTCGCGATCTCGCCGACGATCTCGATGCCCGGTTTATCTCGGCCGTTGAACCAGATTTTCCTTCCAATTGAATTGCCCTTGGGAAAGTAGCGATGCGTAAATGCCTGGTTCACGATGGCGACATTCGGCGCTTTATTATCGTCTGTCGATCGAAATTCCCGTCCGTCGATCAGCGGCAATCCCATCAACTTGAAATAGTCAGGCGTCGCTGCGCGCATCGGCAGCGCTATTTTGTCGCTCTCTTTTGCTGCTGGCGGCTGGCCCTCAATGTCCATCGTCGCTGGCCAGTTATTGCCCGTCAGAGGTACACCCCAGGCAAACGCGGCATACTGCACGCCGGGAATCGCTGCAACGCGCTCCAACGCTTGGCGATGAAAGCTGCCCCATGTCGACCAGTTCTGCACATCCGTCACGCTCATCGTTAGGATTCGCCCCATGTTGTATCCCGACGAAACGTTCGCGATTTTCACCATGGTACGAATAAGCAACCCCGCACCCACCAGCAGCGCCAACGTCAGCGCCGTCTGTAGCATCGTGACTCCCTGCAGCAACCGCCTTTCTCCAATCCCCGCCGTCCCTCTCGGCCCTGCGTCTTTCAGCACCTCCATCGGATCCAATCGAAACGCCCTCAGCGCCGGAATAACCCCCGCAAAAAAGGCTGCGAGTATCGCCGCTCCGAGCCCCCACCCTAAAACCGCCCAGCCTGCCGTCACTCCATCCAGCCGCGGAACGGCATGTCCTGCAATCGCCTTGAACAGCCTTACGGCGCCGAAGGCGAGCCCTACTCCGAGTGCTCCACCGATTAGCGCCAGCAGCAAGCTCTCCGTCAAAACTTGCCTTAGAAGGGCTATGCGGCCCATGCCCATCGCGATCCGCACTGCGTATTCCTGTTGCCTTTGCAGTCCTCGCACCAGCAGGAGAGCTGCCGCGTTCCCACACGCGATCAACAGTACCAACGCCGCGGCGCCTGACAGCGGTAGCAGAATCCGCTTCCCGTCTCGATTCATTTCGTCCGTTACTGACTCCAGTTGCGGCGCGAACCCTTCAAATTGCTTCTCCGTGAGCGCCTCTCTTGCCGCTAGCACGGTCAGTTCCCGTTGTCCCTGCTGCGGATTCGCCCCATCTCGCAGTCGCGCAACTAAATTCCAATACGGATCTTTCAGATTCTTTGGATCCGGATACGATGGCACCCAAAAATCGACCGTCGCATTGACGTCATAATTTGGTTCCTTCGCCGCTCCCGGCGACGGCAGGAATCGCACTCCCGGTTCCATCACGCCGATTACGGTTGGCGGCACATCCCAGCGGCTGATGCGCACCGTCTTCCCAATAATCTGCTTATCGCCGCCAAACGTCCGCTGCCAAAACTCATATCCCAGCAGAATCGTCCTCACTGGCCCTTGCCCGAAATCCGAATCCTCGAAACCGCGTCCCGCCACCGGCTTCAATCCCATGACCCGAAGATAGTCTTTGGTTACACCCATTCCCTGCATGGATTGGCTGCCGTCGTTGCGGATTAAGAAATTAAAGTTCCATTGATACGCGGCGATTCCCTGGAACGATGTCCCTTCCTTCTGCCAGTCCATCCACTGTTGCGCCGCCCAGCCGCGCGGGCTGTCCATCTTCTGTCCATCTGTTCGCTCTGTTGGAATCAGCACGAGTTGTTCCGGCTTCTGATACGGCGGCGGTGTAAGCAACACGGCCTGAATCAAACTGAAGACCGCAGACGTAGCCCCAATCCCCAGCGCCAGAGTCAGTGCAGCAATCAGGCTAAACCCCGGCTGCTTCAGCAGCATCCGAAACGCAAACCGCAACTCTCGCAACATACGCCCCTCATTCCTTTTCTAAATGGTGCTACATTCCGCCGCTTCGCATTCTCAAAAGAAGAGAGGTCGGCCCGCCTAAAGAATTGGACGAGGCCGCCCCCTGTTAGGCTTGGCTGGTTCGGCCAATTATGCTTGTCCACTCTCTTGTAATGCGTCCAGACATTTCCCTCACTCTTCAAACGACTGATTGAGCGATAACACAGCTGCCCGGGTGTCCCACCAGGTCTATGGTTTCAATCGCAGCTTCAATCGAAGTGATAGAGTACAACGGAACCGCAACAACCAGGATCTTCTTGATCGCGGAGCGACGAGGAGACACATCCAAAACATTGCCAAGGCTTTTATCCGAGTTCCATACCAAGATCGCTAGCCATGGATCCCAAGACTTTATAGCGAGTGGCTCATCAGCTTGAGTTAGGTCATACTGAATATTCGCTGCAATAAACAACGGCTCGGCGAAATATTCTTTCGATCCTTGGTTGTGGAAACAGATATTTACACCTAGGATATGATGCTTTGAATATTGAGGAGCGTACAGCGTGTATAGATATGTGGCTAAGTACAAACCTGGTGAGGTGAGGCTGCTGCCGAGCTCTGTAGTAACAGTGTTTCCCCGAAATAGCCTGGAGACCGTTCAATTCGAATTTATTGTCAAGATCATGAAATAACTTGATGCAATCAGATTGCATTTCGAGAATAGCTCGAATAGCGCTGCCCACTAGGTTGCCGTTCTCAGTTTCCATTTGCATAGAATTTTCCTCTAACTTCTCGGTCGCCAGATAAGGATGGGGAAGTTCGTTCCAAAATACCGCGATCCATAGAATGCCCCTGAAATCGTCTTCAGGGATGACGCTTGAGATTCGAAACCCCTGAACGCGTCGAATCCTCTCTCCGTAGAAACTCCGCAATCTCTCCGAGCAGAAAGTGAGAGTTCTCGTTCTCTCCTGCGCACTCAAGGACGTCTTGCCATCGAAGGCCATACAGCTTCTCGGCCGCATCCTTCTTCCCTCCGCCTACTGAGAGGTTGACGCTTTCTTCGATCTCCATCTTTGCAAAATTTCTTGTGAGGTAAACGAGGTAACGTTGCCCTGTGTCGATGTTCCAGGGACCACAGAGAGTAGTCGGTCATCCAGGAGCTCCAAATACTTTTTCAGTTGGTCATCTTCGCCTCCCCCGCTCTTTCCCGAGTTGAGCTTAACTTCGACGATGATGATCAATGGCGCTTGGGCGCCACCTGAAAACTGGAGGATTATGTCGGGTTCGCCGTAGTTCTCAAAAGCCTTCCAAAAGAAAATCCTCAGATCCGAATAGTTAGCCAGCTTGATGCTTGCTGCGCAATCCGGTCATAGAGCGAAGCGCGGTGTTCTCCCGTACTGAATGCTCTGCTGAATAAAGCCGGCCAGAAGACTCCGGGAGGAATGTGGCGAAGGTGACCAAATACAGCAGAAGTCAGCCAATCTTCCCGGCATTCCGCTTCAGCGAATCGCTTGCCGTGAACCTCCGCGATTAGCATAGACAGATCGAATTAATCACCACTCGACATGCCTTGGCCTTAGCAGTCGACCCCGGCGATCCGGAATGGCCTAAGGATAAGAATCTGAAGGGGAAGGAGGAGTTCGCAAATGCGCGGTAGCGGTATAATAGCCGCGCATGAGTAGAAAGCGGATGGTGCCTAGAAGCGGTCTCATAAATGTCTGAGCATCATGTGGAGGCAAGCGAGATGAACGAAGCCGAGGAAGTTTTCGATGTGGTATTCCCATCGCGTGGCGAGTCGGCGGAAGTTCTGCATCCATGCGAAGAGCCGTTCCACTTTCCATCTTCTGCGATATCGCCGGAGCTTGCGTCCGTCCTGAGTCTTTTGTCGGCGGCCGCGCCGGTTCGGGCGATCATTTCGATGTTGTATTCGGTGGCAAGCTTTTGGTCGAGCGGATCCGAGTCGTAGGCTTTGTCGCCGATGAGCCGGGCGGGAAGCTGATCGAGGAAGCTGCCGGCAAGAACATCTTCCACAAGCTTGCACTCGGCTGGCGAAGCGCTTTCGACAGATACGGCGAGAGGAAGACTGTTACCAGCGGCGACAGCGATGATCTTTGTCCCCTTGCCACGACGAGTGGGACCGACGGCAAAGCCCCCTTTTTGCCGCTCGCGAAAGTCGCATCCACGAACGCCTCTTCCAACTTCAGTTTGCCTTGCTCATGCAGCTGCCTGGCCAGCAGTCGCAGCGCCTCTTCCAACTTCCCGCTGCGCACCCACTGCTGGAACCGGCGGTGGCAGGTCTGGAAGGGTGGGTACTTCTCCGGCAGTTCGCGCCACTGCGCACCCGTGCCCAACACCCAGAACACACCATTCATCACAGTCCGCGTGTCGTGCCAGGGGCGGCCACGATTATCCGGCCGTCGCGCTCCGCGCAGCACAAGCTCGACGATCAACCATTGTTCATCGCTCAACTCCCAGCGTCCTGCCATGCGGTGTTCGCGGGATCACACAGAGCAATTACAGATGCACCAGTTGTGAGTCTCAGAGGTTTATGAGACTGGTTCTAGCAACATCAGCAAACACGCGAATGAGCACGTTTACAGATGGATGTCATCAACGATTCGCTGATTCTGGCTGATTGAATTGAAGTTCGCGGAAGGTATAAATAGGGAGGTTTCGGCGTGCGTCCTATCGCCGGCAGCTCTCGATGAGGGCAAGCACTTTTGCGGCAAGGTTACTGCCTGTAGCGAGCTCCATCTCAACCAACAGGCCCGGACTGACGACATTGATATCTGTAACCAGGCCATCAATCAAATCTACTCCGGCCATTCTGGCGTTGAGTCGTCGCAAAGTAGCCCCTAAATGTCTGCAAACGTTTCTTTCTGTCTGCGTTAGTTGTGTTGGCAGAATATATTTGTTCTTCGCAAATTTTGGTGGGAACGAGTGCCCATGAAACCGCTTCCCGCAAGCCGCGAGAACATTTCCGTCAAGGAACCAAACTCGCTTCTCGGTCTCGCGATAATTCTCCAGGTATCTCTGGGCGAGAACGTAGGCCAACCCATTCTCGGTCGCCGCTGAGAGCACCGCCTTAACTCTCATCCTGCCAATTCTGCTATCCAGCAGTCTGACACCCTTTCCTCCGTGGCGGTGCAGTGGCTTCAGGACTACAGTCCTTTTCTTTGTAACGAATTCTGCCAATTGCTCAGCATTATTCGAGACGATGGTTCCCGGAATATCGCCGGCAAACAGAGTAAGAAGCTTAGCGCTCTGATTGAGCAGAACGGAGGGCGGGTTGATGATGCAGGCTTCCGGATCTCGGCCATGATGGCGTATGGCAGCAGCCAACAAACGGACCGCGTCTGCGTATCGGGCAGATATCGGCGGATCCACACGAAGCAGGATAGAGTCAAAGCTGCCTGCATCCATGCGTTCCAATCGACCGAAGACAATAGAGCCGCCGATTGGATGACCTCCATCTACGGACAAAATGGCACGGCATTTAACGTAGGCGTTGTCGCCATCCCAGTAAATGTGGCTGGGATCTCCCCAGTAGTTACGGTTGCTGTGAAGTACGCTTTCATGCAGCAGACGCGCTGTCGTATCGACCGGGTGGTCGAGAGCCCGCCATGGATTCGCAATCCACAAGACCTTTGCCGGTGGATGTCGTGGAGTTACTGTGTCCTCCATCCCACCTTCACGCCGGCAATTTCGTTTGCCTTCAGATCAGAAAATCTTGCCACCACTGTTGCCGGAATTCCGGGATGATCCTTCAGGCTCAACGTAGTCGGAATCACAGGGACGGGCGTGCCGTCCGCGTGTCTTCGAATTGCCTCGGCATAGCCTCCGCCAGGCGGCGTTAGGTTGATAGATTGACTCTGGATAATAATAATAACTTCGCCTATCACATCATTTTGATCGTTTGTATAGCAAAAGGTTTCCTCATTGGACTGGACGTTTTCAAAGATACAAAGACCTTTTGGAATATTTTCGATCGCGGGTCGCACATGATGCACTCCGGTCACCATGGCATGACGCTCTCCCTTTGGAACATCAAAACGAACTTGCCATCTGTTTGGAAAATCCGCATTAGGGACATCTTCTTTGTCGGTTCCGGGGATTCGATACTCGAAATGACGCGTGTTGTACTCTTCTCTGAAGGCATTCGCTTGGCTGGGCAGAGTGCTGGAAATATCAGTTAAGGCCTGTAACTCGTATACATCTCTCTGATCGTAAATAATCTGTTGACCGTCCGGCGACCTCTCGATTGTCACGAGCATAATGACGCTCGGCATTACATAGCTCAAGTTGGGTTGGTTGAGGCCTTTCTTTACTAATTCAGAGTAACTCGCGACTTCTTTGGCGGCTTCTTGTTCCAGTAGTTCTTTTTTTCCCTTTTCGCTGTTTTCCCTACCTATCGAATACCCGATCGTTAGAACGACCAAGCCCAGTACCAAGCCCGCTCCGGCAACAGCAAATGCAAATCGCTTCGGGTATCTCGCAAGCTTGTTTGCGGGCACAACTGCGGCGGCTGCAAGGTCCGGCGGAGTATTTGCGGCAGCCGCGGGTGGTTTATCCTTGCGCAAGACAGCGTATGCGCCTATGGCCCCAGCGAGGACGGTGGCAACAGCGCCCGGCAAAGCTGACAGAAGGGATGAAAATGCTGTACTGTCCATAGAGATTTTCGCGAAGCAATTCAGGCCCGGAATGGCCGTTGAGCTGACCGGCCCGTTATCCGGAGCTAAGAGATTGCTGTTTATACGGGAGCGAGTATACAACGGATATTTCTTGCAGACTACCACTTATATCTCTGCGCAAGTTGATGCACCAGGAGTTTGAAGAACTGTGGTTTACCACCCAAGGAGGCACTGACCTCAGGGCCCTGCCCTTTTCTTGCGCTGACAAGATCGGCTTCCGCACCGCAAAAGTTCCTCGTAATGCAAATGATCCATGGACACGTTGCGGGTTGGTGAATAGACTTGAGCTTTCCCAGCCTTAAAGGAAAAACCGTAGTAGATATTTCTCGAAGTGATGACCACTGAGTGGATTGCTTCTCAAATCTCGGTGGATAAGAGCCAGGAAATCAAATTTCTGGCGCCACCGGTGGTCGGCAGTCCCCAGTGGAGGCACTGCGGTATGACGGAGACCTTAAGAGTAAATCCGGCCGACGAAGCGCCCATTCTCGCGGGCGGCAACCTGCAAAAGAGTTATGACGACGGACGCATCGAAGCCTTGCGCGGCGTCGACCTCTCCATCCGTGCAGGTGAGTTCCTCGCAATTACCGGACCAAGCGGCAGCGGAAAATCCACACTCCTGCAACTACTTGGCGGCTTGGATTCCCCAACCACGGGGCAGGTTTTCTTCAGAGGTTCGGCGCTCGGCCGCGCGAACGGGTCCGCGAGTGGGTCTCGGATAGACCTCGACAGCTATCGTGCACACCATGTAGGGTTCATCTTCCAGGCGTTTCACCTGATGCCCACGCTTCGCGCCATCGAAAACGTCCAGGTACCGATGCTCGAGGGCGAAGAGAATCCAGGAAGCCGTACGCGCAAAGCCGAAGCACTCCTCAAGGAGATGGGGCTCGAACAGCGCATGTTCCAGTATCCCAACGAGCTCTCCGCGGGCGAACGCCAGCGCGTGGCGATTGCGCGTGCTCTGGCTAATGATCCCGCGATTCTCCTGGCGGATGAGCCGACAGGAAATCTCGACAGCGTAAACTCCGCGCGCATTATGGAAATCCTCACCGGCATTCAGAACCAGCGTGGCATGACGCTGATCATCGTCACCCACGAGGACGAGATCGCGCGTTCAGCTCCCCGGCATATCCGCATGCGCGACGGAAGGATCGAGCAATGAAACTCGCCGTCGCCGCATTGGCCACATCCATGCTTATCCCGTCCCCTGCACACGCGGCTAATACACATCAGCCGGATCTGAACGCGGTCCTTTCCCGACCAAGGCAGCGCCTCCAGACCGCAGACTATCGTGCAACAGGTCGTATCGTGCGCGTAAGCCCGGAAGGTGCTCGGACAAACTACCCACTTACACTCAAAGCACACGGGTTTCCCGGAGTACTGCGGATCCTTTGTGAAATCTCTTCTCCAGCCGGCGCGCGTGAGCACATCTTGTTGGAGATGCATCCCGACGGTCAGGATTCCATCCGAATCGTTCATCCCGGCGACAAGGCTCCAGCCACTCTGCCGTTTGAGAAATGGACCGACAGCCCTTTGGGCAGCGGGTTCAGCTACGAGGACTTTCTCGAAGCCCATTACTTCTGGCCGGATCAAAAGCTGCTCGAAAGCAAGAAATACGGCGCGCGGGATTGCGACGTCCTGCGAAGCATGCCCGGACCCACCACCCGCACCCATTACGCTGAAATTCGCACATGGCTGGACCGCGATATCGGTTATCCCGTATACGTAGAGAAATCCCCCAAGGGAACCGCGGCGGTAAAGGAGTTTACCTCCTTCGGCCTGCGACGGAACGGCGTCGTCTGGTCAGCAAGCCAGGTGGAAGTGAAACTTCACGGACGTCCCGGTTCAACATTGCTCATAATCGAGCGCGGCAGTACAAAGGCAAATTTCAACCTCGGCGATTTCAGCTCCGAACGGCTTACGCGGTTTTAGGACGGGTTCATGCACATATTCGGCTCTATGGTGGGTTGCATCTTAGCTTTAATTGCAATGGGAGTTCTATATCAACGGATAGGCGCGCATCGCGATCGCCTGCGATACACGCATGCCGGGCGCTGGATCACCATTGGACGTGGCTCCAAACTCTATTTGCTCGAAAAAGGCTCAGGTGGCCCCACCGTACTCTTCGAATCGGGCATCGCCGCCACCAATCTGAATTGGTGCCACATTCAGGAGAGAGTCTCCCACTTCACGCACACCGCCTCCTACGACCGCGGCGGCCTAGGGTGGAGCAGTCGCGCCAGGACAGCCCGCACGCCGGGAAATATAGCCGTTGAGCTCCGCGTCATGCTGCAGGAAGCCGGCATCAGGCCGCCCTACATTCTCGTCGGACATTCCTTCGGCGGCTTGGTAATGCGCCGTTATGCCCTCGCATATCCCGAAGATGTCTCTGGTATCGTTTTGATTGATCCGATGCGTCCGGAGGAGTGGCCTCCGCTCGATCCCACGAAGCAGTCCCAACTCGACCGCGGAATCAGGCTCTCCGGTTATGCCATCCCCATAGCACAGATCGGACTGGCGCGCCTTGCTGTAACTTCGCTGCTCTGCCGGTCCGGTCGTCTTTCGTCATTTCTCGCGGGAGCGGCGGGAACCGGTGGCATGCATGTCCTCGGCCGAATCAAAGGCGAAGTCGGCAAGATGCCTCAGGAAGTATGGCCCATCGTCGCAGCTCACTGGTCGCGTCCCGGCTACTACGCGGGTATGTGCAGCCATGTTGAGGCCGTTCCCGCCACCGTGAGAGAGATGCAGGATGCCAATCCTATCCACGACATTCCCGTGACGCTGCTCACTCCCGGCTCGTCGGCGCCACTCACTGAACGGTGCCTCAGCCGTATCGGGGACAACGTGCAGCAGGTAATCGCGCCCGCCAGCGCCCACTGGATACACCTCGATCAGCCAGACCTGATCATTGACTCGATAAGAGGAATGGTTTTCGCAAAGACCGCAGAAGCAGTTGCCACAACAGTGTGAACGCGGTCACTGCGCTTCTTCGCTGTCTTCGATCGCCAGCAGATTTTTCGACCTCCGCTCCCGATCCGCAAAGGTTCGAAGCGCGATGAAGTAAGCGTGATCGACTCGGGAGCAGGCTTTTATTGTGTCGCAAACGAACTCGAATTTAAAAAGCATTCGCAAGCACAGACGCAAAGGGCAGACGCCGAAGCGCCCGCCCTTCACTGCAGCATAGCTCAGTTAGAATGTGAAGCGCGCTCCGAACTCGCTCCACAGTGAGCGAGGCGTGGTTGTGTTGTCAGGATTGATGAAGCCTACCGGGTGGCCAAAGGTGTCCGCGGCGGCAATGTTCTTGCCAAAGTTGTTGCCGTAGTTAGCGCGATTGGTGAGATTGAAGGCCTGGGCTACCAGCTGCAATCTCATTCTCTCTCCAAACTGGAAGTTTTTCGCGAGCCTCAAGTCCA